>Ga0157370_10003130_pt1 | contig 19587 bp, 21 predicted proteins | sample C35metaG_FD_113463 | JGI IMG/M metagenome (GOLD analysis project Ga0157370, IMG submission 113463) | Corn rhizosphere microbial communities from Kellogg Biological Station, Michigan, USA - C3-5 metaG | ecosystem: Host-associated > Plants > Roots > Rhizosphere > Soil | place: USA: Michigan...
GTCTTCGTCGCGCCCGGACAGATGGCGTTACAGCGAATGCCCTGCGTGACGTAGTCGGCGGCGACCGAGCGCGTCAGGCCAATCACCGCGGCCTTGGTGGCGCTGTAGGCGAAACGGTTTGGCACGCCCTTGATACTAGAGGCCACGGAAGACATGTTGATGATTGAGCCGGTTTGGCGCTCAAGCATGGCGGGCAGGAAGGCGCGGATCATGTGGAACATGGCGCTGACGTTGAGATCCAACGCGAACTGCCAATCGCGTTCGGTGCAGCTGAGAATGTCGCCGCTGTGTACCACGCCCGCGCAGTTGAACAGCACGTCCACTGGGCCGATTTTTTCGGCAATCTGGCTGATGGCCTGTGGGTTGGTCACGTCGAGGAGGTGTGGCTCAATCCCACGGATGCCGTGAAGCTGGTCGATATTGATATCGGTGGCGAAAACCTGCGCCCCCTGTTTGGCAAAAAGGTTGGCAGTGGTGAAGCCAATCCCCTGTCCCGCTGCGGTGATCAGCACTTTTTTCCCGGTCAGATCCATGATTTCTCCGAAGACGATGTGGTGAATTTAGGTCTAATGGTCAGGCCATTGAAGGCGAAAAAAACGGGTCAAGTCAGGCTCTTTTTGCTATCTTTTTGCTAAAATACCAGCCAGAGTGCAACTTAAAACGCCTTTTCATTTAACTAGTTTTTTACATGCATAAAACAATTCAGCAAGATTTTTGTCCCATAAATGTTAGCTGAATCACTTAATTTAAAATGACTTCAGGTGTCCGATGCCGATAAAAAAATTAGAAAATCCTCGTATTTACAGGCAGATAGCTGATCAACTGAAAACCTTAATTGATAATAAAGAATTTCCACCCGGCAGCCGCCTGCCCGCCGAGCGCGAACTGGCCAGCCAGTTACAGGTCAGCCGCGCCTCGGTGCGTGAAGCGCTGATCGCGCTGGAAGTGATCGGTTTGGTGGACGTTAAGGTGGGAAATGGCGTGATCGTCCGCGAACAGCCGGCATTTGTGCAACAATCTACCCAAGAGCCGGTAATGGCTCAGGCGGGGCGCAACCAGTGGGCGGATGTCGACGATGAGCTGAATATTGAGCTGGATTTCACCGCCGAGCTGCCGCCGTTCTCGCTGTTACAGACCAGAAGATTGATCGAACCTGAAACAGCCGCGCTGGCGGCAAGATACGCGTCTGATGAGGAGTTGGCGGGTATCAGGCAGGCATATGAGCAGAACTGCCGCGATAATCGCCAAGGTTCAGCGACCCATCCCGGTGACCGTTTGTTTCATATTCGCATCGCACAGGCTAGCGGAAACCCGGCCTATGCTTTTATCATTGCTCATCTGCTCGGACATCGTTATGGCACCATGTTCCGCGGGCTACAGTTGCACTATACGCCGCAGGATATGCCGCATCGTTCGGAAGTCGAGCATCTGGCTATTCTGACTGCCCTTGAAGCGCGCGATACTCGCGCCGCGAAAAAGGCGATGAAAGAACATCTGGACGCGGTGATCGCCATTTTTGGTCGCGGCTAACAGACTTACTGGAGCACAGTATGCGCGGCAATCCCCCTTATATTCAGCCCGGTGACCGGATAGTGATTTTCGACGGCACCTGCAAATTGTGCATCGGCTGGGTCAATTTCCTGATTCGCCATGACCGACACCATACGGTGCGCATGGTGCCGGTGCAGTCGGAAAAGGGCAAAGCGCTGTTTGTCTGGTCCGGGCTGCCAGCCGACAAGATCAACACCATCGTGTTGATTGATAAGGGGGAAGTGTTCCTGCGCTCTGAGGCAATTTTCCGCGCCATGAGTGGTTTACCCGCGCCCTGGCGCTGGATGGGAATATTGCGCATTTTCCCGCAATCCTTCCGCGACATGTGTTACAACCGCATTGCTATCAACCGTTACCGGCTGTTTGGCCGTTACGATGCAGTACAGAAACTCGATGCTGACCACGCTCAGCGCTTTTTGGATTAGGGATACCGGCGGTTCTACATGGCGGGTTATCAGCCACCCGCGTGAAATGTCGGTACAAATGTCGGTAGAAAAGTCGGTAGAAAAGTCGCCGTACCGTCGAACGTAATGTTAGAGTCCTGCAAGAAAAGGGGCTGTTGACCCGCGTTGGCCCCACCAAGAACGGCGTGTGGCGCGTGGTGTAATCCCTTTCGGCTCAATGAATTAACTTCTATCCTGCTCACTCCCAGTCTATGAGGCGTTATGAATACCCCAGTTACCCGCACAACTCGCGAAATCAAAAAGCACAACGTGGTGCTGGTGATTAATGCCTTAAAAGCGCTGACGTCAGCGACCAAGGCCGAGTTGGCGGCGCACACCGGGTTGAGTATTGCCACCTGTGGCACGGTGCTCAATGAACTCTGCCTGACGGGAGAGGTGATGGCGCTGGCGCAGGACGTTTCCAGCGGCGGGCGTCCGGCCCAGCGTTTCGCCTGTGACCCAAGCTTCTTCTCATTGCTCAGCCTGTACGTCGAAGGCACGACCGAGCAGAGCCGCATTGTGGTGTCCGTTTGCTCGGCTTTAGGCGAGGTGCTGGATCAGTGGGATAAGCACTTTGAATTCCTCACATTGGCGCAGTTCACTGACACCATTAGCGAGGCGATTGGCCGCCACCCGGCGATCCGCGCGATGGGCATTGGCTTGCCCGGCGTTGTCTCCCAAGGCGAAGTATTAGCCTGCGATATTCCGCTGTTAGAAGGAGTGAAGCTGACCGAGCGGCTGCGCCAGCAGTTCGGCATTTTTGTCGAGGCGGCAAATGACATGAATTACAGCGCCTGGGGCTTTTACCGCAACAGTTGCCCGCATGAGCAAGCGCCGCTGGCCTATATTCTGCAACCTGAGCAGCACTGTACCGGCTGCGGGGTGGTGATTAATGGACAGGTGTTGCAGGGTGCCAGCCACTTTGCCGGAGAAGTTTCATTCTTGCCGATGCCGCAGGGCAATGACGTGCCGATTATCACCAAAATGGTCAATCTGGTCAGGTCGCTGGTGGCGGTGATTAACCCCGCAACGATTGCGATTTCCGGCGCGCAAATCTCTCCCGAGGTGATTACTGAAGTCGGCCGCCAATGCCTGCTGACTATCCCTCCACAGCACATGCCCCAGCTGGTGTATCGCCAAACGATTCAGTCAGATTACCTAACCGGCATTGCCGAACTGACGCTGGCGAACTTTCAGCGGCAGCGCATCTTCGCTGACTAATTTCATTTCTTTACCTTCACGGTAGTTGACAATATTTCAGCATAGCCTGTAGATTAACCACTTATTAAAAGACTTTTAATAAGTGGTGATGATTTCTTTTTCGCGCCCTATTTTCCCTCTGAATACACGTGAGTAACGCTTGATGTCACTGCAAATTGCGACTTCCATTACTGACTCTCCCGTCAATCGTCTGGCGACGCGGGCTATCTTCTTTGTTACCGGTTTGGCGATGGGCCTGTGGGCCGCGCTGGTGCCTTATGCCCAAGTGCGCACGCAAGCGGAGGCGGGAGATCTCGGCCTGCTGCTGCTCTGTTTGGGCAGTGGTTCCCTGCTGGCGATGTTCGGCTCCGGGCGACTGATTGGCCGTTTTGGCTGCCGCTCGATGATTGTGATTGGTATTGCGCTGTTTTGCCTGATGCTGCCGCCGCTGGCGGTTCTGAGCGACATCCGCTTGCTGGCGCTGTCGCTGTTTATCTTCGGCATGGGCATCGGCCTGACAGACGTGGCGATGAACGTGCAGGGTACGCTGATTGAGCAGGCGTCCGACAAACCTCTGATGTCGGGTTTCCACTGTTTGTACAGCGCCGGCGGCATTGCCGGGGCGGGCGGCGGCGCGCTATTGCTCAGTGTCGGGCTGCCGCCGTTGCACAGCACGGGCTATGCCGTGGCTTTGGTGGTGCTCATCACCGCCTTGTTCTTTAACCGACTGTTGCCCACCGGCGGCAACGAAGATGCCTCTCATGAACCGGGGCGCAAGGCGCGACCTAACTTCCGCCTGATCCTAATGGCGCTGATGGCGATGATCTGCTTTATGGGCGAAGGCGCGGTGCTCGACTGGGGCGGAGTGTTTCTGACTCAGGACCGCGCGCTGGCGCTGGAGCACGCCGGCTGGGGCTACGCCATCTTCGCCATCACCATGTCGATTATGCGTTTAACCGGCGACGCGGTGGTGAAGAAGCTCGGCCGCAAAAAGGTGCTGGTGTTTGGCGCACTGCTGGGCATCGCGGGTTATTTGCTAGTGGTGCTCGCGCCGGGCTGGAGTAACGCGCTGATTGGCTTCGCGCTGGTAGGGATTGGCGTCGCCAACATTGTGCCAGTGCTTATCACGCTGGCCGGGCAAGAGAAGGTGATGCCGGTCAATATGTCGGTCGCAATGGTTGCTACGCTGGGTTATCTCGGGGTGCTGGCCGGTCCAGCATTTATCGGCTTCGTGGCCCATCTTTCCAGTCTGACCGCGGCTTTCGCCATGATGGCGGCGCTGTTTATCGTCATCAGTCTTGGGGCTTATAAACTGAAATACTGATTTTTTCTGAGTGGCATGGTGCCAGCCAGTACGAGGGTACTGGCTTTTTTTTCACAAACTTGGGGAGTTAACATGGCAGTTAAGCTTATCGCCGTCGATATGGACGGGACCTTTTTGAATGAACATGGCGACTACAATCGCCCGCGCTTTGCCCAGCAGTACGCCGAGTTGCAGAGCAGGGGGATCAAGTTTGTGGTCGCCAGCGGCAACCAGTATTACCAGTTAAAAACCTTCTTCGATGAGCTGGATAAAGATATCGCCTATGTCGCCGAAAACGGTGCCTACGTGGTGGACAAACAGCAGCAGATTTACTGCGGGCAGATGCCTCAAGAGCAGATAACGCGGGTGCTGGATTTCATCAGCCAGATTGATTACCTGCAAGTGGTGGTGTGCGGCAGAAGCGGCGCGTACATGCTCAATTCCTTTGGCGATGCCTTCTTCAAGAAGATGAGCCGCTACTACTTCCGCCTGAACCGCATCAGCGATTACGGGCAGATTGACGACGTGATTTTCAAGTTCGCCTTAGAAATGTCGCAAGACCATTTGCCGCAGCTGATGGCAGAGGTGCAGCAGGCGCTGGGCGACATCGTCACGCCGGTTTCCAGCGGCCACGGCTCGGTGGATTTGATTATTCCCGGCAACCACAAGGCCAACGGTTTGAAGCGGATCCAGGCGATTTATGGCGTAGAAGATGCCGAAGTGATGGCCTTTGGTGACGGCGGCAATGATTTAGAAATGCTGAAAAGCGCCGGTTATGGCTTCGCGATGCAAAACGGCCAGCCTGCGGTGTTTACTCATGCCAAGTATCGCGCGGGTTTGCACAGTGAGGAAGCCGTGTTGCAGGTGGTTGATGATTGTCTGGAAGGGCGCGGGGTGTTTGCCGGTTAATCCGGCGGGTTGCGCGGTGTATGAAATATTCTGTAGTAATCAAGTCAGAATTAGCCTCTTGTTTCCAAGCTAATTTTGTTGATATACAACGGGCTCCTTTTGTACCAATAAGGTAGTTCAGGTGAAAATTTCAAAATATAAAACCGCAGACGACATCGCTGTAACACTTCATGCACCCCAAACCGGTGAAAATTTACCCGCCATTCTTCTTTGCCACGGCTTTTGCGGTATTCAGGAAATCCTCTTGCCTGCATTCGTGAAAGCCTTTGTTGACGCGGGCTTTGCCGCCGTCACCTTCGACTATCGCGGCTTTGGCGCCAGCGGCGGCGAGAAAGGCCGTTTAGTGCCTGAGATGCAGATCGCGGATATCCTCACCGTACTCGGCACGCTGCAAGATGAAAGCATCATCGACAGCCAGCGCATCGGCCTGTGGGGCACCAGCTTCGGCGGCTGTCACGTGATGGCTGCTGCCGCGCAGGCGGGCGACCGTGTGAAAGCCGTGGTGAGCCAGCTGGGCTTCGCCGACGGTGAAAACGTGGTGACCGGGATGATGTCGCCGGAAGATAAGGCGGGCTTTATCGCCACGCTGGAAAAAATGAATGATAAGAAGTTGGCCACCGGCAAAGAGATGATGGTTTCCATCACCAAAGTGCTGAGCGACGACGAGTCCAAAGCCTTCTTCGAAGAGAATAAAACCCAATATCCAGCGATGGATATCAAGATCCCATTCCTCACCGTGCGCGAAACCCTGCGCTACAAACCCGCCGACCACGCCGCCAAAGTCACCTGTCCGGTGCTGGTGATGGTTGCCGAGCAGGACAAGGTTAACCCGCCGGAGCAGGGCATCGACCTGTACCACGCGCTGACCACTGCCGAGAAAAAGCTCTACGTTGAGCAGGGCGCGAAGCACTACGACTTCTACTCGGGCGAGCATTTCACGCCGGTAGTCGCCGAACAAACCGCATGGTTCAAACGCTGGCTGTAAAGCTGTTCGCGCCCCGGCCTTCTCGTCAGGGCGCGTTTAAACTCAAAATCTGCTCCACCACCCACTGATGCAACGGATTGGACGCCACCCGGCGATGCCATGCCGCCACCACGTCAAAACTCTGCGGTTCCTCGGCAAAGTCTATCGTTTTGAAGTTGCCTAATCGGGTCATAGTGGACGGCACAAAGGCCACCACGTCATTGACCGACAAGAAGCTCTGTAGCGCGGTATAGCAGGGCAGCACGGCAATCACCCGGCGCTCCACCCCCTGTTCCTTCAAAAACGCTTCCACCGTATTGCTAAAATGGTAGCCATTGTTGCCCATCGCCACGTGGGGAAACGCTGCCAAATCGGCGGGTTGGCGGATCTGCTCGAAAATCGTCGAATGCTCATTGACCACGCAGGCGTAATGCTCTTGTTGAATCGGGACCTGAGTCAGGCGCTGTCGATAAACTCGCCAAAACCAATCACGATATCCGCCTCGCCGCTCGCCAGCAGGGCTTCATGGGTGCGGTGGTCGAAGTCAATGATATTGAAAGTGATATTGGGAGCCAGCGCGGTGGCGGCGCGCACGAAAAGCGGCACATAGGAGAGCTGGGCGTACTCATTGGCGATGATGGTGTAAGTCTGATTGGCAGAGGCCAAATCAAAGGGCAAATCATCATAGATGCTGTCCACTTCCTCCAGTACCCGCTCAAACTTGGCACACAGCTCGAAGGCGAAGTGGGTCGGTTGCAGGCCGTTACTTTGGCGCAGGAACAGCTCTTCCTGAAACTCTCCGCGCAGCCTTTTCAGGTATCCGCTCACCGCCTGCTGGGTTAAACCCGCCTCCGCCGCCACCTTCGAGACGCTTTTCTCTCTCACCAGTTGGACGAACACCCGCATATGCTTGAGGTCGATTCTATCTATCATAATATGTGATATCTCTTACATGTAATCTCTGTTTTTAATTGTATCACCACTCTCCTAAAGTGTCGGCGAGTTCAACACACACTTAGGAATAAATATGAAAACTGTCATTGTTATTGGCGCGCAGGGCAAGATTGGTCAGGCAGCACTTACCGGTTTAACCAAGCATCGGGTGATCACCGCCAGCCTGTCCGGCAAGGGCTGTGACCATCAGGTGGACATTACCGATAAGGCGTCAATTCGCGCGCTGTTTGAAAAAGTCGGCAAATTTGACGCAGTGGTTAACGCCGCCGGTTTCTGCGAATACGCACCTTTCGCCGAGATGACCGGTGAGCAGTGGGAAGCCAGCGTACAGAGCAAAATGCTGGGCCAGATGCGACTGGTCAAAGAGGGGCTGAACTACATCAACGATGGCGGCTCTTTCACCCTGATTTCCGGCATTCTGAATGTGAAACCTATCCCGGAAGGCATTGCCGATGCCACCACCAGCGGCGCTATCGACACCTTCGTGCAATGCGTGGCGCACGAACTGCCGCGCGGCATTCGCATCAACGCCATCAACCCAACCGTGGTTGAAGAAGCTTGGGAATTGTTCGCCGACATGATGCCGGGTTTCCAACCGGTACCAAGCAAATTGGTCGGCAAAGCCTTCGAGCGTTCAGTCGATGGGTTTATTAGCGGGAAAGTACTGTTTGTTGATGCTTAAGCTTATGGATGCTTAAAGCAGCATAAGAAGAGACTTAAAATGGGCGCGGATCTGAGGTCCGCGCCCATTTTTGCTTTTAGTTTTAACGGTATACCGGCAACCAGTTGAGGCTGGAGAGGATATGCACCGTGGCGTTGAGCACGCCAAACAGCAGCACTAAAACAATCATCGGCTTGCCACCCCAGACGCGATAACGCGGGCTGCCAAAACGCTGGCGCGAGGCTCTGGCCATAAGCGCAGGGACAATCACCGCCCAAACGGTTGCCGCTAAACCGGCGAATCCAATCGCGTAGATAAAGCCGTCAGGGTAGATAACCCCGCCAATGATCGGCGGGACGAAGGTGACAAGCGCGGTTTTGAAGCGGCCGGTTTTGCTGTCGTCAAACTTGAACAGGTCCGCCAAATAGTCAAACAGGCCCAGCGTCACCCCAAGGAAGGAGCAGGCGACAGCGAAGTTGGAGAAGATGGTCAGCAGCAAGTCCAGCCCGGCGCTGTTTAGCACTTGGCTCAGCGACTGCACCAACACGTCAATATTGCCGCCGCGCTCGGCAATGCCGATAAACTCAGGGCGAGGGATATTGCCCATGGTGCCGAGCATCCAAATCACGTACAGCCCCAGCGCCATCAGGGTGCCCAGCAGCACGCACTTCTGGATAGTTTTCGGGTCCTTGCCGTAGTACTTCATCAGGCTCGGCACATTGCCGTGATAGCCAAACGACGCCAGACAGAACGGCAGCGTGGCTAAGAGGTAAGGCAGGTAGCTGGGGTTCACTTCCACACTATTGAGCAGATTGACCGGCTTGATGTGCCACAGCAAACTGCCAAACGTCAGGAAGAAGGCGATAATTTTGGCACCCAGCACGATGGCCGTCATGCGGCTTACCGCGCGAGTACTCAGCCAGACAATAAAGGCTACCGCCAGCGCGGTGAGCAGGCCGCCCAGACGCGGGGAGAAGCTGACGGACATTTCGCGCAGGGTGTGCTGGATCACCGAGCCGCTGGCCGAGATATAGGCGTAGGTCAGAATGTACAGCACGAAGGCGATGGTGATGCCGTTGATGCGATTCCACGCGTTGCCCAGCAGGTCTTTGGTCACGGTATTGAAACTGGAGCCGATAGGGTAATTCAGGTTGGCTTCAAGGATCATCAAACCCGAGTGCAGCATGCAAAACCAGGTGAAAACCAGCGCGGCCACTGACCAGAAAAACCAGGCACCGGACATCACGACGGGAAGAGAAAACATGCCTGCGCCAATGATGGTGCCGCCAATAATCATTGCGCCACCCATCACAGAGCGGGGGGAAGTGTCGACGGACTGCGTCGCCATGGTGCGGTTCCTTATGCAAAAACAGAGCGCTATAAAATGTTATTTCCACGGCAATTCGCCGGTGGAATATCGCGTTAAGCGCCGCAATATAGTGCATAACTCACCAAATGTACATTGTGAACTAGTTCAGTGATACGGCATTTCACCAGAACTTTTCATAGATTTTCCTATGGACTGCGCCAATGTGTATGTCTAAATTCATTGGGTGAATTTATTTTTTCAAACCTTGAGTCTTTTATAATGAAAATCAAACTATTGCTCGTCGCTTCTCTGGCTACTTTCGCACTGACTGCCTGTCAAAACCACGGGGAAACCGCAAAGCAGGAGGATGCTGTACAACAGCCGGATACCTGTAATGCGGCATCTTTTAAATATTTAATCGGCAAACCTTCCTCTACGCTGGACGGCATGCGCTTCGCCAAACCTATGCGCCTCATCACGCCGGGCACGGCGGTAACCATGGACTTCAACCCTGAGCGTTTGAATATCATGGCTGATGAGAAGGGCGTGATCACCAGCCTGCACTGCTCTTAAAAGTAAAACCGCTCTCCCGAGTGACGCCCGAGATCTGATAGGCTGCCCCAGCGCAAGCAAAGGGGGATTGCGCTATGCGTTAATGAATTGGATGAGAACCAGTAAGGAAAGAACGTGAATGAGCGTTGACTGATGTCAACGCTGTGTTTAAAGTACATTCATCGGAGGCCAATGAAGGCACATCCTAATAAACATATTCAAGCAGCTATTGAATATGCCTTAACACGAGGCTGGGTTTGGGTGGCACCGGGTAGCTCGGCGCACTGTTTTTGTAAGTTGCGCTGCGGAAATCCCTTAAGTGACCATCGGGACCATGCAATGAGTATATGGTCGACGCCGAAAAGTGCTGAAAACCACGCTCACCAAATAGTGCGCATGGTAAACCGCTGCTCTTAATTGCATAACGTAGTCAGGGCGAGAACTTCGCCCTTTTTGACCGCTGGAGGTCTTATGCCACTCTACAATTTCACTCTTATGCTCTCTGGCGTGACCTATCAAACTGAAGGTTTGGAAGACGCGCTTTACCGCAGCAACTGTGATGATGCGCTAATCAGCGCCTTTGGTCGCTCGGTTTATCTTGATTTCGACCGAGAAGCTGAGTCGCTCGACGCCGCCATCGCCTCTGCGGTTGGAGATGTGGAATCGGCAGGCATAGGCGCAGTTGTGGAATCCGTGGATTCTGCTCTGGTCGGGTTAAGTGATATTGCAGAACTGACCGGCATGACGCGTCAAGCCATCGCCTTACTCAAAGATGGCTCGCGCGGAGGCGGTGATTTCCCTTGCCCAATCCAGCGTATTAAAGGGCAATCTCCCCTGTGGGACTGGGCCGAGGTGGCTTTGTGGCTTGAGAGAAATGGGCGTCTGGTTGGCAATGAGTCTCTGGTAGCGAATGCAAGAGCGCTGAGTAAGTGGAATTTGGCACTGCGCGCCTCGGCTTTTAAGGATGTCGCTGAGATTGAGAAAATAACCCATCAACTTTTAGCCAGCAGAAAGCAGTACAGTTACCAATCCAAATAAGGCCAAATCGTAAACACCAGCAGTAACGAACCACCGCCAATGTCGATCACTTTCTTCAATTTGCGGGTGCTAATTTTGGTTGCGGAGCGTATCAGCATCTGTCCGGCGAAGAGTAACCACAGGGCCATCACCGCGACGTGAATCGACGCCAATACCAGATAACCCCACGGGGTTGCGCCACCGCCCGCGAAGGCGGGCACCACGGTGAGATACAGCATTATGGCTTTGATATTTAGCACGTTGGCTAAGTAAGCTTCTTTGATGCCGGTTGCACGGCTGCCGGAGGTGAAAGCCAAATCCTTGGCGTTCAGGCCACTGCGGATCAGTCGAATTCCCAAATAGAGAAGATATGCCGTGCCGGCAATTTTGATGGCATTCATCAAAGCAGGATAGGCCACGATAAGTCGCGTGATGCCAAGCCCGGCCAGCATTGCATGGGTATAAATACCGAGCAGTGTGCCGAGAATAATTCGTCCCGTGCCGCGCATTCCATGCTGAACGGTGTTGTTCATTGCTAAGGTAAAACTGGCCCCCGGCGAGAGGGCCACGGGCAGAATAGCCAGCGCGAAGCCGAGCAGATTCATTCGCCAACCGCGCCAAAATTCTGCAATTTGCTTTGCAGATTGCCGCGGACCTCAGGCCATTCCTCATCAATAATGCTAAATCGCACCGAGTTGCGTTTACGGCCGTTGGGCATGATGCGCTCGTGGCGCACAATCCCTTCCTGCTTGGCACCCAAGTGTAAAATGGCGTTACGCGACTTCTCATTCAGCTCATCCGTGGTGAACTGCACCCGCACGCAGTTCATCACCTCGAAAGCATGGGTGAGCAGCAACAGCTTGGCTTCGGTGTTGGCGTAAGTTCTCTGCCAAGACACGGACAGCCAAGTGTGGCCGATTTCCAACTTACGATTTTGAGTATCAATCTTCCACAGGCGGGTCGAGCCAATCGGCTTGCCGCTGGCAATCTCTTCAATCACGAACGGCAGCACCGTGCCCGCATTGCGGCCGGTGATCGCGATATTGATGTACTGCGCGACAGTATCTGGCGACGGAATATGGGTCAATTGCATATTCCACAATTCACCGTCTGAGGCGGCAAGCAGCAGGGCATCGGCATCTTGTTCTGTCAGGGGGCGAAGGCGGATTTTCTGACCGATCAGCGAAACGGGATTATTCATCTACGCAGGTTGCCTCATTTTATTAGCGGGGGGAGTGCTTGATTTCACTCTAAAAGATACGCGCTGGGCAGGCATTTCTCCAGCACGTATAATTAAAATGAATTTATGAATAGAAATCATTAATGCTGCGCAAGAATGTTGCCACCATTGGTATGAGCTTATGAGTTTTCCTCATTAATCCGCGCCAACGGCCTGTGCGATATTGATGAATTAGGCTTATAGCCGTTTGCAGATTTAGGCCGTAGTCGCGGGCAATGGATCTCTGTAACGTTGAATCACATCAGCACGGCCTCTTTTAGCAGATACTTTTCAGGAGCAAAGCATGAAGATCTTACGCAACGGTTCACAGCCATCGAAGGCCGGTCCGGCAGACTATTTCACCGGCAAAGTGCGGATTGACGCCCCTTTTCAGGCGACCGAACCGGCGCGGGTTGGTGGGGCGACGGTGACTTTTGAACCCGGCGCACGCACCGCGTGGCATACCCATCCCTTAGGCCAGACGCTGATTGTCACCCAAGGCCGTGGCTGGGTTCAAAAATGGGGTCACGAGGTGGAAGAGATACATCCGGGAGATATCGTTTGGATCCCTGAAGGAGTGAAACACTGGCACGGCGCAACCAGTGCGACAGCAATGACGCACATCGCCATTGCTGAATCACTCAACGGCAGCCCGGTCGAGTGGCTGGAGAAAGTCACTGACGAGCAGTACCCGGCGAAATCGGCCTAATTAACCGGCGGCGGTTCTCACTTTCTCATTGATGGCCGCGACCAGCGCCTGCGGGTCAACATAAAGGGGTTTGCCGCTGATCTGCTCATAACGATCGCCCGTCTGCACCAGCAACAGAGGTACGCCTCTGACTGCCAATTTATCCATCAGCGCCTGGGTGGTCTGGGTTCGCCGATGAGTTTGTTCAGCCAGCGCTTCGTCGTGAGCCAGACGCAGGGCAAAGTCGCTGGCATCTAGCTCATAACCCGCCGCCTGCACGTGCTGCGCGGCAATGTTGGCAACCACTTGGGGAGCCGAAGTGTCTTGCCCCTTCACATAACGCTCGTGCTGTAAGTGATGCAAAACTTGTGTTTCTAATGTGGCGTCGAGCTGGCGAATGGCCGTCAGCGCGCGGTTCATCGCCTGAGAATCAAAACGCCCATCCGTGCTCATCAGGATCTGATTAAAGTATTTTTCGCTAAATACCTGACCCGTCAGTGACTCAATGCGCTGATCGTTGGTCCACGCATGGGTGGCCAATGACGGTGACATCTCTCGCGCCCCGGTATCTGAGAACAGGCCGCTTGGCATCAACTCTAACTGCTGTGGAAAGGCCGCCGCGAGGCTGGCTAATGCCGGCGCGCTGGCGTAACACCAGCCGCAAAGTGGGTCAAAAATATACAGTAATTTAAAGTCTTGCATCGCGCCTTTCTCTCGTCATCCGTCATATGCGCACTTTATTAGATTCAAAATGCGAGATAAACCCTCATCTGGTTGACGATTTATTGCATAAATCGAACAAATACAGCCAATGAATAGGGCTGATAAAGTGGCATTTTTACTCTTCTTTGGCATTTAAATCGAATTTCTGCCGGGCTTTTTCCACCTCGGGCAGATAGCTGATCGTCCAGTTGAAGAGCGCGCCGAACGGCTCTTTCAATGTGCGTCCCAAGGGGGTTATGTGATATTCCACCGCGATAGGCGAGGCGGTGATCACCTTGCGATCCACAATGCCGTTGCGCTGAAGTCTGCGCAGGCTTTGCGTTAGCGCCTTCTGAGTAATGCCATCTAACTGGCGCTTAATTGTATTAAATCGTAACGGCTGCTCGCACAGGGCGCTGAGGATCAGCACGGACCATTTATCCGCAATCTGGTCCAACAGCAGTCGGTGCGGGCAATCCTTGGTTGCACAGGGGGCTTTTTGAATCGACACAGTGGTTTCCTTAACGATACCTGGTAGCGTTTTGGTGCCTGATTGACACTAGGTATACATAATATACCCTCAGCTTTGCTAACCACATAGAGAGAATTCAATCATGAGCCAAGCGAATGTAGATGCCCTATTTCAGCCTTTCCAGTTAAAAAACCTGACGTTAAAAAACCGTATTGTGATGGCGCCAATGACCCGCTCTTTCTCGCCCAACGGCGTGCCGGGCGATAACGTGGCGGCTTACTATCAGCGCCGCGCGGCGGCGGATGTCGGATTAATTCTGTCCGAAGGGACGGTGATTGACCGCCCGGCGTCGCGCAATGATGCCAATATCCCTTTCTTCCACGGCGAAGAGGCGCTGACAGGCTGGAAAAAGGTGATTGACGAGGTTCACGCCGCCGGAGGCAAGATGGGGCCGCAGCTGTGGCATACCGGCTCCGTTGCCAGCTTTATGACCGAATGGGTACCCGAGGCGCCGGTAGAAAGCCCTTCAGGGCTGATTGGGCCGGGCCAGCCGCGTGGAGAGATCATGAGCGAAGAGGCGATTGCCGATACCATCGCTGCTTTCGCTAAGGCCGCCGCAGACGCCAAACGCTTAGGTTTTGACGTCGCCGAAATCCACGGCGCGCACGGCTATCTCATCGACCAATTCTTCTGGGCGGCGACCAACCTGCGCACCGACAGCTTCGGCGGCGCGACGCTAAAACAGCGTTCTCGCTTCGCCGCCGAGGTAGTGAAAGCCATGCGCGAAGCTGTAGGTCCAGACTTCCCGCTGATCCTGCGCGTCAGCCAGTGGAAGCAGCAGGACTATGCCTTCCGCCTGACGACTACCCCTGATGAAATGACCGACTGGCTGCTTCCGCTGGTCGAGGCGGGCGTGGATATATTGCACTGCTCGCAGCGCCGATTCTGGGAGCCAGAGTTCCCTGAGATTGATGGGGAGTCCGGTCTGAACTTCGCGGGTTGGGCCAAGAAATTGACAGGCGCTGCGACCATCAGCGTCGGCTCGGTCGGCCTGTCGAATGACTTTATGGGCTCCTTCACTGGCGAAGGCGCGCAGCCCGCCAGCCTCGACAACCTGCTACAACGCCTGGAACGCGACGAGTTCGACTTAATCGCCGTCGGCCGCGCGCTGCTCAGCGACCCGCAGTGGGTCAGCAAAATCCGCAACGGCAATCAGGACCAACTGCACGACTTTGACGCCGCGAGTTTGGGTGTGCTGGTTTAAGTAAAATCGAGCAAAAAGGGTTAGTTCTAGCTTATCTTAAACCAGCCTAAGTCCAGACTTTGCTGACATTCCAGCCAGAGAATATAGGATATATTCTCTGGCCTTCATCTTGCTTAATCGACGCGGCGCTATGTCATCCTCCCACCCGCCAGCTTCTTGCCGCCGGGCCAGATATTGCGGCGCGCTGACAGGAAATCTTAGTGGGGAAACCCCTGTAACTCAATAATGAAAAGTAACCTTTGGCGAAACGCTAGCCATGGGTAAAATGAGCGCGGAATAACCATATAAAAAAGGAAATTAATATGGATACGCTGCGTCACAGCAGGAGCACGCCTGCACATTGGCTGAAAATCGTTCAATCTGGCCCTTCAGTTTATCAGCCCCTTCCTCACAGCCTGCGGCTCAACAACCCCCATTCGGCGGCAAAAAACCTTGTTTCAAGCTTCACTCCGCCTTGGAGGATGCGCTAATGACAATAGGTTATTATCTGGTCGTCGAGGACGAAACCACCTGTGGCGGTATCATTCTGGAGGGGGATTTTACCCACACGCTGTTTGGCAGAGCGGTGGCAAGGGAAGAGGATAGGGTTAGCTGCGGCAAGCACCCCGGCACTTACATCATTGTGGGGCACATTCCCCATGACACCATTAACGGCCGCAAATTTGCCGGTACGTTGCACAGTAGAAGTAGCTGCCCGTGCAATGCCGAATTCATTCCATCAATGGTGAATGACACCTATGAATTTCTCGGCGAAGAAACGGCGGCGAAGAGCACAAGCGCAGATCCGGAGCAGCGCGGACAGGCTGCAAAGAAACCGAAACGCGAAATTACCTTAACCCTCGGCGTGTTCTTTGATGGTACGGGTAATAATGCCAATAATACCGACGCGCGTCTCAAGGCATGTAATGCCGAGCATTATGAGATGAGCAGTGCCGATGCGATATCCTCAGTACAGCAGTGTGTCAAAATTACGCATGGGCTAAGTGGTATCTCGGCTGGTAGCCATCTTGGGTATTACACCAATGTATATTGGCTTAACACGTTATATAACCAAAAACTTGAAGTTGATTCTGGCACCGGACAGCAGGCGATTTATATCGAAGGTATTGGAACAGAATCAGGTGCAGGAGACAGTTCTTACGGAATGGGGACTGGAGCAGGAGATACTGGCGTTATTAAGAAAACCGACAAGGCCATAACAAACTTAATTGACGGTATAAGAGGGTATTTTACAAACCACCGTGTTGCACGCTCTTGCATCATAAAAGAGCTGCAGTTCGATATTTTTGGCTTTAGCCGTGGTGCCGCCGCAGCTCGGCATTTTGCCAATCGCGTGTTCTCTCAAGACCCTCAAATTATAGCCGCGATAAAAGCGGGATTAGGCAATGTTGAGTTCAATGGCACTCCGGGAGGTAAAACCCGGTTTATTGGCATTTTTGATACCGTGGCGGCCATCGGCACGCCCGAAAATGGCTTTAACCCTCATACAGCGGATACCGGTGATGTGAATATTGCACTGCGCCCCGGTGTAGCAGAAAAAGTCTTTCACATTACTGCCCAGCACGAGTGCCGATTTAACTTTGCGCTCAACAGTGTGAAACCCGCATGGCCAGAAGTGGAGTTACCCGGAGCCCATTCCGATATAGGAGGGGGTTATAATCCGGTGGAGCATGAAGCCTATTTTCTGAGTAGACCGCAGTTTGAAACCGTTCCCCTCTCAACTGACGATATTCAGACAAGGGTTTATCAGCAAACAGTGCAACAGCTTAAAGAGATGAATCAGTTTCCGGCCATTAATTCAATTTGTCAGAATGTCGAAATAGAAGTAAAAACCTGGCATGACGACAGGATGCCAGCTGACCATTACGGCAGGTTACAAAAACGAAGCGCTGCGGCGCTGATTCTCGACCGAACCACCTACAATGACTGGTCAAAAGTATCCTTACGAGTGATGCTAGATGCTGCACAAGAGGCGGGGGTGAAATTCGATCCTATACGGGAAACAAATTTAAAACTAAGACTACCGATAGAACTCGATGCATTATGCCAGAAGGCTTTGCGTCTTGGTAAAGCAGTGCGTAACGGTGAAACACGCTATGTTTTTACTTCGCCGGAACTTAACGTATTAGCCAAAAAATACCTTCACTGTTCAGCCAACTGGAATAGCGTAATTAAAGATGAACAAGGTCTACCAATTGGGGCTGTGAAGCCTGCGAAGCTAGTCAATTTTACCAATCGTCCAGACGAACAGTGGTGCCGGACGGCTTACAATATGGATGGAAAAAAAATATGGAAATAACACGTCTGGCAGTTTTGCTGCCACTACTAACAATAATGGGCTGCCATGCTACAAATCTTGAAGATAACCCGCCCAAAGCTAGGGAGTGGCGCTTTAATTTTTTCACTCCCAAGGCGCTACCTGCACTCGTTACCTTTGTTGCAATTCTTGATATTAATCAGATTGATTATCGATTCAACACCTTAGATAGTACTGCGTCTCTAGATAAGGTTATTGGTAAGTGGAATGATCAATCAAGAGCACCCGGTGGGCATTGGAACAGGATCAAAGCTCCTCCTGAGGTTATGATATTTTGCTGGGACTCGATCATTGATAAAAAGGTTTATGAAACTCACATCTCTTTTCCCCAATCAATTCAGGACAAAATGTCTAGACCCAGTGAATTAAAGGATTATGCAGGTAACACAGCTTATTATGACACTATGCAAATTGGTTTAGCCCCTGAAGGGAAGGTTGCTGTTTGGCTGCGGGGGATAGGAACTGAGCCTAATTACCGTGTTACGCCCTCAACTCTAAAAACCCTTTCCGGTGACCAGCTAAATATTTGCAAAGGAATCACCGATAGTGATTTTTCATATGGATATGATCAAGACATAAAAGATTTCATCAAAGGCAAAACTTACCCCTATGGGAATTGGTGAGACGTAATTGCGGCCAAGAGAGCCGCTTAAAATGGATGGTAAAGGTATATGGAAATAATACCGATGGCTGGGCTTGTTTCTGCATTGATTCTGACTGGCTGTCAGAGTACAGGGCAAGATAATTCAACTTCTGAAGTCAGCAAATATGCAACTCCCTATGGAGAGTGGAAATTCGATTTTTTTACCCCTAAATTACTGTCTGCTGTAGTGACTCATGTCAAGTTGATTGATACCGATGGTTATGTTTATGAGTTTAATACTATCGATAAAACTCAATCAGACCCAGAGGTCGTGGGGACTTGGAATGATTTTACGCGGAGTAACTTTGTCTCAATCAATTACAACAAGGCTAAATACCCGCCACATTTTATGGTTTTTTGCTGGGACTCGATAATAGACAAAAAGGTGTATGAAACTTATTTAACATTCAAGCAACCGATTTGGGAGAAAATGATCACTCCTGCCGCTCATAAAGATTCGTATGGGCGTATAACCTATTACAAAACGATGGTTATTGGCCTTGCACCCGAGGGGAAAGTCGCTGTTTGGTTGCAAGATGTTGACGATCATCCCAACTATCGCGTTACACCTACAGCCATAAAAACTCTTTCCGGTGACCAGCTAAATATTTGCAAAGGAATCACCGATAGTGATTTTTCATATGGATATGATCAAGACATAAAAGATTTCATCAAAGGCAAAACCTACCCCTACGGGAATTGGTGAGACGTAATTGCGGCCAAGAGGGCTGCTTAAAATGGATGGTAAAGGTATATGGAAATAACACGTCTGGCAGGGCTTCTTTCAGCATTAATTATCACTGGCTGTCAGAGGGCCGTTGAAGCCAATACTATTAATTCAGAAAGGGCTGCTCCAGAAGAGTGGTACTTTACTTTTATCACTCCTAAGGCTCTGCCAGCTTTAGTGACTTACGCCATTGTTATGGATACCAAAGGCAACGCCTATAGTTTTAAAACTCTCGATAAGACACATACAGGCCCGGAAATAGTAGGAAGCTGGGGAGATAGGCCTCGTAATCCAGCTGGATACTGGAACAAAATTCAAAATCCGCCTAAACACCTTATTTTCTGTTGGGACTCCATCATCGATAAAAAGGTTTATGAAACCCGCCTGTCCTTTTCTTCCTCCCTTGATGAAAAAATGAGGAAGTCCGCTGGACATAAAAATTATCGTGGCTTGGAAGTGTATTACGACATGATGACAATTGGTCTGGCTCCAGAGGGAAAAGTGACTGTCTGGCTGCAAGATGTTGGTAAGTATCCCAATTACCACGTTACACCTTTAGCCATAGAAACACTTTCAGGTGACCAGCTAAATGCATGTAAAGGTATTACCCGATTTTCTAATGGCTATGAATATGGAGAAGACACAAAGGCTTTCATCAGAGGAAAAACCTACCCCTATGGGAATTGGTGAGA
>Ga0157370_10003131_pt1 | contig 19584 bp, 16 predicted proteins | sample C35metaG_FD_113463 | JGI IMG/M metagenome (GOLD analysis project Ga0157370, IMG submission 113463) | Corn rhizosphere microbial communities from Kellogg Biological Station, Michigan, USA - C3-5 metaG | ecosystem: Host-associated > Plants > Roots > Rhizosphere > Soil | place: USA: Michigan...
GCGGATTTTGACTTTATTCCACAAGTGCATCACACAACGCATATGGCAATCCTAAACATCCTCGAGTTTCCCGACCCGCGCCTGCGTACCATCGCCAAGCCCGTAGACGTGGTTGACGACGCTCTGCGTCAGTTGATCGACGACATGTTTGAGACCATGTACGACGCGCCGGGTATTGGTTTGGCCGCCACGCAGGTCAACGTGCATAAACGCGTGGTGGTCATGGACCTCAGCGAAGAGAAAAACGAGCCGCGGGTTTTCATCAATCCCGAGTTCGAATCGCTGACCGAAGAAATGGACCAATACCAGGAAGGCTGCCTCTCGGTGCCCGGTTTCTATGAAAACGTCGACCGCCCGCAGAAGGTCAAAATCAAAGCGCTGGACCGCGATGGTAAGCCCTTTGAACTGATCGCCGAAGGCTTGCTCGCCGTGTGCATTCAGCACGAATGCGACCACCTCAACGGCAAGCTCTTCGTTGATTACCTGTCTACGCTCAAGCGCGACCGGATCAAGAAGAAGCTGGAAAAGCAGCACCGCCAGCAGGCTTGAAACGCCGATCAAAGGCTTGCTCCGGCAAGCCTTTTTCTTTTCCACGTTTTGAAGTGAGCCCCCATGAGCCAAGCACTGCGCCTCGTCTTCGCCGGCACGCCCGAATTCGCCGCCGAACACCTCAAAGCCCTGCTCGCCAGCCAGCACGAGATCGTGGCGGTTTACACCCAGCCGGATCGTCCGGCCGGCCGTGGCCAGAAACTGATGCCCAGCCCGGTCAAGCAGTTGGCCCTGGAAAACAACATTCCGGTCATGCAACCGCCGACCCTGCGCGACCCGGCCGCCCAGGCCGAATTGGCCACGCTGAATGCCGACCTCATGGTCGTGGTTGCCTACGGCTTGATCCTGCCGCAAGTGGTGCTCGATACGCCGCGCCTGGGTTGCATTAATAGTCACGCCTCGCTGCTGCCGCGCTGGCGCGGTGCGGCGCCGATTCAGCGCGCCGTGCAAGCCGGCGATGGGGAAAGCGGCGTAACCGTCATGCAGATGGAAGCAGGCCTGGACACCGGTCCCATGCTGCTCAAAGTGACCACCGCCATCAGTGGTGACGACACCGGCGGCAGTCTGCATGACCGCCTCGCCGAAATGGGCCCGCCTGCGGTATTGCAGGCGATTGCCGGCCTGGCTGCCGGAACGCTCCACGGCGAAGTTCAGAACAACGATTTAGCGACATACGCCCACAAGCTCAATAAAGACGAAGCACGTCTGGACTGGACGCGCCCGGCCGAAGAACTGGAGCGTTTGGTGCGCGCCTTTAATCCTTGGCCGATCTGCCACAGCACACTTAACGGCGAAACGCTGAAAGTGCTCGCCGCGCAGCCGGCCGAAGGCCACGGCGCGCCAGGAGAAATCCTTCAGGCCAGCCGCGACGGTTTAGTCGTTGCTTGCGGTACCGACGCACTTCGGCTGACCCGCCTGCAATTGCCGGGCGGCAAAGCGCTGAACTTCTCCGACCTGTTTAACAGCCGCCGCGAGCAATTTGCCGTGGGCACCGTGCTGGGGGCTGGCGCATGAATCCGCGTCTGGCGGCGGCCAATGCGCTTGCCACCGTGCTGTCTGGCAAAGCGTCGCTGAACAGCTCGCTGCCCAAGCAGTTGGATAAAGTCGAGGCGCGCGATAAAGGCCTGACCCAAGACTTGGCCTTTGGCACCGCCCGCTGGCAGCCACGCCTCAGCGCACTCGCTGAGCGTTTGCTGGAAAAGCCCTTCAAATCTGCCGACCGTGATGTGGAAGCGCTGCTGCTGGTCGGCCTGTATCAGCTGCTCTATACGCGCATCCCGGCGCACGCAGCCATCGGCGAAACCGTCGGCGCCGCTGAAAAGTTGAAGAAACCCTGGGCCAAAGGCCTGCTCAACGCCGTGCTGCGCCGTGCCCAGCGCGAATACGAGGCGCTGCTGCCGGAGCTTGACCACGACCCCATGGCGCGAACCGCCCATCCACGCTGGTTACAAAAAGCGCTGAAGGCATTTTGGCCCGAGCATTGGGAGGCCATCTGCGCGGCCAACAATGCCCATCCGCCTTTAATTTTGCGCGTGAACCGCCGGCTCGGCAGCCGTGACGACTACCTCGAAGAGCTTAAACGCGTGGGCTTCGAAGCCAGCGCCTGCCCGTTCAGCCGCGACGGCGTGGTGCTGGCCGAGGCCTGCGACGTCACCACATTGCCGGGCTTCGCTGAAGGTCGCGTCAGCGTGCAAGACGAAGCTGCGCAATTGGCGGCCGACTTGCTCGACCTGGCGCCCGGCCAGCGAGTGCTCGATGCGTGCTGCGCGCCGGGCGGCAAAACCTGTCACCTGCTGGAAGCCGAGCCCGCCTTGGCCGGCGTGGTGGCAATTGATCTGGAAGCCAAGCGCCTGGTGCGCGTGAAAGAAAACCTCGCGCGCCTTGGCCTGAGTGCAGAGTTGATAGCCGCCGATGCGCGGCAGACCGACGCCTGGTGGGACGGCAAACCGTTCCAACGCATTTTGCTCGACGCGCCGTGCTCGGCCACCGGTGTTATCCGCCGCCATCCCGACATCAAGCTGACCCGCCAAGCCGACGACATTCCCGCGCTCGCCGCGCTGCAAGGCGAACTGCTCGATGCCTTGTGGCCCACGCTCGAAGTGGGCGGCGTACTCGTCTACGCCACTTGCTCGACGTTGCCCACAGAAAATACCGAAGTAGTCGGTGCCTTCCTGGCCCGCACAGCCGGCGCGCGCGAGTTGGACATCGCCGGTCAACTGGGTAACCCGCCACCGGGCCTGAAACAGCCCCACGGCCGCCAGCTGCTGGCGCAAGAGGGCGGTCACGACGGCTTCTACTACGCCAAGCTGATCAAGATTGCCGCCGCGCCACGCGCCTAGCCCTGCCTGTGCAGGCGCGGTACAGGTCTGCTATTTTCGAGGCCGTTTCCGCTTCGCTATCTGCCGCTTTAGGAATGCACACGGATGAAGATCATTATTCTCGGCGCCGGTCAGGTGGGCGGCACGTTGGCTGAGCACCTGGCCAGCGAACACAACGACATCACCGTGATCGACACCGACGGCGACCGCTTGCGCGACCTGGGCGACCGTCTGGATATCCGCACCATTCAAGGCAAAGGCTCGTTCCCGACCGTGCTGCGCCAGGCTGGCGCTGACGACGCCGACATGTTGGTGGCCGTCACCAACAGCGACGAAGTGAACATGGTCGCCTGCCAGGTGGCCTACACGCTGTTCCACACCCCGACGAAAATCGCCCGCGTGCGCGAAGCCGCGTATCTCACGCGCTCCGGCCTGTTCGATAACGACGCCATTCCCGTCGACGTGCTGATCAGCCCCGAGCAGGTGGTAACCAACTACATCAAACGCCTGATCGAGCACCCAGGTGCGCTGCAAGTCATCGACTTCGCTGAAGGCAAAGCGCAATTGGTGGCGGTGAAGGCTTATTACGGCGGGCCGCTGGTGGGCCAGCAATTGCGCCAATTGCGCGAGCACATGCCCAACGTCGACACCCGCGTTGCCGCCATTTTCCGGCGTGACCGGCCGATTCTGCCGCGCGGCGATACCGTGATCGAAGCGGATGACGAAGTGTTTTTCATTGCCGCCAAGGCGCACATCCGCGCGGTTATGAGTGAAATGCGCCGGCTCGAAGACAACAACAAACGCATCGTGATCGCTGGCGGCGGCCACATTGGCGAACGCCTGGCCGAGGCGATTGAAAGCCGCTACCAAGTCAAAATCATCGAGATGAACCCGGCGCGTTGTCGGTATCTGTCCGAGACGCTGGACAGCACCATCGTGCTGCAGGGCAGCGCCTCGGACCGCGACCTATTGGTGGAAGAAAACATCAGCGACGCCGACATCTTCCTGTCGCTAACCAATGATGACGAAGCCAACATCATGTCCTCGCTGCTGGCCAAGCGCCTGGGCGCGCGCAAGGTGATGACGCTGATTAACAACCCGGCGTACGTCGACCTGGTGCAGGGCGGCGAAATCGATATCGCCATCAGCCCGCAGCTCGCCACCATCGGCACCTTGCTGGCGCACGTGCGCCGCGGCGATATCGTCAGCGTGCATTCCCTGCGCCGCGGTGCAGCCGAAGCCATCGAAGCCATCGCCCATGGCGACGCGAAGTCGAGCAAGGTGATCGGCAAGGCCATCGGCGACATCGCCTTGCCGCCGGGCACCACCATTGGCGCTCTGGTGCGCGACGAGGAAGTGCTGATCGCCCACGACGCGACGGTGATCGAGTCGGGCGATCATGTGATTCTGTTTTTGGTGGACAAGAAATATATTCGCGACGTCGAGCGGCTGTTCCAGGTTGGCTTGACGTTCTTCTGATTGCTTGATGGTGAATAAGCCGAGGCCCGCGTGCTCGAATCTCTCGAAAAAATGCTCGGCAAAGGCATCGACAATGCCTTGCTGCGCTTTGGCCTAGGCAAGGGTTATCTGGACCTCAACGAGCACGCCAAAGCAGCCGAACACCTGCAGCGCTGCGTCGAATTCGATGCCAATTATTCGGCGGCCTGGAAGCTATTGGGCAAAGCCCATTCGGGGCTTGGCGACACGGCGGCAGCGCGTGCCGCGTGGCAGCAAGGCATCGCCGCCGCGCAGGTTCACGGCGATAAGCAGGCCGAGAAGGAAATGACGGTATTCGTGCGAAAACTGGATAAAGCGCAGGGCCCGGAATAAACGGCCCACGGTGGTCAGTCTTCGCGAATAAACCGCAGCCCCACGCCATCGCCATTCACCCGCATCACTTCCATCTGCAACACGGGCGCCTCGATGGGCAGGTCTTGCACCTGCCCGGTGACGATGTCGCCGAGCACGAGGCTGGTGAGTTGTTCGTGTTTAACGAATACGCCGCCATCGGAAAGATCGCGGGTCTGGGCGAGCAGCTCACCAAAGCTTGGGTGGCTGATTTTGATCCGGCACTTCAATGAGGTGCGTGGCGATTGTCGCTGGTTGGACATAGAGCCCGGCTTCCTGGTCAACGGTCCCTGTTAATAACGCAAATTGCCGCGCTCGCCTAGTGCAGCGAGCCCGGCAATTGGCCAGTTAGTACCAGCGCTCTTCGCCTTCGGGGCGTTTCTTGAAGCGCTTCATCGTCCACATGTACTGGCTTGGGTAAGCGCGCACATAGCGCTCGACGACCTGACTCATAGCAGCGACCGCCTCGCGGGTGTCTTCGCTGTACATACCTTCGGGTGCGGCTTCGAGGATGACTTTGTAGCCCGACCCGTCGTCCAGGCGCAGCGCATGCAGGAACACGCCGACCGCCTTACCGCCGGCGAGCATGCCGGGAACAAACTTGCTGGTCAGCGCTTCAATGGCGCAAAACGGCACGAACAAGCCAGCGGACAAACTCGGCTCGGGGTCGGCAGGAATGCCCACCGCGCCGCCTCGGCGAACTTCCTTGATGACGCTGAGAATGCCTTCTTTGGTCGAGGGCGCGACCCGGTTGCCCAGCTGCACACGCTGCTTGCGCAGCAAATCGTCGACCGCTTTGAGCTTCGGCGGACGGTAAAAAATGATGGGTTTGCACTGGTTGCAGTAGAAGTGATTGAGCACTTCCCAGTTGCCGAGGTGGCTGGTAATGCCTACCACGCCTTTGCCCGAGGCCAGTGCCGCTTCCAGCACGTGCAAGCCTTCAACTTCACGCACCAACTTTAGCGACTTCTCCGCCGGCCAAACCCAGGCGCAGGCACTCTCGGTCAGGGTTTTGCCGATATCCATCAGCGCTTTGCGTAGCAAGCGGTCATGGGCAGCGGCGTCCAACTCGGGAAAACACTTGCGCAGATTGATATCGGCAACAGCGCGGGAGCGGGTGGGGAAGCGCCACATGCACCAGCCGATCAGGTTGCCCAAGGCCTGCACCGCACGCCAAGGCAACAAGGCGAACAGACGCAGAAAGCCTACGATCAACGCACCTTTGAACTTCTCCACCATGTACTCCACGAATTCGAACAGGCGCGCATTGTAACCACCTTGAGCCGCTTCGGTTATGGCCCGGCAATTCCACGAACTGTAGGAGCCAGCTTGCTGGCGAACCCTGCGAACCCCGAAGCGCTGCGTTGCACCGTTCGCCAGCAAGCTGGCTCCTACGGATGCTGCGCGGTGAGTTCGGCGTAGCGGTCGCAATCCTGCGTGTGGTCCATGACCATGCCGGTGGCCTGCATAAAGGCGTAGCAAATGGTGGGGCCAACAAACGTGAAGCCGGCTTTCTTCAGCGCCTTGCTCATGGCTTCGGCTTCGGGCGTTACAGCGGGCACATGGCTGCGGCCCGGGAAGTGGTTGACCTTAGGCACGCCGCCAACAAATGACCACAGCAGCCCAACCGGATCGGGCAACCTCAACCAGGCCGCCGCGTTCTGCCGTGCAGCGTTGAGCTTGAGGCGATTGCGGATGATGCCGGGGTCTTGCATCAGCGCGTCTATTTCTTCATCGCTCAGCTGCGCCAGACGCTGCGGGTCGAAACCAAACAGTACCTGGCGATAGCGCTCGCGCTTCTTTAATACGGTGATCCACGACAGCCCGGCTTGAAAGCCTTCGAGCAGCAGCATCTCGAACAGCGGCTGCGCGTTGCGTTGCGGGAGACCCCATTCCTGGTCGTGGTAGGTGATGTAGAGGGGGTCTTCATTGCACCAGAAGCAGCGTGGCATAGGGCTCCGAGGGGAGGGCGAGGGTGGTTTGTAGGGTGAATCGGGTATACTCCCGCCCTTTCTGTCGCCCTCAGTACAGGTGAAATTAGTGAGCCAGCCTACGCCTGCCGTGCGCACCTTCCAAGATCTGATCCTCGCCCTTCAACAGTATTGGGCCGAGCAAGGTTGTGTGGTGCTTCAGCCTTACGATATGGAAGTCGGCGCCGGCACCTTCCACACCGCCACGTTTCTGCGCGCCGTCGGCCCGGAAACCTGGAACGCCGCCTACGTTCAACCCAGCCGCCGTCCCGGTGATGGCCGCTACGGCGAAAACCCCAACCGCTTGCAGCATTACTACCAGTTCCAGGTAGTGCTCAAACCCAACCCGGACAATTTCCAGGAGCTGTACCTCGGCTCGCTCAAACGCATTGGGCTTGATCCGCTGGTGCACGACATCCGTTTCGTTGAAGACAACTGGGAATCGCCGACCCTCGGCGCCTGGGGTCTGGGCTGGGAAATCTGGCTCAACGGCATGGAAGTAACCCAGTTCACCTATTTCCAGCAAGTAGGCGGCATCGAGTGCTACCCGGTGACCGGCGAGATCACCTACGGTCTCGAGCGCCTGGCCATGTACCTGCAGGGCGTGGATTCGGTCTACGACCTGGTGTGGACCGACGGCCCGTTCGGCAAGGTCACCTACGGCGATGTGTTCCATCAGAACGAGGTGGAGCAGTCCACCTACAACTTCGAACACGCAAACGTCGACAAACTGTTCGAGCTGTTCGATTTCTATGAAAGCGAAGCCAACCGCCTGATCGAACTGCAGCTGCCGCTGCCGACTTACGAAATGGTGCTCAAGGCCTCGCACACCTTCAACCTGCTCGATGCTCGCCGCGCGATTTCGGTGACTGCCCGTCAGCAATACATCCTTCGTGTACGAGCCCTGGCTCGCTCGGTAGCCCAGAGCTACCTGCAAGCGCGTGCCCGCCTCGGCTTCCCGATGGCGGCACCCGATCTGCGCGATGAAGTATTGGCCAAGCTGGAGGCAGCAGAATGAGTGCACGTGATTTTCTGGTTGAACTGGGCACCGAAGAGCTGCCACCCAAAGCCCTGAAAACCCTCGGTGACGCCTTTCTGGCCGGCATCGAGAAAGGCCTTAAAAGCGCGGGGCTGAGCTACACCGGCAGCCGTGTGTACGCAGCGCCTCGCCGTCTGGCCGTGATCATTGATCAACTGGCCGAGCAGCAGCCGGACCGCAGCGTAAATCTCGACGGCCCTCCCGTTCAGGCCGCCTTCGACGCTGACGGCAACCCCACTCAGGCTGCCCTTGGTTTCGCAAAAAAATGCGGCGTGGATATTTCCGCCATCGATCGCAGCGGCGCGAAACTGAAATTCAGCCAAAGCATTCCTGGCCAACCCGCCGTGGGCTTGCTGGCCGGCATCGTTAGCGCCTCGCTGAATGACCTGCCGATTCCCAAACGCATGCGTTGGGGCGCGCGCAAAGAAGAGTTCGTACGGCCAACCCAATGGCTCGTCATGCTGTTTGGCAACGACGTAGTGGACTGCGAGATTCTGGCCCAGAAAGCCGGCCGCGAGTCGCGCGGTCACCGCTTCCATCATCCCGAAAGCGTGCGCATCAGCTCGCCAGCCGCTTACCTGGAAGACCTGCGCAGTGCCTATGTACTGGCTGACTTTGCCGAGCGCCGCAGCTTGATCAGCAAGCGCGTCGACACGCTGGCCGCCGAGCAACACGGCACCGCCATCGTGCCGCCTGCGTTGCTCGACGAAGTTACCGCGTTGGTCGAGTGGCCGGTGCCGCTGGTGTGCTCGTTTGAAGAGCGCTTCCTGGCGGTGCCGCAAGAAGCCTTGATCACCACCATGCAGGACAACCAGAAGTACTTCTGCCTGCTGGACGCCAACGGCCTGCTGTTGCCGCGCTTTATTACCGTGGCCAACGTTGAGAGCAAAGACCCGGCGCAAATCATCTCCGGCAACGAGAAAGTGGTTCGTCCGCGTCTGACCGACGCCGAGTTCTTTTTCAAGCAAGACAAGAAGCAGAAGCTCGACACCTTCAACGCGCGCCTCGCCAATGTGGTGTTCCAGGCGCAGCTGGGTTCGGTGTTCGACAAGGCCGAGCGCGTTTCCCTGCTAGCTGCCTTTATCGCCGCCCGCATCGGTGGCGATAGCCGCTGGGCTGCCCGCGCCGGTTTGCTGAGCAAGTGCGACCTGGCCACGGAAATGGTCGGCGAATTCCCGGAAATGCAGGGTATCGCTGGCTACTACTACGCGCTGAATGACGGCGAGCCGCAGGACGTTGCCCTGGCACTGAACGAGCAGTACATGCCACGCGGCGCCGGCGCCGAGCTGCCCACCACGCTCACGGGCGCGACGGTGGCGATCGCCGACAAGCTCGACACGCTGGTAGGTATTTTCGGCATCGGCATGCTGCCCACCGGCAGCAAAGACCCCTACGCCTTGCGTCGTGCTGCGCTGGGTATTTTGCGCATCCTGATCGAGAAGAAACTCGACCTCGATCTGGTCGCCACCATCGGTTTTGCCATCGAGCAATTCGGCGCCAAGGTCAAACCGGCCGGCCTCGCCGCCCAGGTGCAAGACTTCATCTTCGATCGCCTGCGCGCCCGTTATGAAGACGAAGGCGTGGAAGTGGCCGTGTACCAGGCTGTTCGTGCAGTAGCGCCGGTGTCGCCGCTGGACTTCGACCAACGCGTACAAGCGGTTCAGGCGTTCCGCAAACTGCCGGAAGCCGACGCGTTGGCCGCCGCCAACAAGCGCGTGTCCAACCTGTTGAGCAAGGCAGAGGGCGCCGTGGCGGCGGGCATTGAAGCGCATTACTTCGATTCGCCTAGCGAGTTCTCGCTTTATGCCGCGATTCAGCAAGCCGACCACGCCGTACAACCGTTGGCCCAGGCCCGTTTGTACAGCGAAGCGCTGGCCCAGCTGGCGGCGCTGCGTGACCCGGTGGACACCTTCTTTGCGGCCGTTATGGTCAACGCTGAAGACCCGTCGGTGCGTGCAAACCGTTATGCCTTGTTGGCTAAATTGCGCAGCCTGTTTCTGGGCGTCGCCGACATTTCGCTGCTGGGGTAAACCGTGAAGTTGCTGATACTCGACCGCGATGGGGTGATCAATCACGACTCCGACGCCTACATCAAAACGCTGGAGGAGTGGATTCCGCTCCCCGGCGCCGTCGAGGCCATCGCGCAACTGAGCAAGGCCGGCTGGACGGTGGCAGTGGCCACTAACCAGTCGGGCCTGGCGCGCGGTTATTACTCGGAAGCGGTGCTCGATTCCATGCACGCGCGGTTGCGTGCGCTGGTGGCCGAGCAGGGCGGTGAACTGGGGCTGGTGGTGCATTGTCCACATGGGCCGCACGACGGTTGTGACTGCCGTAAACCCAAACCCGGCATGCTGCGAACTATCGCTGCGCATTACCACACAGATCTTGCAGGCGTGTGGTTTGTCGGCGACAGTCGAGGTGACCTGGACGCCGCGCTGGCCGTCGATTGTCAGCCTGTTCTGGTGAAGACCGGCAAAGGCGAAAGAACCCTGGGCAGCGAGCTGCCGAAAGGGACGTTGATATTTGACGATTTGGCGGCGGTTGCCGCGCAGTTACTCCACACCCAATAGGCGGGGATTGCCCGCGACGGATAACGCTAAATGTCGATCGTGCTGGCCATCAGAATTTTCCTCTTTTATATCCTCCTCGGCGGCAGCGCCTTGCTCTGGTGCAGCCTGAGTTTTTTCGTCGCCCCGTTCCAATCGTTTGAAGCCCGCTACCGTTTCATCAACGTCAACTGGTGCCGCTTCGCCGTGAAGCTCACCGAAGTGATGCTCGGTATTCGCTATGAAGTGCACGGCGCCGAGAACGTGCCTACCCAGCGCTGCGTGATCCTGTCCAAACACCAGAGCACCTGGGAAACGTTTTTCCTGTCGTGCTATTTCGCGCCCCTCAGCCAAGTACTCAAACGCGAGCTGCTGTACGTACCGTTTTTCGGTTGGGCCATGGCCATGCTCAAACCCATCGCCATTGACCGCAACAACCCAAAAGCCGCGCTAAAAGAGCTGGCGAAGCAGGGTCACGAGCGCTTGCAGCAAAACATTTGGGTGCTGATATTCCCCGAGGGCACGCGCGTGCCGGCGGGGCAGATTGGCAAGTTCTCACGCGGTGGCGCCGCATTGGCGGTCAATGCGAACCTGCCGGTGTTGCCAATTGCCCACAACGCCGGTGAGTTCTGGCCCAAACAAGGCTGGGGCAAAAAACCTGGGACCATTCAAGTGATGATCGGTCCGGTGATGCACGCCGAAGGCACCGGGCCACGCGCCATTGCCGCACTGAACGACCGCGCCTTCGCCTGGGTGGAACAGGCACAACGGGATATGGGCGCGCTGTACGGCGAGCACCCAGTGACCGAAACGCCGGTTCAGCTCTAGCCATAATCGCGTCGATAAAAACCCCGGCCACCGCGCCGGGGTTTTTGCATTCAGGGCGGCAAAAATGGTGGGCATGGCGCACAACGTTGCCGTTCGCCCGCGCGCTGTAACGCGACGTTAATCAAGCATCCCTACTCTCGGTTTGCTTGATTTTTCTCGTCGGTCCAGCGCTGCTGGCAGTAGTCGCGAGAAGCAAATTCTCTCCTGCCCATCTGCATAAGGATTCTTCAGATGACTACCGCCTTACCGCTGGCTTTGTCCCTCGCCGTTTCCGCTGCCTTGCTGTCGTTCTCTGGCGTTAGCGCCGCTCACGACCATGACGAAAAAGAAAAAGTCAGCAAGAGCCTCTACAACCGTGAGGCCCGTGGCGACATCACCGAGTACGCCGGCGCGCGCCGCGTGGGCCGCGACCTGACCGATTCGATCAAAGCCTCGCTGTCCGACCGCAAAGCGAAAAACGTGATTTTGCTGATTGGCGATGGCATGGGCGACTCGGAAATCACCCTGGCGCGTAACTACGCCGAGGGCGCGGGTGGCTACTTCAAAGGCATCGACGCGCTGCCGCTGACCGGTCAATACACTCACTACGCTTTGCACAAAGACACCGGCAAGCCGGACTACGTGACCGACTCGGCGGCCTCTGCCACGGCGTGGTCCACCGGCGTGAAAACCTACAACGGCGCCCTGGGTGTGGACATCCACGAAAAGCCGCACCAAACCATTCTGGAGCTGGCGAAGCTGCGTGGCATGGCCACTGGCAACGTGTCAACCGCCGAATTGCAAGACGCCACGCCGGCGGCCCTGTTTTCCCACGTGACCGGCCGCAAATGCTATGGCCCGGTGGCGACCTCGGTTCAATGCGCAAGCAACGCCTTGGAGAAGGGCGGCGCGGGGTCCATCACTGAGCAACTGCTGAACGTGCGCCCAGACATCACCCTCGGTGGTGGCGCAGCGACCTTCGCTGAAGTGGCCAAGGCTGGCAAATGGTCCGGCAAAACCCTGCGCGACCAGGCGGCCGCCCGTGGTTTCGTCCTGGTAAGCAACGCCGCAGAGCTGAAGAAAATCCGCGTGGCCAACCAGAAGCAACCCGTGATTGGTCTGTTCTCGCCAGGCAATATGCCAACCCGCTGGATCGGCCCAACTGCCACTTACCACGGCAACTTGACCCAAGCGCCGGTAACCTGCCAACCGAACGCCGCACGTACCGCCAGCACACCAACGCTGGCCGAGATGACGGTTAAAGCCATCGACTTGCTCAAAGACAACCGCAACGGTTTTTTCCTGCAAGTAGAAGGCGCTTCGATCGACAAGCAAGACCATGCCGCCAACCCCTGCGGCCAGATCGGCGAAACCGTCGACCTCGACGAAGCGGTGCAGATGGCCCTGGCGTTCGCCAAAGCCGACGGCAACACGTTGGTTATCGTCACCGCCGACCATGCGCATTCCAGCCAGATTGTTGCCTTGGACGCTTCGGCGCCTGGGCTTACCCAAGCGCTGAACACCAAAGACGGCGCAGTAATGGCCGTCAGCTACGGTAACTCGGAAGGCAGCTCTCAGGAGCACACCGGCTCGCAACTGCGCGTTGCAGCGTATGGCCCGCATGCCGCAAACATCACCGGGCTCACTGATCAAACCGATCTGTACTTCACCATGCGTAATGCACTGGGCTTGAAGTAAGACCCTCGGTTAAACCGCTAGGGAAGGCGGATTAGCGCGCTAAAAACAAAAACCCCAGCGATGTGCTGGGGTTTTTGTTTGTCGTGCGTAAAACCGGGCTTAGAAGTCCAGGTTCGACACCGCCAAGGCGTTGGCTTCGATGAACTCGCGGCGCGGTTCCACTTCGTCGCCCATTAGGGTGTTGAAGATTTGGTCGGCGCTGATGGCGTCTTCGATAGTCACCTTGAGCATCCGGCGTGCGTCCGGGTCCATCGTGGTTTCCCACAGTTGGTCGGGGTTCATCTCGCCCAGCCCTTTGTAGCGCTGAATGCTGTGGCGTTTGGTGCTCTCGGTGAGGAGCCAGTTAAGCGCTTCTTTGAAGGTGGTGACCGGCTTTTTGCGCTCGCCACGTTTCACATAGGCGCCTTCTTCCAACAAGCTGTTCAACTGCTCGCCCAGGGAGGTAACGGTTTTGTAGTCGTTACTGGCGAAGAAGTCTCGGTTGAAGGTGACGAAGTTTGAAACGCCATGGGAGATCAGTTCGACCTCGGGTAGCCAGAGGTGACGTTCCTGGTCTTCACGCAGGTTGGTTTTGTAAACCAGACCCGATTTTTCCATGGTGCGCAGACGCTCGTTGAGCTTTTCCAGCCAGGCTTGCATACCCGCCTGGCTGCCCAGATCGTCCAGGCTTACAGCCGGCAGATAAACGAAATGCTCGGTGAGCTCTTGCGGGTAGATGCGCGACAGGCGCTTAAGCGTCTTCATCACCATGCGGTAGTTGTTAACCAGACGCTCCAGCGGCTCGCCGCCAATTCCTGGGTCGTTCTCGTTAACGTGCAAGCTGGCATCTTCGAGGGCCGACTGGGTCATGTATTCCTCCATGGCCTCGTCGTCCTTGATGTACTGCTCTTGCTTGCCTTTCTTGACCTTGTATAGCGGTGGCTGAGCGATATAGATGTAGCCGCGCTCAACCAGCTCTGGCAATTGGCGGAAGAAGAAGGTCAACAGCAGCGTACGGATGTGCGAGCCGTCGACGTCGGCGTCCGTCATGATGATGATGTTGTGGTAGCGCAGTTTGTCGATGTTGTATTCCTCACGACCGATACCGCACCCGAGGGCAGTGATCAGCGTGCCGACTTCCTGCGACGAAATCATGCGGTCAAAACGCGCACGTTCCACGTTCAGAATCTTGCCCTTGAGCGGCAAAATCGCTTGAGTCTTACGGTTACGTCCCTGCTTGGCGGAGCCGCCAGCAGAGTCCCCTTCCACTAGGTACAGTTCGGAGAGGGCAGGGTCTTTCTCTTGGCAGTCCGCCAGCTTGCCCGGCAAACCGGCGATGTCCAACGCGCCCTTACGGCGGGTCATTTCGCGTGCCTTACGAGCGGCTTCACGCGCGCGCGCGGCGTCGATCATTTTGCCGACGACTGCTTTGGCTTCGTTCGGGTTTTCCAGCAGGAAGTCGGAGAAGTATTTGCCCATCTCCTGCTCGACCGCTGTTTTCACTTCGGAAGAAACCAGTTTGTCTTTGGTCTGCGAGCTGAATTTTGGATCCGGCACTTTTACCGAAATGATGGCGGTCAGGCCTTCACGAGCATCGTCACCCGTGGTGGCGATCTTGTGCTTCTTGGCCAGACCTTCCTGTTCGATATAAGCGTTCAGGTTGCGGGTCAGCGCCGAGCGGAAACCGGCGAGGTGAGTACCACCGTCGCGCTGCGGAATGTTGTTGGTGAAGCACAGCAGGTTTTCGTTAAAGCTGTCGTTCCACTGCAACGCCACTTCAACACCCACGCCATCGTCACGTTGAACGTTGAAGTGGAACACCTGGTTGACGGGGGTTTTGTTGGTATTCAAATACTCAACAAACGCACGCAGACCACCTTCGTACTTGAACAGCTCTTCCTTGCCGCTGCGCTCGTCTTTGAGAACGATGCCGACGCCAGAGTTCAGGAACGACAGCTCGCGCAGACGCTTGGCGAGAATGTCCCAGCTGAAGTGAATGTTCTGGAACGTCTCGGCGGACGGTTTGAAGTGAATCTCGGTACCGGTTTTATCGGTGTCGCCCACGGTGCGCATGGGGGCCTGCGGCACGCCGTGCACGTAGGTTTGCTCCCATACTTTGCCGCTACGGCGAACGGTCAACAGCAGCAGCTCGGAGAGGGCATTTACAACGGAAACACCCACGCCATGGAGGCCGCCGGAAACCTTGTACGAGTTGTCATCGAACTTACCGCCAGCGTGCAGCACGGTCATGATGACCTCAGCCGCCGATACGCCTTCTTCTTTATGCACATCAACCGGGATGCCACGGCCGTTGTCGCGAACGGTGATGGATTCGTCTGGGTGGATGATGATGCTGATGTCGTCGCAATGCCCGGCGAGGGCTTCGTCGATGGAGTTGTCGACCACCTCAAAAACCATGTGGTGCAGGCCGCTGCCGTCATCGGTGTCGCCGATGTACATACCGGGCCGCTTGCGTACGGCGTCCAGGCCTTTCAGCACTTTGATGCTGGACGAATCGTACGTTTGATTTTCGCTCATGCCTTCACTCCCGATGGTCGTGGGTCTGGGTGATACAGCCATGTTCCACGTGGAACATGGCGACTGGCGTATCCGTGCGCCAGCTACCCCGCAACAATTCATGGTCTACACAGGTGATAAATACCTGGCAGTTCAAATCTTCTAATAAACGGCACAACGCGTTTCGGTGCTGCTCGTCCAACTCAGACGGCAAGTCATCCACCAGATAAATGCACTGGCCGCGCCGTGCCTGACTAACCAAATGCCCTTGGGCAATTCGCAAGGCACAAACCACTAACTTCTGTTGGCCTCGCGACAAAATTTCAGCAGCGTTATGAGCGCCTAGACGCAAACGTAGGTCGGCTCGCTGAGGTCCCGCCTGGGTATGGCCGAGTTGCTGGTCGCGCTGCAGTGTCGAGCTGAGCACCGTTTGCAAATCCCGGTCTTTGTCCCAACCTCGGTAATAACTAAGCGTCAGTCCTTCAAGCTCTACCAGCTCATGAAGCACTTCCTCGAATACCGGCTTCAGGGCCTGTATGTAGCTGCGCCGATAGGTATCAATTTCGTCGCCAGCGACACATAACTCGCGGTCCCAGGCCGCCTGCGAAGCGGCGTCAAGTGTACCATGCCGCAGCCACGAGTTCCGCTGCCGGAGGGCCTTCTGGAGCCTCTGCCACGCAGGCATAAAGCGAGGTTCCACGTGGAACACTCCCCAGTCCAGAAACTGACGGCGTATTTTCGGAGCACCTTCAAGCAACCGAAAACTGTCCGGATTGATCAATTGCAACGGTAGCGCTTCGGCAAGCTGAGCAGCGCTACGCGCATTCTGACCATCAATTCGAATCTGAAACTCGCCCTGGCGGTCGCGTGAAACGCCCAGGTTGCTGGAACCGCCTTCCGCCAGTTCGACCTGGCCAAACACGGTGCACGCTTCCTGCTCGTACTGAATAACCGGCAATAGCCGAGCACTGCGAAACGAGCGCGCCAAACCAAGCAAGTGAATGGCTTCGAGCAGGCTGGTTTTACCGCTGCCGTTTGCGCCGGAAAGGATGTTGATGCGGGGGGAAGGAGAGAGTGTCACCGGGTGCAAGTTGCGCACCGCGGTGACCGTAACGCGGCTGAGGGACATCTAGACTCGATTCAGGTCAGAGGCGCATCGGCATAACGACGTATGCCGAGTCATCGTTACCAGACTCTTGCACGAGTGCGCTGCTGTTGGAATCAGACAGAATCAGGCGAACCTGCTCAGTAGTCATCACGCCCAACACGTCGAGCAGATAGCTCACGTTGAAGCCAATTTCCAGCGAGCCACCGTTGTAATCAACGGCCACTTCTTCTTCCGCTTCTTCCTGTTCAGGGTTGTTCGCCTGGATTTTCAGTAGACCGTTAGCCAACTGCAGACGAATGCCGCGGTACTTTTCGTTAGAGAGAATTGCAGTACGGCTGAATGCTTCACGCAGGGCTTGGCGATCACCCAGTACCAATTTGTCGCCACCTTTAGGCAGCACGCGCTCGTAGTCAGGGAACTTGCCGTCCACCAGCTTGGAGGTGAAGGTGAACTCGCCCGTTGTCGCGCGGATGTGATGCTGACCCAACACGATATCGACGGTGCCGTCTTGCTCGGTGAGCAGGCGCGCCAATTCTAGAATGCCTTTACGCGGCACGATCACCTGGTGACGGTCGGCTTGTTCGATACCGGCTTCCATCGAGCACATCGCCAGACGGTGGCCGTCGGTAGCCACGGCACGCAACACACCGGTTTGTACTTCGATCAGCATACCGTTCAAGTAGTAGCGAACGTCCTGCTGGGCCATCGCGAAACTGGTGCGCTCAATAAGGCGACGCAGCTTGCTTTGAATAAGCGTGAAGGTGAACGAGCCTGGGCCTTCTTCAACGGTCGGGAAGTCGTTGGCAGGCAGAGTGGAAAGAGTGAAGCGACTACGGCCGGCCTTGACCACCAGTTTGGTTTCATCGACGCGGATATCGATCAACGCATCGTTAGGCAGGCTTTTGCAGATATCCATGAGCTTGCGCGCCGGAACGGTGATCTCACCCGATTCTGCCGGCTCTTCCAGCGTTACACGGCCAACCAGTTCGACTTCGAGATCCGTACCGGTCAGCGAAAGCTGCTGGCCTTCAACAACCAACAATACGTTAGACAGCACCGGCAATGTCTGCCGGCGTTCAACCACGCCAGCGACCAGTTGCAACGGTTTCAACAGGGCTTCGCGTTGAATAGTGAAATGCATGGTCTAGTCCCTTTGCCTCGTGGGCTGCGTAATAGGTCAGGTGGTCAGCGTGCGCAGCAGATTCTTGTAGTCCTCGCGGATATCCGCGTCGGATTCCCTAAGTTCAGCAATCTTACGGCAAGCGTGCAATACCGTGGTGTGATCACGACCGCCGAACGCGTCGCCGATCTCCGGCAGGCTATGGTTGGTCAATTCTTTGGACAGCGCCATAGCCACCTGCCGAGGTCGCGCCACGGAACGGGAGCGCCGCTTGGACAGCAGATCGGAAATCTTGATCTTGTAGTACTCAGCGACGGTGCGCTGAATGTTGTCGACGCTAACGAGTTTGTCTTGCAGCGCCAACAGATCCTTCAAGGACTCGCGAATCAGCTCGATGGTGATATCGCGGCCCATGAAGTGGGCGTGCGCGATTACGCGTTTCAGCGCACCTTCGAGTTCGCGTACGTTGGAGCGGATGCGTTGAGCGATAAAGAAGGCGGCGTCGTGCGGCAGGTCCACTTTGGCCTGATCCGCCTTTTTCATCAGAATCGCCACGCGCGTTTCCAACTCCGGCGGCTCGACCGCGACCGTCAAGCCCCAGCCAAAGCGCGACTTCAAACGCTCTTCCAGGCCCTCGATCTCTTTCGGGTAACGGTCACTGGTGAGAATCACCTGCTGGCCGCCTTCTAGAAGCGCGTTGAAGGTGTGGAAGAATTCTTCTTGGGAGCGCTCTTTTTTTGCGAAGAACTGAATGTCGTCGATTAGCAGCGCGTCGACGGAACGGTAGAACCGTTTGAATTCATTAATGGCATTCAGCTGCAGCGCTTTCACCATATCGGCTACAAAGCGCTCGGAATGCAGGTACACGACCTTGGCGTTGGGGTTCTTCTTTAATAGGTGGTTGCCCACCGCATGCATCAAGTGCGTTTTACCCAAACCAACGCCACCGTAAAGGAACAATGGGTTGTAACCATGCTTGGGGTTGTCCGCGACCTGCCACGCCGCCGCGCGCGCCAGTTGGTTGGACTTGCCCTCAACGAAGTTTTCAAAGGTAAAGGTGCGGTTCAGATAGCTTGTGTGCTTGAGCGCGCCTTCAACCTGAACGGAGCGTTCATTACGAACGGGAGCGGTTTGCGAACTGGCCCCAGCCATAGGGTCGAAGCTCGCACGCGACGGCTCGCTGCTGACAGCCGCTGCCATCGCTTCCTGACGAACCGGCGCGGCAATTGGCGCGCTGATAGGCTGAGGTGCAGGGGACGACATGGTGGCCCGCGGAACCGCGGCGCGTTTGCTGCCTATTAATAAGGAGATGGCCGGCGCCATGCCTTCGCTGCGCTCATTCAGCAGCTCCAACAGGCGGCTCATGTATTTTTCATTCACCCAATCCAGCACAAACCGGTTGGGTGCGAACACGCGCAATTCATCGCTGGAGGCTTCAACCTGCAGTGGACGAATCCAAGTATTGAATTGCTGGGCGGGCAGCTCGTCGCGTAGAAGCTCTACACACTGCTGCCAAAGTTCCACCGACACAAACATCCCCTAGCCAAATAGGCTGCAACGCCCAAAACAGGGTGCATTGTACCCGCAGCCCAACCTACTTATCCACACGAGACGAACGTTTTCGACGCGTAAAATCAATGCCTTACTCCGTTTTTACTGACGAAGCGGCGAATCACTAAAGTCTGTGGATAAATAGCCAGGAGGCCGTGGGACAACCCGCAGGAAAAAGCCGTGCATAACTCGGCTGTGGATAAAAACGCCTTTCATCCCCAGCTTATACGCAGCTCTGGTACAGCCTACACACGCCTTCTGGACAGGCTTATCATCGGCTGTAAGCCAGGCGTAGCAATAGGCGCAGCACTTTATCCACAGAATCTCAGCTGCTAAGAGTAGTTAACATTTTAAAAAAGATTTAAATCTCTCTTTCTTAATATTCTTTATCTACGCGCTTTCCATCAGAGAAATGCTGGTTGGAAATTGACCTGACCGCCTGGTTTCTCTAGAATCGCCGGTCTCTTAAAACGGGGGCCATTCCGGCCCGTTGTCGACCACCCAGGTAACGCACCATGAAACGCACTTTCCAAC
>Ga0157370_10003133_pt1 | contig 19582 bp, 17 predicted proteins | sample C35metaG_FD_113463 | JGI IMG/M metagenome (GOLD analysis project Ga0157370, IMG submission 113463) | Corn rhizosphere microbial communities from Kellogg Biological Station, Michigan, USA - C3-5 metaG | ecosystem: Host-associated > Plants > Roots > Rhizosphere > Soil | place: USA: Michigan...
ACCACGCTGGATTACATCAGCGACTTTGCCGAGCGGCGCGGGATCGCCAGCGACCAATGGATCGCAAGCGGCCAATGGATCGGGCAAGAGTTTGGGGTGAGAAGCGAGATTGAACTTGCTTCCGCCCAGGATGAGCGTCAAGAGGTCTTGTCCCGTGCGGCCCATCTGCAACGGGAGCAGCAGGACCGGCCATCGGAACGTCAGCAGGTTTACGAGGAACGTGCCGGCGATCTGGCCGGCCCTGTTCACCGCGAAGATCCTCGCAATCAGTTCGCCCGAACAATCGATGACGGTCGGCGCGACAACCGAATAGAGGACAGCAAAGGATACCGCCGCATCCGGTGGTCCGAGCTCATGTCGCAAGACGGCGCCATCCCTGCCCCCGCAGAGACTATAGTCCAACAATCGCTGATCGAAACCGGCAAGCCAGCTCCGCTGGTGCCGGCGATCACCCGTCACGACCGCAGCATCGAAGAGGTGGCCAGCGAAAGGGCGATGTCCGTCATCGATCACAGATTCGATACGGTGGAATCTCTCGCAAGGCGCGTGTTCCGTGACCCGGTCGAGGTCACCGCGAGACTGCGTACCGCGATGACCGAGAAGGAAGGCAACGGAAAAATCATGGCAAAGGCCATGGCCGAGCAACCCGAGCGGTTCGGGGAACTACGCGGCAAGTCGCGTCTGTTCGGAAACAACAGCGAGCGGAAAGAGGCGCTGCAATATGCCAGGTCTCTCTCTGCCCATATTGGCTACGTCTCCGAAGCATGGGAGCGCCGGCTTGGAGAAGAACACGCGAGCGAACAATGGCAGCGCGAACAGCGTGATATCATCGAAGTGCCCGGCCTCACGCCGCGCAGCGCCGAAATCATTGCCAAGGTGGAAAAGATGCCGTTGGAGAAGCGGAGCCAGTTTATCGCAGAGCTGCGCTCGTCTCCTGAGGGCCGAGCCGCGCTCGGTGAGGCCAGGCTGGTGGCCGAAGCACTCACGCGGCGGTTCGGTAGTTCTGATCCACGCAGGTTTGCCGAGGAGCTGGAGGCACGCCCCGAGCTCGCAAAACAGACCGAGCAGATCCAGACGATCGCCCGCATGGTGCATCGTACACGCCATGCCGAGCTTAGTCATGACCATACGCTGAAACGGCAGCTTAACCGGTCACAGGGGCTTGGATTGAGCCGATAGTAACTGATCTAAGCCCTTCATCGCGGCAACAATCCTGGCACCTTTCGAGCGCGTAACTGCAAGGTCACCTCACGGGCGTCATAGGCGCGAAAGTCAGAGTAAAAAGTGCCGTTATAGCAAATGTACAATCCTGATGCCGCACGTCGGCAATAGTCGGTAGCGTGCAAATGGAACGCTTCGTCAACACAATTCCGAAAATCCAGCCTCTACTCTGCCCCTTTTAAGAAAGCCCGCGCGCGCCTCGCAGTCCATTCCCACCGAGAGGTACAAAGTGGTATGCCACGCACTCGAAATCCGGCGTCCCTGCAAGGGTATCGTGGGTTCGAATCCCACCCTCTCCGCCATCATGAACCTTGAGTAGGCGACGGTTCCCGGACATATAAATCCCACCAGAGCAATTTGTCGGAAAAGAGATTCCATTCATCGGGCCACGCTCCCGGCACTCAACGGATTCTTCCCAACCATTTCCACGGCACCGGTAGCCACACAAGCGCAACGGAATTCGGGCCTCCAGAATCTTTTCGCGGGCGCTCTTTTTCTATCCCCTGATATTCAGATGCCTCAACACTGCGCCCATGCTACGAGGTGGCCAGACGCAACACAACGAGATATGACGATGCTTGCCTGGATTCAGCTTGATCGCGCGACCATTCCCGGAGATGGGGGTGAATTGCGCCTGAAACAACGCGGGAGCGAATTTTCCATCATGCTCGGCTCGACAGAGCTTATGAACAGCAGGTTGAGCGGCTCCGAAGAGGCGCTGGCTACGCTGTGCTGTGAGCGTATCGCGGGACGGAACAACGCCAGCATCCTGATCGGTGGCCTCGGTATGGGTTTCACATTGCGGGCGGCCCTGAGCGAACTGCCGGACGATGCTCGGGTTACTGTGGCGGAGCTTGTTCCGGCGGTGGTTGATTGGGCCCGGGGACCGATGTCGGATCTCCACGAGGGCAAGCTCGACGATCCCCGTGTGGCCATCAGTATAGGTGATGTTGGTGCGCTGATCCGGTCCCAGAAAACGGCTTACGATGCCATTCTGCTCGATGTCGACAACGGTCCCGATGGGCTGACGCGCGCCTCCAACGATAGCCTCTACGATCGCAGCGGTCTTCTTGCCGCCAGAAATGCCCTGCGTGCGAACGGTGTGCTTGCGGTCTGGTCATCTGCACCGGATAGCGCTTTCACACGTCGATTGCGAGAAGCGGGTTTTGCTACCGATGAGGTGAATGTGCGAGCCAATGGAAAACGCGGCGGTGCCCGCCATGTCTTGTGGATGGCGACCAAGCGCTAGCATTCCGGTTCTCCCTGCGGTGACCTGCAGGACCATATCAGTTGGATGTCCGGATTGGTTGCTGGCGCGCCGGAATTATCCTTGGCCCCCTTTGCGGGGCATCCTACGCATCGTCGTGATCACAAACGGAGATCACTATGGCGACCATCAGAAAACTCAGAAGGCGGTGGCAAGCAAAGGTGTGCCGTCGCGGAATGTCTCACAACAAACCTGCTGCCGCGTTCAGACAACGAATGACATCGGCACCAAGCTGCTGAGTGTTTTTCAATCCACCCTTGGAGTTTAACAAATCGACCCCGATATCTGCCGCGACCGAACGTAGCGTCTCTTTGACTATGACCTTTTGCGGTTCTCCGTTGCGAAAAATACGGATCGCGCCATTTTCATATTTTACAATCTCGAAGTCGGAATAAGGGGCTTTCCCGGCTATTTCAAGAGACGTTCTTCGCGCGTTGCCCGTTTGATCAGATAGACAAGCTTGCTACCCTGTTCCCGCATTAGTTGACGAGCCGTTTCCACTTGCGCGTCCAAAAGCTCTTCCACCGAGACGTCTTTTTCGTCATCGATGTTGACCCGGAGGACCATCACGCGATCCACATGATTAAACGTGTTCAGATTGAAATCGACGTGAGTGGAGCTGGTAATGGTTTTGACCGATATTCGTTCATTTGAAGCGGACACTACGTCATAGCCCCGCTGATTGGTATCGAGGGCCATCTGACCACGAGTAATCATCGCGGCGTAAAGTTCGCCAATGCGCCCAGTCAGGTGATTGAGCTCGCCGGGGCTAACACCCCAGCTGATTTCCTTCTCGAACCAAGATAGCGCTTCGGCAAGCGACTGGATTATCTGGACTTGGGTGAGTGTTGGTCGGTCGGTTACAGCAAGCATGCTCTTGTTTCCGTTTCAGTCCAAGCTGATGATCTTGGCAGGTGCAAACCGTTCCAGCTTTTTCAATCCGGATACCATTCCTTTGCCCGGCATGGGTGTTCCGACCGCGCCTTTCAGCCAACATTCTTTCTTCGGCTTGATATAGGTAAAGGCCACGCACTGCTTCTCGTCGATGCACGCCAGACGACATTCCAGAGGAGTTCTCGCCGAACGCTCTGGACGCCGGGATAAATCGCCACCGGGTAGATCGACGTCATCAAACAGAGCTGATTGCGGATCGATCGTTCCGAGCATGATGGCAGATGGGTCTGCTTCTGCTCCACTCAGAAAACGACCTGAGAAGGCAACGCTATTGCCGTCAGCTCGCCCCGCGCTGGATTTTAGAAAGCAGTTCGGACCTTTCTTGATTTTGGGATTGGCATTGTATGTGAAAGCTTTGCACTGGCCGTTCATAATCAGACAACGTTGAGCACATTCGCTAGCGTCCGCGACCCGCTGCGATGAAATGTCGTCACCGAATAGGTCTAGCCCAGTGTAGATGGCAATGCGATTGGGTCGCCGTGTGAACTCATCGAGGGTCGACAGTTTCGCCTGTTGTTGTTTTGAGTCTGGCGCAGGCGGCGATGTGCGACTATCTCCCAGTAGATCAGCATCAATTGGTTTCTGGTCGCTATCTTGGCCAGCGACTGCCACGGGAACATTGATAGTCGTGGGTGTCGTTGATTGTTCCTGCGCCGTTCGATTGAGCTTGTATTTATCCACCTCGTCTTGGCTGAATATATGCATGTCGTCAGGGGGCGTCTTAAACATGACGTGCATGACTTCCACTGGCGTCCCAAAGCGATTGAGGACTTCGATAATGTCCGAGATCGCGAGTTGTGCGCCTACGAGGTCCGGTGAGTCGGACGAAATCTGGTGAACGCCCAAGGCTCCATCGACCTTCCGCTCACTACCGGCGAGAAAGACGAATGAGCAGGCGGATAGACACTTGCTTTCTTTTGGAATGTAGGTCGCCAGCTTGCGTTGTTGGATATCGTCCGCAATGAGCAAACCCATCTGGACATTACCACCGGGGCTATTGAGGGTGACGAGCTTCGCATTTGGCGCTGCCTGGAGCGCGCGGCGAAAATTTAGGCCTGAATTGACGTCGATATCGCCATTCAATGCGATCACGTCCGGATTTGCGTCGCTTACAGTAAAAGGGCCGAATGTTCTCTCTCCGGCAAATGCTCCGGAAAAAGTTGCCACCAAAATAACGCTGGCGCTAACAAAGCGAAGTAATCCACGCATACGCAATACCCTTTACCCATGCATATCAAACTATACTGACGCCGCGCGTGCAAGGCGCTCAATTATAAATCGCCTATGATTTTTGATTGCAGTTAATGCGTGTGATTGCTGCGCCGGGATAATCCTTGGCCCCCTCTCCGGGGCATCCTACGCATGATCGACAATGAATGTTGGAGATCACCATGGCGACAATCAGAAAACTCAGAGGACGTTGGCAAGCGCAGGTGCGCCGTCGCGGCTTGAAGCCCCGGTGCAAATCTTTCGACACGAAGCTCGAAGCTGAAAAGTGGGCGCGCGACCTCGAAGCACAGGTCGACAGGTTCGGTGCGGCCCCTGACACGAAAATCCTTGAAAGCACTACGCTCGGACAGCTTCTCGAACGATACCAGCGCGAAGTTTCGCCTTTGAAGCGCGGCTCCGTGGTCGAATGCACCGCACTCGAAATGCGGCTTACCTGCAAGGGCATCGTGGGTTATCCCGCCCTCGCCTTCGATTAAGGCATCTGCTTCTTTTGAACCGGACAGGCGCGCGGCAAGGCTTATCAACACCGGCTTCCAGAGTGCGGGAATGTCGCAAATTGAGCGATCGCCGTAGTGGATGATTGGGAGACCAGATGCCGCGAACGACTTGCGAACGCGGGTCACCGGCAGAAGTGTCGGATCATCGATCATTTCCCGCGAGTGCATCGAAGACAAGTCCGGTGAGAAAGTTCGACGATTGCGCATCGCCGCATACTTTGGCAAGCCAACCGTCAGCCAGCGCTTCCGATTGAGTGATACGCAGCCAAATATAAAATTAGCGCAAATGCCAGTGAAAACCGGTAACGTTGCCCGGCGCCATCTCGCGACCAGAGATGATAACCAACTGAAGGACTTCTGATGGGCTGGAAGACGCCGAAATTCGAGTACGTAAATGGCTACAAAATCGTTGAAGTAGACGGTCCGATCTTCAAGGTATTCGACGGCAATCGTCAACTCGGAGACGATTTTCCCTATTCCGGCGAGGCTATTGCTCACGCTAAGTTCTTGCCGAAACGCGAGCCGCACCAGTAGGCGAGAACACGGCTGATGACTGTCCCGCTTCCTTCGACACTGGAGCAGCTCGGCTGGTCTGCATTTTTTGCGGATCAACTCAGAGACGGCGACGCTGGCCTCGCGTCCAAGCGTATATCATCTGTCCACCGCTCGCGCATCGAGGCAATCGATATGACAGGGCCCGTTCGCCTGGAGCTCCCGGGCAATAGTAATACGGCCGACTTCGCAGTCGGAGACTGGATACTTGCCGACCCGCTGACGGGCATGTTTGTCAAACGTCTCGACCGAAAAAGCCTGTTCCAGCGAAGGCCGGAAGGCGGACGTGGCCTGCAACTCATTGCCGCCAATGTTGACACCCTACTGGTAGTTACATCGTGCAATGCAGATTTCGATCCCGCACGTCTCGAACGTTATCTGATAATGGCGGATCAAGCAGGAAGCGAACCGGTCATCGTGCTGACCAAAGCTGATACTGCGGAAGACGTCGGCCGGTTTCAGTCACAGGCGGAGGCTCTGCAACGCGACCTGCCAGTCATAGCGCTTAATGGACGCTCGGCCGATGCTGTCGCCTTGTTGAGGCCATGGCTGGGTAAAGGTCAGACCATTGCGCTGGTAGGGTCCTCCGGCGTCGGAAAGTCAACGCTTGTAAATACGCTGACCGGATCTCATACGAAGCAGAAAACCGGCACTATTCGTGAATATGATGCGCAGGGTCGGCACACCACGACGGCGCGATCCCTGCATGCGGTTTCAGGCGGCGGCTGGGTCATAGACACGCCGGGTATAAGGAAGCTCTATGTCAGCGACGTTACCAATGGAATAGATACGCTGTTCGCCGAGATTACCGAGCTGGCGCCGTTGTGCCGGTTTCGCGACTGTACCCATGCTCATGAACCAGGATGCGCCGTTCAAGGCGCTGTCGCACGCGGCGAGCTTGGTGCCGATCGGCTAGAAAGGTGGCGAGGTTTGCACGCTGAAAATGCCGACCGGACGCCAGTGGTGAGCGGACCGCGCGGCAACAAGGTCAACAGGAAGAAGCATCATCTGCTTCGACCGTAGACATTCTATCCACCGGCGTAAGTCTTATCAGATCTTGAGCCTGCGAGTGTGACATAGGCATTCCCCTTTACGCTCTAGTGCTTAAACGAATCCTCGCGATGCCATTTTAAAAACTGGGGATGCGGGCTTTCGTGAAAACCCACCGGCACGATCGCTCTTCCGGTCTTGTTGACAATATCTTGGATGCTGTCGCGATCGTTCGCATGAACGGTTGTTATCTTAAGCACTCGACTGCGCGCGAGCACACCCAACTTTGTGCAACGCACAAATTTCGGAGGAATAGGTATGAATTTCGGATTTTTTGATACATATCATCCGAAAAAATTCGTCTAAAACTCTCCCAACTCAAGGAGAGACACCATGACGGACACGACATCAGAATTTGATGGGTCAACGATTGGCCTGGAGGCCGCAGAGGAACCCGCATGGACCGCCGCAACCTGGTTTGCGGTTCTTTCGATGGCGGCCACCAGCTTTGCGCTGGTATCGGCCGAGTTTTTGCCCGCAGGTTTGTTGACGCCCATGGCGCGAGATCTCGGCATTACGGAGGGTACGGCGGGACAGGTTGTCACGGCGACGGCCTCCGTGGGTGCTGTGACCGCGTTGCTGAGCAATGTTCTCATCGGCAAACTGAACCGCAAGACCGTGCTTGTCGGTCTCAGTGCGCTGGCGATCGGCTCCAACATTCTCGCATCAGTTGCTGCCGATTTCTGGCTGTTGCTGGTCGGCCGGGCCGGACTTGGTATTGCGCTCAGCGGTTTCTGGGCGCTTTCGGTTGCTGTCGTGGCGCGGCTCGTTGGCGCGAATTCGACCGGGCGCGGCATGGCTATCGTCACACTCGGCGTTTCACTCGCCACCATTGCGGCTCCCTCCATGGGCGCCTTGATCAGCGACTGGGTGGGATGGCGCATTGCCATGTCGATGACGGCGGGGCTTGCCGTCATTGCCATGCTGCTACAAATATTCAGCCTGCCCTCGCTGCCGGCAAGTACAAGCAACAGTCTTTCCGATGTTTTCCGCCTGACGCGGCGGCGTAGCGTTCAACTGGGGATGCTGGCCATCCTGTTGCTGATGACGGGGCATTTTGCCGGTTCGGTCTATGTGCGTCCCTTCCTCGAACAGGTGACGCTGCTTGAGACGACGCCGATTGCTCTCGCCCTGCTCGGCTTTGGCGTTGCTTCCGTGATCGGCAACGTGCTGGGGGGCCGCATGGCAGACACCAGCATCCGCCTCGCGCTCATCGTTACCGCCGCCCTGATGGCATTTGCAACAATCGCCCTCGTCCTATGGGGTATTCATAGCAGTGCCGCATTCGCGCTCGTCGCGCTTTGGGGTCTTGCCTTTGGCATGGCGCCCGTAGTGCTGCCGACCAACCTTTCCCGCGGCGCACCCGACGCTCTGGAAGCGGCAGGCAGCCTGATGGTTGTTTCTTTCCAGGTGGCTATCAGTATCGGGGCGGTCGTCGGCGGCTACATCGTGGATTCATACGGCGCCACTGCGCCGCTGGCGTTGACCGCGATCCTGGCTGCATCCACGGTCGCACTTGCCTTGCTGCAGCGGCCCGATTGACCCTGTCCGTGACGGCAGATACCTAAAACGAAAGTCCCGCCCGGAATTTGGTCCGGGCAGGACATTTGTAAAAAGCCGATTTATTTGCCGTCGCTCTGGTTACTTGCGGTAGGAAAGACCACCCCAGATACGGCCTTCGTCTCTGTGTCGGCCACCGTGTACTGCGCCGATATAAGCAGCGGCAGCGGAAACGAGTGCGGAAGCGGCCAGCAGGAACGCGGTCAGAATGCCTGCGACGCGCGCTTTTTCTGCGGCATCCGCAGCTTTGGCCTTGGCATCGTCCAACGCCTTCTGCGCCTCAGCCTTCAGGGTTTCGACCTGCTTCTGCGCTTCATCGACCTTCTTCTGCGCTTCCGCCCTGACGGCCTGCACGCGTTCAACCGTCTGGTTTACGCGCGTTTGCGCATCCGTCTGGCTGATGTTTGTGCGGGCAGCGACTTGGTTGGCAAGCCATGTCTTATCGGCATCAGATATCTCACCGGTTGCAAGAAGATTGCCGAGGATGCCGCTGATCTGGCGCTGATAATCGCCGGCGCTCTGGTCACCCGTAAGAGGGGCGGCGGGCGCATCGGTTCTCAAAAGACTATCCGTGAAATAGTCGATTGGATTTGCTTTCAGGCCCTGCGGAAGCATTTGCTCGATGCTGGGCGCTGCAGCCTGACCGGCGCCTTGCGCCAGACCACCTGCTGCACTGCCCGCGCCGGAAATAATGCCACCCGCCAGTTGACCGGCACCTTGTACTGCGCCGCCGACCGCGGAACCCGTTGCCTCAACAGCGGTCTGCGCCACGCTGCCGACAGCCTTGGCGCCACCGGACAGCACGCCGAGCGCAAGAAACGCCGAGACGACCGTGCCGAGACCCCATACGACCAGGCCATTCACGCCATCGCGGACCGTCAGTTCGTTCCTGTCAGCAGCGCCGGCAGGCCGACGCATGCGGCCGGCAATATAGCCACCCAGCATGTAGGAGCCGACCATGGAAATGATGACGAAGAGCGCGGTTATGATGAGCCAGACTGTGCTGACCTCGCCACCATTGTCCGCCGAGATTGAACTCAGGCCCAGGCCGCCCGCAAATGCGGTGAGAATAGCCATGGCGCCCGATGAAATGACGGCACCGGCGAAAATCGCTGGCCAATCCACATAGCTGCGGTTTGGATTCGTTTCGATACCCGTTGGATCAACCATCAGCGTAGCCCCAACAATGAGAGGATGAACAGGACGACGACGACGAGGCCGACTAGATAGATGATGGAATTCATGCGATCTCCTCCGAATGGACGATCAATCCTCCGCGTAGCGGCGATTATATGCAGTGAGACATGCGAGCTGATTGCTCCTTCACCAAACTCGCCGCGCTCCAAAAAGTTTCACGGCTTCTCGTTGCTTCGGAATGATTTTGCGCAATTCCGCCGGCGAGGTGACGAAAGAAATGTGCTCGTGGTCGGCAAAGAGAGGTCGCCGAACGCAGGCAAGCAGCATGACCAGGCAGACACAAGCCACCCGAACCAGATTGCGACCGAAGGAGATATACCATGTCTGCAATCGATCGAATTGGCTCCACCGCTTCGCTTTACATACGCCCACGGCCACAGGACGTTTCTCAGGCCGTGCCCGATCCCACACCCGAACGGTCGGCATCGTTGATCGGAGGGGGCGCCGCGCCTTCGCTCTCCTCCAATCTTGCCAACGCACTCTGGTCACTCCGGGGGCAAGAGGGCGGAATAGAAGAGACGCCGCTTGAGGGCGGCGGAACAGGCTCCGATGAGGCCGAGCTTAGCCGCTGGGCAAATATGAGCCTTGGCGAGAAAATCCGGGCCCAATATCTGGAGGCGCGGGGATTGTCCGAAGGCGACCTTGCCGCCATGCCGCCCGACGAAAGGAAGGCAATAGAGGACGAGATCCAGAAGGCAATAAGGGTCGCGATGGAAGCTCCAAAAGACGATGACGTGAGCGTGCTCGCCGGCCTTTAAGCGTGACATGCCTGCGGGGGGCACTGCGCACTGCTACGATCTGATACATAAATGCGGGTTTCAGGAAACATGCCGGATACCTGCAGGGCAGATCATTGCCTGATCTATTTCGGATCAGGCAGGATTTCCCATGAAGAGGCAAATTTTCTTCGCCGTCGCCCTATCGGGTGCGGCAGCAGGTTTTGGAACCGTTTATTCGAGCTCAGCGGACACGCCGCCGGAGCTTGCTTCTCCCATCTATGGCGTCACGCTTCCTGAGGGATATCGTGACTGGAAGTTCATCGCGCCCGCGCAGGAAGCGCCGCCGCTGGACGAGCTTCGCGCTGTTCTGGCAAACGATGTCGCCGTCGACGCCTACAAGAGCGGAACCCTGCCCTTCCCCGACGGCTCGATACTGGTGAAGCTCGCTTATAAGCGGCAGCAATCCAAGGAGTTTCCGCCGGCCACGGTTCCGGGCGCGGCAACCACCGTGCAGGTGATGGTGAAAGACTCCAGGAAATATTCCGCCAGCCACGGCTGGGGCTTCGGGCGGTTTGTCAACGGCAAGCCGGTGGATGCCGCCCAGCATGAGACGTGCCTCTCCTGCCACGAGGGCAACGTCAAGGACCATGATTTCGTCTTCACGCGATATGCACCGTAACCGATGCCGGGGCTCGGGCGATTTCGCTTTCGCGACTGTTCGCGGAAAGGCGGCCTCTACACTCGATTACAAATTCACCGAAGCCCCGACACATCCGGGATACGTGAGGCCGGGAAATTGGCGCCATCGCCGGGTCGCCTTCGCCGCCCGGAGCCGCGAACCCCAGCCTGAAAGGACAAGATGATGACGTTTCTGGTCATTGCCTATCTCGGAGGGGCGCTGACAATTCTCAGCCCCTGTATCCTGCCCATCCTTCCCTTCGTTTTTGCGCGGGCGGGGCAACCCTTCCTGCGCAGCACGCTGCCCCTGCTTACGGGAATGGCGGCAACCTTTTGCGCCGTCGCGACGCTTGCCGCTGTTGGCGGGAGCTGGGCAATCAGCGCCAATGAATATGGCCGGCTCGCGGCGCTTGCGCTGCTTGCGATCTTCGGTGTCTGCCTGATTTCGCCCCGCGCGGCCAGCATCATCACCCGTCCGGTCGTCGAACTCGGTAACCGGCTCGCCAATGCCGCCGGCAAGCCCGGGTCAGTACCAACGATTGCAGGCTCGCTGATACTCGGCATCGCCACCGGCCTTTTGTGGGCACCCTGCGCGGGACCAATCCTCGGGCTTGTCCTGACGGGGGCAGCCCTGAAGGGGGCCAATCTGGAAACCAGCCTGCTGCTTGCCGCCTATGCCGCCGGGGCAGCGACATCCCTTGCCGTCGCCATCCTCATCGGCGGTCGGGTATTTGCGGGTATGAAGCGGTCTCTGGGTTTCAGCGAGCGGATCCGCCAAGTGCTTGGCGCGGCGGTGCTTGCCGGCGTCACGGTCATCGCGCTCGGTCTGGATACGGGTTTCCTGTCGCAGATTTCCTATGCGAGTACGGCATCCTTCGAACAGCAGGTGCTCGATCGCCTCCGCACCGCCAAAGCGCCTGAAGCGGCAACGGCGGCGGGTGCCAGCGCTGATGCGGCCCGGTCGGAGCTGCCGGTTGAGGGCAAGGCTCCATCCCTCGACGGCGCCGTCGAGTGGCTCAATTCCCCACCCCTCACGCGCGAACAATTGCGTGGCAAGGTCGTCCTCGTCGACTTCTGGACCTATTCCTGCATCAACTGCATCCGCACCATTCCCTATGTGCGGGCCTGGGCGGACAAATACCGGGATCAGGGCCTCGTCGTCATCGGTGTCCACGCACCCGAATTCGCCTTTGAAAAGAAGATCGACAATGTCAGGCAGGCCGTCGCCGGCTTCAAGATCGATTACCCGGTGGCAATCGATAATGATTACAAGATCTGGCGCGCCTTTGATAACAGCTACTGGCCGGCGCATTACCTGATCGATGCCAAGGGCCAGATTCGCTACCACCATTTCGGCGAGGGCAACTACAGGCAGACGGAAGAGGCGATCCAGGACCTGCTGCGTGAATCCGGTAGTAGCCCTTCCTCCAGCGCACCGGTGAGCCCGGAGGCGACAGGGGCTGAAGCCGGTGCGGATATCGGGCACATGCGCTCCGGCGAAACCTATATCGGCTACCGACAGGCTGAGAATTTCGCATCGAACGAGGCGGTGCGCGCGGACACGCCGCGCGACTACTCCGTCACGACGCCTTCGCTCAACGAATGGGGACTTTCCGGTACCTGGACGGTTGGCGCGGAGGCGGCCACACTTGATGCGGCTGATGGCGGCATAACCTACCGCTTCAGCGCCCGTGACCTGCATCTGGTCCTTGGGCCGGCAAGCGCCGGAAAACCGGTTCGTTTCCAGGTCACCATCGACGGGCATCCGCCGGGTGCGGATCACGGCGCCGACACGGATGCCGAGGGCAATGGCGTTGTTACCTCAACCCGTCTTTACCAGCTCGTCCGCCAGTCCGGCACCGTCGAAGCGAGAACCTTTGCCATCCGTTTCCTCGACCCCGGCGTGCAGGCCTATGCCTTCACGTTCGGCTGAACCTGCATTTTCCTTCCCTTTCCCATCACACCAAAGGAAAAACATGATGCACCCTCGTCTCATGCCAAAATTCGCGCTTGCCGTCGCAACCGCACTGATCGCTTTTGCCGCACAGGCGGCAGAGGTGAAGAATATTGTCATAGTCCATGGCGCGCTGGCCGATGGTTCGGCCTGGCGCCGCGCGACAGAGATCCTTCAAAGCCGCGGTTTCAACGTCACGATCGTGCAGGAGCCAATCACCTCGCTTGCCGATGATGTAGCGGCCACCAACCGTGTCCTCGATCTCCAGCAGGGCCCCAGCCTGCTCGTCGGGCACAGCTACGGCGGCATGGTGATTTCGGAAGCCGGCAATCGACCGGACGTGGCCGGGCTGGTCTATGTCGCCGCCTTCCAGCCGGAGAAAGGAGAGAGCCTTCTCGACCTCGCCGGCTCCAAACCGCCGGCCAGTAACGGCATCAAGCCGACGAAGGATGGCGCGTTCCTTTATCTCGATCCCGCCGTCTTTGGACAAGATTTCGCCGGCGATCTGCCGCGTGAGGACGCGGCCTTCATGGCAAGAAGTCAGGTCTTCGCCGCCAAGGCCGCCTTTGCCGCCAAGGCCGGCGAACCCGCCTGGAAAACCAAAAAAAGCTGGTCGATCGTCGCAACGCAGGACCGGTCAATCAACCCCGATCTCGAGCGTGACATGGCCAAGCGCGCCGGAAGCACGGTGACCGAGATTGCGGCAAGCCATGCGGTCTTCGCCTCCCAGCCCGATAAGGTTGCAGACGTCATCGAACAGGCCGCCCGGCAATCCTCAAAGTAAGCGCACCTCCGTAAGATCAAATGCAGCCGCCCCAGACACCGGGGCGGCTGTTTGCGTTGGAAGGGCGAGCCAAATGTATCAGTCTGTATCCGGAATGCGCCCTGCTAAAAAACCATTCACATTCGCCTCTCTTGGGACACATCGAGGATACACGCACCCCGTTACCTGTCCGGCATCCAACACGGACAGGAGAGACAGCAAATGACTTCCGAGATCAATTTCCAGCGCCGCCGCTTCTTTGGCATTGCCGCAATGACGGTTGCCGCCGTCGAATTCGCTTCAGTAGGCCTTGCTCATGCCAAGGGCGAAGCGCCTTCGCCTCAGCCGTCAACCGGACGCGACGGAGCCACCTCCTTTGGCGCCCTGAAGCAGGTTGAAGCGGGTGTACTCAGCGTCGGTTACGCAGAAGCTGGCCCCGCAGACGGCCCGGTCGTGCTGCTGCTGCACGGATGGCCCTATGACATCTACAGCTATGTCGATGTCGCGCCCATCCTTGCATCGGCTGGATATCGGGTACTCATCCCCTATCTGCGCGGATATGGCACGACCCGTTTTCTCTCGGACGACACGGCACGCAACGGACAGCAGGCGGCGCTTGCGGTCGACATGATTGCCTTTCTCGACGCACTCGGCGTCAAACAGGCCGTCGTGGCCGGTTATGACTGGGGCGCTCGCACCGCCGACATCATGGCCGCACTCTGGCCCGAGCGTTGCACCGGGCTCGTGTCGGTCAGCGGCTATCTCATCGGCAGTCAGGAAATCAATAGAAAGCCACTTCCGCCCAAGGCGGAACTTTCGTGGTGGTATCAGTTCTATTTCGCGACGGAACGCGGCCGTGCGGGTTACGCAGCGAACACCCGCGACTTCGTGCGCCTGATCTGGCAGACGGCATCTCCGACCTGGAAATTCAGTGACGAGACCTTCAATCGTTCGGCCCCCGCATTCGACAATCCCGACCATGTGGCCATCACCATCCATAACTACCGCTGGCGGTTGGCACTGGCAGATGGGGAAGCCAAGTACGATAATTACGAGCGTAAGCTTGCGAAACTTCCCGTCATCACCGTGCCGACGATAACATTGGAAGGCGACGCCAACGGTGCTCCGCATCCGGACCCTTCCGCCTATGCATCAAAGTTTTCCGGCAAATACCAGCACCGCAACATCAGCGGCGGCATAGGCCACAACCTGCCGCAGGAAGCGCCAGAGGCTTTTGCCAGGGCTGTTCTGGACGTCGCAAAGCTTTAAACTTGCCGAAGCCCGCGAACCGTTGTCTTACTGCATGTGACAGCGGGGCGCGTGGTAGCGGGCCACTCGAACCGTCCGGACGACGAAGGCATCCAATGGACCATATCGACCATATTCTCGTCGTGGACGACGACAGGGAAATCCGGGAGCTGGTCTCCAGCTACCTGAAGAAGAACGGCCTGCGTACGAGCGTGGCGGCAGATGGACGGCAGATGAGGAGTTTTCTCGACGGCAATACCGTCGATCTCATCGTGCTCGACGTGATGATGCCTGGCGATGACGGGCTAGTTTTATGCCGCGAGCTGCGGGCGGGGAAACACAAAGCCACGCCGGTGCTGATGCTGACGGCCCGCGATGACGAGATGGATCGCATTATCGGGCTCGAAATGGGCGCCGACGACTATCTGTCGAAGCCCTTCGCTGCCCGCGAACTTCTTGCGCGGATCAAAGCAATCCTGCGCCGCACGCGGATGCTGCCTCCCAATCTGCAGATCAGCGAGGCCGGGCAGCTCCTGACCTTTGGTGAGTGGCGCCTCGACACGGTGGGCCGTCACCTGCTCGACAGGGAGGGCACGACCGTGGCCTTGAGCGGCGCTGAATACCGGCTCCTCAGGGTCTTCATCGATCATCCCCAGCGCGTCCTCAACCGGGACCAGCTGTTAAATCTCACTCAGGGCCGCGATGCCGAACTTTTCGATCGGTCGATCGATCTTCTCGTGAGCCGCGTGCGCCAACGGCTGGGGGATGACGCGCGCGAACCCGTCTACATCAAGACGGTGCGGGCGGAAGGCTATGTCTTTGCGGTGCCCGTGGAGATTTCGGAGCCGAGGTTATGAACGGCCCACGCCTGCTCGCCGGCTGGTGGCCGCGCTCGTTGCGGTCCAGACTATTCATCATCCTGTTTGCGGGCCTCGCCATTGCCTACGGTCTGTCGTTCAGCATCCTCTTTGCGGAACGATATATGTCGGCAAAGGCGGTCATGCTCGGCACTCTTGAGCAGGATCTGGCTGTATCGATCGCCATAATCGACCGCCTGCCTGCGGAAGAGCGGGCGCAATGGGTCCATCGCCTGAGCCGCAGCAATTATCAACTCGTCCTCGGCCCGGGCGTTCCAGGTGTTTCCGACATGTCTGGCCGCGGCGCTGAAATTGCGCAGAGGATCGAGGAGGCCGCAGGACACCGTTTCCCCGTCAAGGTCGAGTCCATTCCCGGCGACGGCAAGCGGCTTCAGGCGCATCTGACGCTATCGGACGGCTCACCCCTGACAATTGACGTGACACCGCGCGGCGTGATGCCGCTGGCGGAGTGGCTGCCTTATGTCTTCGCCGCGCAGATGGCGCTTCTTGTTCTGTGCACCTGGTTTGCAGTGCGACAGACGACCAGACCGCTCAGCGCGCTGGCTGCGGCAGCCGAAGCGTTGGATCCGGGGGAAAAGGGGTTGCCGATGAGTGAGAGCGGCCCAAGCGAAGTTGTCCACGCCGCCCGCGCCTTCAACGCGATGCGCGATCGCGTCGCCCAATATCTCGAGGAGCGGGTCCAGATTCTTGCGGCGATTTCGCACGACCTGCAGACGCCCATCACCCGGATGCGGTTGCGGGCCGACATGGCAGACGATACGCCGGAAAAGGAAAAGCTGGTCAGTGACCTGCGTGAAATCGAACGTCTAGTACAGGATGGTATCGCTTATGCACGCAGCGCTCATGGCAATGGCGAGAAATCCTCACGTATCGATCTGGCCTCTTTCATCGACAGCCTAGCCTACGACTATCAGGATACCGGAAAAGCAGTCACGGTTGACGGTATGGTGCGCGGCACAGTATCGACAAAGCCACATGCCCTGCGAAGAATCCTAACGAACTTGATAGATAACGCACTCAAATTCGGGGACAGTGCGGAAATCAAGGTCGACCGGCGCACTGAAGGCACCGTGGTCATCACGGTGCTCGATCGTGGGCCGGGCATCCCCGACGAGATGCTGCAAAATGCCATGCAGCCCTTTTTCCGGATTGAAACCTCGAGAAACCGCGACACCGGCGGAACAGGACTCGGACTTGCGATCGCGCAGCAGCTCGCCGGAACAATCGGCGGCTCGGTGCGCCTCTATAACAGGCAAGGCGGCGGGCTTGCAGCCGAGGTGGCTTTTGCCTGAGAGGAACGCAGATCAACGATAAGTATCCCTTATCATTTGATCAGCACTGGCTCCGGTACAACGACGGCTTAGGCCCTAGTTGAAGTAAGCACTTCGCCAGATGGTCTGCGCCTCTCAGCAACTACAACCGTCGGCAATGCCGATTCGGCGTCGTGACGAACCAGCCATGCTATGACCGCAGAATCGGCAGCTTTCCTCAAAGTCTCCGACATCAAATTCGTGTCGAGAAAAATCAAAGCTCGACGCCTTTATGAGCGCGTCTGTTTTCATCGATGACACCGTCGAAATCGATATCCGTACCCGACTGCGATGAAAGACGACTATAGAATTTCGCAGCGGGTTCACGTCCTGCCTCACGAGCCTCATAGGTTTCGAGCGCGCGCTCGACGATATCGGCAATCGTGCGATTTTCTCGGCGGGCGAGCTTATGGGCGAGGTCGCGCGCTTTGGAACTGCGGACGGATAGTTGCGGTGTTACCATTGAGTGCTCCTTTCTCTGGATCCACAGTAACTTAAATTGAAATAGCCATCGAGATGGCATCTGCCATCTCGATGGCTTTCTAGTATTTCTGATTTGGCGCCCCGTGGTTTGGTCATCATGCACGTTCGTTCCGCGTGGAGGCCAACATATCCCCTCCCCTGAACGCCGTGCTTTAAAGCAACTTCTGCTGTAGACGGCCGCCAACGTGCATTTGATGCAGGTTATGTCATAGCTCCACCGAACGCCGCATTTCGAGCCTGATGACGTTGTACTTAGCTCATACACGCTTACAACCGGTCATTTTTTCACGCATTTCTTATCTGTACAAAGCACCTGAAAAATGCGCGAAAAAACTATGGTAAAACGGCAAGCCGCCAATCCATCGCAGGTCCCCAAACGGGCCGCCGACCTGCCCACCGCAGAACTCCCACCAAAATATCGAAAAGGTGGCGTCTGAAGACCAGTAACAACGATACTTTTCGATACAGTTTTGCAGTTTCCGGAAACATGCCGGATACGCCGATCCGACACAAAGCTCCTATCACGAAACGCCGCAGCAGCGGCACAATGAAAGGAGCCTCCCGTGACCAAGATCGAGACTGTTCTTTATACCGGCAAGACCCACACGACCGGTGGGCGTGAAGGATCGGCGCAAAGCGATGATGGCGCGCTTGGCATCAAGCTTTCCCCTCCGGGCAGCGGAAAGCCGGGCACGAATCCCGAGCAGCTTTTTGCGGCAGGCTGGTCGGCATGTTTCATCGGCGCCATGACAAAGGCGGCGGCAAAACACCAGCTCCGGCTTCCAGCCGACACCACTGTCGATGCGGAGGTTGACCTCGGCACAACGGGTGGCGAATTCCTTCTGCAGGCTCGCCTGTCGGTCAGCCTGCCCGGTATCGATCGTCCCATCGCGCAGACGATAATAGAGGATGCCCACCAGATCTGCCCTTATTCGAAGGCAACCAGGGGGAATATCGATGTTACGCTCATGCTCGCTTAAGCCGATGGTTTCCGCCCGCACGCTTGTCATCGCCATCGTGTTTGCGGCGATATTTGCAGTGCCATGCGCATATGACGCAACATCCGACGAGCCCTCGCCGCTTGCGGGACTTCTGGGCGCGGTTTCATCAATCTGACCTCAAGGAAACGGCTCGGCGCCCCGCCGCGGCCGTTTTCGCATTCACTTCCTCCTTCCATCCCGTTTGACAACACCATGGCGTTGCGCAACGCCCTGCGGCAAGCGGATAATCTGTCCACCACCCTTTCAAGCTATGGAGACCGGCCTGTCGGTGGGCAAGCGAGTACTGCCTATGGACGGCGGGCTGCCGAAACCGCCATCTGAACACGGGTCAAAAATCAGGGACGGTCATGTCTTGCGTCACTCCATCGTTGCGCTACGGTTGCGATCAGGGATTTTCACTGGAGGGACTAAGGTATGTGCAACCATTGCGTGATCGAGAACGTGAAAAAGAACATGCTGTCGCGACGCTTGCTGTTCAAGGGCGCCGTGGCCGGTGTAACGGCGATGACGGCTGGCAGCCTCGCGGCCCCGGTGCTTGCGCAAACACCCAGACAGGTTATCGATCTCACACATACATATGATTCCACATTCCCTACATTCGATGGCAAGCCGGGCATAGAATACGAGTGGGCAGCTCAGATAGCCAAGGACGGTTATCAGCTCCACAAACTCACGATCTACGAACATACCGGAACGCATATTGACGCACCTTTCCACTTCAGCGCCGACGGGGCGAGTGTCGATCAGTTGGAACCGCAGAAACTTGTCGCGCCGCTGGTCATCATAGACATCACAGACCGCGCAAAAGAGGATGCCAATTCCACGATCGAGGCCGAAGACATCGAGCGCTGGATATCCGCAAATGGCGACATCCCGGCAGGTTCGATCGTCGCTCTGCGCTCCGGCTGGGCAACCAGAGTAAAGAGCCCCTCCTTCCGCAATGACGACGCCGGAAAATTTGCCTTCCCCGGTTTCGGCAAGTCGGCAACCGACCTTCTGCTCAAGCACGATACGGTCGCA
>Ga0157370_10003135_pt1 | contig 19581 bp, 18 predicted proteins | sample C35metaG_FD_113463 | JGI IMG/M metagenome (GOLD analysis project Ga0157370, IMG submission 113463) | Corn rhizosphere microbial communities from Kellogg Biological Station, Michigan, USA - C3-5 metaG | ecosystem: Host-associated > Plants > Roots > Rhizosphere > Soil | place: USA: Michigan...
CAGCTTTGGCATTCACCCGTTCCAGGACGCCATTGTGAGCGATGTGCGGCCGTCGTTGCTGGTGCTGGCCGCGGCAGTCGGCTTCGTCCTGCTGATCGCCTGCGCGAACGTCGCGAATCTCTTGCTGATTCGCATCACGGGGCGGGGGCATGAGATCGCGGTTCGTGCCGCCATGGGCGCAGGGCGAGCCCGAATCGCGCGCCAACTGCTCACCGAGAGCCTCATGCTGTCGATAACCGGCAGCGCCCTCGGTCTGTTTCTCGGTTTAACCGGAGTTCGTGCCCTGCTGGCGATCTATCCAGGCGATATCCCGCGGATCGGAGAGCACGGCAGTGCAATCGCGCTCGATTGGCAGGTCCTGTCGTTCACTCTGGTGGTGTCCTTGCTCACATGTGTTCTGTTTGGCCTGACGCCCGCTCTGCAGGCTTCTCGCGCGGATCTCTCTTTGGCTCTTAGAGAGAGCGGATCGCGCTCGGGAACCGGCTTGCGCGCCAATCGATCCCGTTCGCTTCTTGTGATCAGTGAAACGGCCCTCGCTTTGATGTTGCTCGTGGCGGCGGCGTTATTCATTCGTACTTCTGTTGCTCTGCGGACTGTCGATCCTGGTTTTGATGCGCACAACGTCCTGACCATGCGAATGTCGCTGGCAGGATCGCGTTTTGGCAAGACGTCCGAGGTGGACCAAATGGTCCGGAATGCGACGGACCGCATAGAGGCTCTTCCGGGGGTCGTGGAAGCGGGTGTGGCGTATACGCTACCCCTGGAGGGAGGCTTCGGCATTCCCTTCAACATCGTGGGCCGCAGGCCAATCGACGGCCGCTATGATGGCCGCGGCTGGCTCGGCGTATCGCCGGGATACTTCGATATTTTCAGGATTCCGGTTCTGCGAGGACGCTCGTTCACGGATCGCGATGAAGCCGGAGCCGAACCGGTAGTCATTATCAATCAGGCCATGGCGCGCCAGTTCTGGCCGCAAGGGGATCCGCTGGCTGGCCGCATCGTCCTGGGCCAGGGGTATGGTCCCGAGTTTGAAGAGCCCGCCCGCCGGATCATCGGAGTGGTGCGAGATATTCATGACACGGGTCTCAACCGAAACCCTGCTCCCATGGCGTACGTCCCGATGGCGCAGATCACGGATGGCATTACGGCGCTTGCCAAGCGAGCCTTGTCGCTGGCTTGGTTGGTGCGCACGCAGCGCGAGCCGCTCGCTCTGCGCGCGGCGGTGCAGAATGAACTACAGCAGGCGACCGGAGGTCTGCCGGTCGCAAGCGTCCGATCCATGGAAGAGGTGGTTTCGCAATCCACTGCCCGCCAGGATTTTGATGCGATCCTCATGCTTATCTTCGGAAGCTTGGCGCTGGTGCTTGCCGCGATCGGGATCTATGGATTGATGGCGTATTCGGTGCAGCAGCGGCGGCGGGAAATCGGAATACGTCTGGCACTGGGCGCGGACCGACGCGATGTGCGCAACATGGTGGTCTCGCAGGGCATGCGGCTGGCGCTGATCGGCGTCGTGATCGGCACGTCGGCTTCGTTCGGTCTCACACGGCTGCTCGCGAGTTTTTTGTTCAGGGTGCAAGCCCGCGACCCTCTGGTATTCATCGGCGTGCCGTTGCTGTTGAGCGTCGTGGCTCTGTTGGCGGTCTGGCTCCCCGCTCGTCGTGCGACTCGAGTGAGTCCGATGGACGCACTTCGTTGTGAGTAACCCTACAAAAGTGTCGCGTTCAGCGTGATATTGGTGTTGTAGAGCTTCGACACGGGACAGCCCGATTTCGCGCCAGCCGTCGCTGTATCGAACGCCTCTTTGGTGATACCGGGGACCTTGGCTTTCAACTCCAGATGACTCTCGGTGATGCCGAAGCCGCCCTCCGTTTTATCTAGAGTGATAGTGCACGTCGTCTCGAGACTCTCGGCCTTGAATCCGGCCTGTGCCAGTTGGTTCGAGAGTGCCATGGTGAAGCAGCCAGCATGTGCGGCGGCCAGCAACTCTTCCGGATTGGTTCCCTTCCCCTGCTCGAAGCGGCTGTGGAATGAATAAGGCACATGCGACAATGTGCCGCTCGCCATCGATATCTCGCCTGTGCCGGTCTTAAGGTCGCCTTGCCACTTTGCGTCTGCGGTTCGTTGCATATATAAGTTCCTCTTGTCTATTGTAGGTGTAGAATCGTTGGAGTTATGTTGCGGCGTGAGTTTCTAGCTACATGTCCGGGATGCTCCCGGATTATAACGGTAGCGGCTTGTAAATCACCTTTTCCCCTGTATCGGCCGTCGGACCATAGTTGCTAAACACGTCCCGGCCAAGCATCCGGAGCATCGCCATTTGCTGGCCCCGATGATGCGAGGTGTGGGCGATACGCCGGACCATGATCCAGGCCCGGCTGCGCTGCACATCAAAGAACGCGACTTCCTGCTCCCACCAGGCGTCATCCGTTTTCGATCGCAAAACTTCGAGACGTTTTGCGGAATCGTCGCTGTATTGCAAAACGAACCCAAGCCTACTTTCCGCAGGCGGCAGCGGCGGGGCACCCACGTCAACCTCCAACATGTTGCAGAACCACGCGTTTTCGCTGAGACATTGGTGTTGCATCTGCTCCAGGAAACTGCGACCGCGACGATCGGTCGGATGCGGCCGAATGGGCAAATCTTCATCGCGGAACATACCCCATACGCTCAGTACTTTGAGCCGCTCTGTTGCGTAGGTGTCCACCAGGAATTGATAGCGCACAAGAGTCACTCTAACAGCGGCTATAGGTAATATCTGCACGCCTGCTTCCGTGTTCGATTTATCCCGACAGAAATCAAAGGGCTTTTGCCTTTGGACAGGAACTTGCACTCCATCCATTAGCGGGGACGTTTTATGACCAAAGAAACTAAAGAATTCGCGCCTTGGCTGGCGACAGCGCTGACCGGGGTCCTAGGAATCGGGTGGGCGCTGGCGGCTCCGCCGGTCGCCCAAGCGCAAGACCGCACGATAACCTGTTCATCGGCAAACGGGAGGCGGGCGACGTGCGGAGCAGATACCAGCCACGGCGTGACGCTTCTTCGAGAATTGCGTGGTTCTCAATGTGAAGAAGGTTTCAGCTGGGGTTACAACCGCCGGGAAATCTGGGTAGATCGCGGCTGCCAGGCGGAGTTCTCACTGAACGACGCTCAGTATCCTTCTGATCCTGTCAGCCGGGTAGAACCGGGGACCAACTTGTCGGTTCGAACCAATGAGCCGATTGAGACGCATTCACGCGATGGCCGGGTTTATTATGGCCGAATCGCCGATGATGTTCGCGGCAGCGACGGGCAAATAGCCATACCGCGGGGATCGGATGTCGAGTTGATTGTCCGGCGGGCCCGCGACAACGATCTAATTCTGGATATCGAGTCAGTCACGGCTTACGGCCAGCGTTACGGAATTGACACGCAAGCACAGCGCATCGAAAGTTCGGACCGGGACGGCGTGGGTGCCAACAAGCGCACCGGCCAGTTCGTTGGCGGCGGAGCAGTGCTGGGTACCATTCTTGGCGCCATCGCTGGCGGGGGTAAAGGAGCAGCCATTGGCGCGGCGGCCGGTGCGGCTGCGGGCGCTGGAAGCGAAATTGCCACGCAGGGGCGAGAAGTTCGCGTGCCGGCCGAAAGCATTGTGAATTTTCGACTCGATCAGCCGCTATTGGTGAACATACCGGACGACGGCTACGATCAGAGCGGCGAACATTATCACCGCTATCCGGACGAGGATCGAGGCCGTCGCTAATGTGCGCCAGCTGCCTTCGCTGACGCTTTCCTCAAGATGAGAATGTGCTGACGCGGAAGGGTCTCGATCACCGGCTGCAAGACGAATCCTTCCGCCTCCAGTTCTGTTTTGACTTGCGCTACGGTCATCTTGTGCTCGGCAACGATGGGAACGTTGGGATCCTCTGCGCGGTACTCAAGCAAAACTAAACGTCCATCGGGCTTGAGGGTTTCGCGGATCTTCCGCAGCATCTGTTGCGGCTGCGAGAATTCGTGATAGACGTCGACGAGCAGCACCAGGTCCATGGTGTTGGGCGGTAGTTTGGGATCTGCGACATCGCCCAGCACCGTGACGACATTGTTGATCTTGCCCTTGGCGGCGTTCTCGCGCAGTTTGGCGAGCATCTCGGGCTGCAGATCATTGGCGTAGACCCTTCCCGAGGGACCCACGCGCTTGGCCAGGCGCAGACTCATATACCCGACACCCGCGCCGATATCAGCCACGACCATGCCCGGCTTCAGGTTCAGGGCATCCAAGGCTTTTTCGGGCTGCTCTTCAGCTTCGCGTTCGGGCCGGACTAGCCAGTCGGCGCCGCTCATGCCCATCACGCCGGCGATCTTGCGTCCGGAGACCGGATGAGTGCCAGGCGCCTGATATGCGGGCACCTGCCACACAAACAACGCCGCTAGAAATAACGCCCGCCTGGTCATCGCAATGCTTTCTCAATCTGCACGGATAGTTCCCGCTCGGTAGCCGCGCCCGGATGGTACCAGCTCACTTTTCCCTTGCGATCCACCAGAGCCAGGGTGGGCGTGGAACTGGCACCATAGCGAGCGAAGTTCGCGTTGCTTAACGGCGCGGGAAAATCGCCCAGCGGCGCGTAGAATTGGCGCCGGATGCTTTCAATGTAGGGCTTTTCGACTGCGGGAGGCGCGTCGGCACCGTCGGCCACGTAGCCGTAGTATTCGGTCGGCCCAATGAGCGTCAGTCCTCGCGGGCCGTATTTCTTCATCAGCCCGGCAATGATGGGAACGTCGGCTTTACAATCGGGACACCAATGCGCCCAGAAGAACAGCAGAATCGGCTTGCCACGCAGGCTGGCGATGGAGGGAGGCTTGCGGCCGAACCATACGGCCGTATCCAGCTCCGGCGCTGGCTTGCCTTCCAGGCTTAGCAGGTTGATGTTTTTCTGAATTCGCTCCTGTATGGAGGTGCCGGTGTAGGATTTCAGCTCGGTACGCAGAAACGCGACCGCTTCGGCGCTTTCTCCTTGCGCGCCCATCACTTGCGCCTGCACCTCGATGGAAGCCCCCATTGCATAGAGCCATCGCTCGCGACCCACGCGCGGTCCACGCAGATTGGGGAGGGCCATCTGCCGAGTCTGCTCTGCATAGGCGGTGGCGCGATCGAATTTCTTAGCCGCCAAAGCACCACGCGCCTGCCAACTTATGGCTGCCGCCAGCTCAGAATCGGCTCCGTGGGCGCGCTGGTAGGCCTGAACCAAACGATCCGCTCCTGCGGAGTCGCCCTTGTCGATTGCTGCGCGGACGTCGTCGACGATCCCGGCGAAGGCGGCCGACGCAAGGAGTAGGGCGGTAAGCACGAGCCGCATCATCCGAATTATACCCCCCGATCCGGGAGCTAAAAGGGGATAAGCCGAGAATTCAGTACACTAGTTGATTCTGAGGAAATAGGGAGCTGTCCCCTTTTGGCCGTTGGTTTGACAGCGCCCGCCGGAATCCGGTAAGCTCAATGAGGTTCTAGAACTCGCAGGAGTACGTCTGTCTTCATGAAAACCTCAATTCCATCGCCCGAAGGCATCACGCGCCAATGGCACCTGATCGATGCCGAAGAAGCGGTGCTGGGCCGGATCGCCAGTAAGGCGGCCAAGATTCTGATGGGCAAGCACAAGCCCACCTATACTCCGTTCCTCGATACCGGCGACCACGTGATCGTGGTGAACGCGGCCAAGGTTCGGCTGACTGGAAACAAAGAAGAGCAAAAACTTTATCGCCGGCACTCGGGATATCCGGGCGGCTTAACCGAAACTCAAGCGCGGAAGGTACGGGCGACCCGTCCCACGCGGATGGTGGAAGAAGCAGTCCAAGGCATGCTCCCGAAGAGCAAACTCGGGAAACAGATGTACCGCAAGCTGCAAGTCTACGCCGGTCCGAAGCATCCGCACCAAGCGCAAAAACCAGTGGCACTGGCTGCGTCGTAAGGAGATCTGACCAAATTGGCTTTCGTACAGCATGTTGGAACAGGGCGCCGCAAGAGAGCGGTCGCGAGAGTCTTCCTGCGGGACGGGAAGGGCGAGATCACGGTAAACAGCCGCGCCTTTGAACATTACTTCCCGAGCGAGGCAGCCCGCGCGATTGTGCGGCAGCCTCTGTTGGCCACCGAAACGGCCGAGAAGTTCGATATCTGGATCACCACAGCCGGCGGCGGCCCCAATGGGCAAGCCGGAGCCGCCAAGCTGGGCATCGCTCGCGCACTGATCGAGTTCAACGCGGAGTTGCGCGGGAAATTGAAAGAGCTGGGTATGCTCACGCGCGATGCGCGCCAGCATGAGCGCAAGAAGTACGGGCAGAAGGGCGCCCGCAAGCGATTCCAGTTCTCGAAGCGTTAGCCGCATGATCCTCGCCAGGGAACGCGATTTTAGCGTTCACTTGCGTTCATTCGCGGCCGGTAGTTAGTTCAGCAACCCCGGGGCTGCAAATCCCGCTTTGGACCGTGGACCCGGGTTCCAAAAAATAGGCAGAAGGAGGAATTTTGCCGTCGATTAGCATGAAGGAATTGCTCGAAGCAGGCGTTCATTTCGGGCACCAGACCAAGCGCTGGAATCCAAAGATGAAAGAATACATCTTTGGCGAACGCAATGGTATTTACATCGTTGACCTGCAGAAAACACTGAAACTGTTCAAGGACGCCATGCGGTACGTGGGCGAAATGGCGGCCCAAGGCAAGACCGTTCTGTTTGTGGGCACCAAGCGCCAGGCGCAGGAGGCCATCTCCGAGGAAGCCCTCCGCTGCTCCCAGTTTTACGTGAACCAGCGCTGGCTCGGCGGACTGCTCACTAATATGACAACGGTTCAGAAATCCATCAAGCGATTGAAGGAACTGGACACCATGGCTGAAGCGGGCGATTGGGGCGGGCGCGCCAAGAAAGAAATCGTGCGCATGGAGCGCGAGCGCAAGCACCTCAACCAGAACCTGGCCGGCATCAAAGACATGAATGGTCTGCCGGATCTGCTGTTCGTGGTCGACTCAAATAAAGAGGCGATCGCGGTGGAAGAAGCCCGCAAGCTGGGTATCGCGGTGGTCGCGGTAGTCGACACCAACTGTGATCCGGACAAAGTAGATTACGTGATTCCGGGCAACGACGACGCTCTGCGCGCGATTCGCTTGTTCACGAATAAGATCGCGGACGCGGTGATCGAAGGCCGGCAACTGGCCACTGAGCACGATTTCGTTCCCGAGAAGATCGCGGAAACTGGAGATGAAGCTCCGGTGGAAGAGATGCCGGAGTATTCGGAATACGTCGATCCGAAATACGCCGCCCAGCTCATGTCGGAGAGCATGCCGGACGAAGATCTGCCATCGACTTCGCTGCCGCGCAAGGGACCGGTGTCGGAAGCCGTGGCCGACGAAGCGTCGAGCGGAAATCCGTAAACATTAGGTAGAGTCGGGCCGGCTGCGGGTAAACAATGCCCGACCCCTACGATCCGGCTTAGGGCGAGGCACGCCACGCCCTAAGCGTTTTAAAAGGAACCTATGGAGATCAGTGCACAGCTAGTAAAGCAGCTCCGCGAGCGAACCGGGGCTGGAATGATGGAGTGCAAGGCCGCTTTGAAGGAAGCCAAGGGCGACCTTGGCGAAGCCGAAGTGGTGCTGCGGAAAAAAGGAATCGCTTCGGCATCCAAGAAGTCGGCGCGAACCACCAAGCAGGGCGTGATTGCCAGCTACATCCATCCGGGAGCACAATTGGGCGTGATGATCGAGGTCAACTGCGAGTCAGACTTCGTTGCACGCACTGACGATTTTCAGGAGTTGGTGCACGATCTGGCCATGCAGGTGGCCGCGGCCGATCCGCAGTTCATTCGCAAAGAGGAAGTCACCCAGGCGGCGCTCGACAAAGAGAAGGACATCCAGCGCAGCCGCGCGCTCGCCGAGGGCAAGCCCGAGAAGATGGTCGACAAGATTGTCGAGGGCCGCATGAACAAGTACTACGAAGAGGTGTGCCTGTACGAGCAGCCCTTCATCAAGGAAAACACCACTTCCATCGCCGATGTGATCAAGGCAAAGATCGCCAAGCTCGGCGAGAATATCACCGTTTCGCGCTTTGTGCGATTCAAAGTCGGTGACGCCGTGTCGGCGGATACCTCCGGTTCCGAAACTCCCTCGGCCGAGTAGCTCGTGCCACGCTACGGTCGTATTCTTCTCAAGCTCAGCGGTGAAGTTCTCGCCGGAGAAGCGTCCTTTGGCATCGATCCGGAACGCGTGAAAGCACTGGCGGCCGAAGTCGCGGAAGTAGCGCAATCCGGGGTTCAGATCGGCCTGGTAGTGGGCGGTGGAAACTTCTTTCGTGGGGTGGCGGCAGCCGCGCAGAAAATGGATCGGGTGACCGCGGATCACATGGGGATGCTGGCCACGGTGATCAACGCTCTGGCGCTGCAGGATGCCTTGGAGAAGGCAGGCTCCCCCACTCGCGTGATGACCGCGATCGAGATGCGTTCGGTGGCCGAACCGTACATCCGGCGGCGAGCCATCCGGCATCTGGAGAAGGGCCGGCTGGTGATCTTCGCCGCGGGCACTTCGAATCCATATTTTTCGACGGATACGGCCGCCACCCTGCGTGGCCTCGAAATCCACGCCGAAGTAGTCGCGAAGGCCACGCGTGTGGACGGCGTCTACGATAAAGACCCATTGAAGCACTCGGACGCCTCGCGTTTTTCGGAAATCGGGTATTCCGACGTGCTGTCGCGCAACCTGCGCGTGCTGGATGCTTCGGCCGTGGCCATGTGCCGCGACAACCATATGCCAATTCTGGTTTTCAATTTGAACGTCCGGGGCAATATAATGCGTATGGCGATGGGCGAACCTATCGGCACACTAATTAACTAAACCTTATGGCTGAACCAACTGCAGCCCCCGCGGGGCAAAATTTCAAGAACGTCAAAGACGTCGAGAACAGCGCCAAGGCGCGGATGGACAAGTCCATCGGCGATATGCAACACACAATTGCGGGCATCCGCACGGGACGCGCTTCGGTGAGCGTGTTCGACAATATTCGTGTCGATTACTATGGCTCACCCACGCCGCTCAACCAGGTCGCCAACCTGCACGTGCCGGAGCCAACCCTCATCACGATCACGCCCTGGGATGTCTCGCAAATTGGAGCGATCGAGAAGGCCATCCGGGTATCCGATCTGGGCCTGAATCCAGCCAATGACGTCAAGATGATTCGCGTCCCGATTCCTCCGTTGACCGAAGAGCGACGCAAGGAAATCGTCAAGCGGCTGCATCACGTGGCGGAAGAGCATCGCGTGGCGTTACGCAACGTGCGCCGCGACGCCAATGAGCACCTGAAGAAGCTGCTCAAGGACAAGGCTATCAGCGAGGACGAAGAGCGTCGGGCACTGGAAGAGACCCAGAAGATGACCGACGTCTACATCGGCAAAGTGGACGCGGTATCGAAGACCAAAGAGAAAGAAATTTTGGAATTGAAATAACCGTCGAGGGCGAGGCATGCCTCACCCCTACATCGGATTCTGATGGTTTGTAGGGGTCGGGCATGCCCGACCTAAATTCCGTGAGAGAAACGTCGGCTTCGGTGAACCAGCATATGTGGAACCCCGCCGCCGATCCATACGAGTCTCAGGCTTTGACTACTCGACTCCAGCCGCCTACTTCATAACCATCTGCACCCGGAATCGTCGCTGCATTCTCAGCGAGGTCAGTGACATCGTTACCGCCTACTGGAACGAGATCCCGTCGCATTTTCCGCATGTTGCCCTTGATGCGTTTGTTGTGATGCCGAACCATCTCCACGGGATCCTGGTTCTTGAGGATGTAGGGGTCGGGAAGGCCCGACCCATCTCAGTAGTGATCGGCGCCTTCAAGGCTGCAGTCTCCAGGCGGTTGGGAAAAGCCATTTGGCAGCGCAACTATTGGAGCACATCGTCCGTTCCGATAAGGCTCTCAACCAAATCCGGCAGTATATCCAGGACAACCCAGCCGCCTTGATACCCTGGGTGCATGCGGTTACGCATCCTCGCCTTCGTTTTGGTCTCCGGCCTCCTGGCTGCCCAGAGCCTCCCGGATTTCGAGAAGAAAGTCACTCAGTTCAGGCTGGCCAATGGCCTGACGTTTTTGGTGATCGAGCGCCATGACGCGCCGGTAGTATCTTTTCATACCTATGCGAATGTGGGGGCGGTCGACGATCCCAAGGGACGCACCGGGCTGGCGCACATGTTCGAGCACATGGCGTTCAAGGGCACCCCGAACATCGGCACCAAGAATTGGCCGGCGGAAAAGAAAGCCCTGGACGCCATCGAGGAGGTCTACGATCGCCTGGACGCCGAGCGTAATAAGGCCTTCCGGGCGGACCCAAAGAAAATCGAGGTGCTCGAAGCCGAGGTGAAAGCGGCTATCGCCAAAGCGGATAGTTACGTGGAATCGAACGAATACGACCGCATCGTGGAATCGAACGGTGGAGTGGGGATGAACGCAGGCACGGCCGAAGATGAAACCACGTATTTCTATAGTTTCCCGTCCAATCGAATCGAGCTATGGTTTCTGCTGGAATCGGAACGCTTCCTGCATCCGGTGTTTCGCGAGTTCTACAAAGAACGCGACGTGGTGCGCGAAGAACGGCGTATGCGAATCGAATCAAGCCCACAGGGGCAGTTGATCGAGGCGCTCGACTCGACAGCGTTTGCGGCGCATCCTTACAAGAACAGTCCTGCCGGTTGGGCCAGCGATATTGAGAGTCTGCGCGCGACGGATGCGGAAGCGTTTTATAAACGCTACTACGGGCCGTCCAATCTGACCATCGGAATCGCGGGCGATGTGAATCCAGCTGAGGCGAAAAAACTCGCCGAGAAGTATTTTGGGAGGATTCCGGCTCGTCCAACACCGCCGTTGGTAGACACGGTGGAGCCTCCACAGAACGGTGAAAAGCGCGTGATGGTGGCATCGCCGGCGCAACCGTTTCTGGTTATCGCTTATAAGCGGCCAGATCAGTACTCCAAAGACAATGCCGCACTCGATGTGCTGGAGCAGATTCTCTCTGGGGGACGAACCAGCATTATTTACAAGGAAATGGTACGGGACAAGAAGATCGCGCTGGGTGCCGCCAGCTATGCCACTTATCCAGGCGGCAAATATCCGGGCTTATTCCTGTTTTTCGTGGTTCCCAACAGCGGCCACACTGTCGATGAAATGGAGAAGGCGGTCTACGAAATCGTCGATCGAGTCAAAAAAGAAAAGCCGGACGCAGCGGCGCTCCAGCGGGTGAAAATCAATCTCCGCGCGGCGCTGATTCAGAAGCTGGATAGCAACGCCGGCCTAGCGGCTGAACTATGTGCTTATCAAGCGAGCTACGGTGATTGGCGCAAGCTGTTCACCGAACTCGATGAATACAACCAAGTGACGGCGGACGATGTACAGCGCGTCGCGCAGAAGTATTTGCTGGAGGGTACCCGGACGGTAGTGTTCACGTACGCTCCAACAAAAGGAGATGCGAAATGAAGCGCTTACTCTTGGCGGTATCTTTCGTAGCTGTCGCATTGGGACAAACCGCCGCACAGCCGGCTCCCACTTATAAAACGCTGAAATATCCGCCGCTTCCCCAAGTTAAGATTCCCGAACCAGCGGAGGTCACGCTGGCGAACGGCATGCGCGTGCTGATGCTCGAGGATCATGAGCTCCCACTGATCCGGGGCGTGGCCATGATTCGCACCGGAAATCTGTTCGATCCACCGGACAAGCGGGGCCTGTCCCAAGTGATGGCGGACGTGCTGCGGTCAGGCGGCACTAAATCGAAGACCGGCGACCAGATCGACGAGGAGTTGGAGAACATCGCCGGGACCGTAGAAGCGGGCATGGATGAAAGCAGCGCGAGCGTGAGCTTTTCCGGATTGAAGGAGACCACCGATCAGGTGCTCACAGTGTTCAGAGATGTGCTCACGAATCCGGAGTTCCGCCAGGACAAACTGGATCTGACGCTGACGCAGTACCGTAGCGCCATCGCCCGGCGCAATGACGACGCCGCCGATATTCCCAGCCGCGAACTGACACGCATCCTATATGGGCGGGATACACCCTACGGCTGGCAGCCCGAATACGAGGACCTTGCGCGTATTCATCGCGAAGATTTGATCGCCTTCTATCAGCGCTACTACTTCCCCAAGAACATCATGCTGGCCGTGTATGGCGATTTCAATGCGGTGGAGATGCATGACAAGCTGGAGAATTTGTTCGGCGCCTGGAAGGTGGAGCAATCTCCGGTGACGCCGTTCCCCGCGGTGACCGCCAAGCCCGCTCCAGGGGTCTATTTCGCGACGAAAGAAGATGTCACGCAGACGTTTTTCTCTATCGGCGAATTGGGGGGAACGCTACGGGATCCGGACTATCCCGCGCTCGAAGTCGCCACCAACATTCTGGGAGAAGGCTTCAGCAGCCGCTTGGTCTCGAGGATCCGCACGCAGCTCGGTTATGCCTACAGCATTGGCGCAAGCTGGGGGGCGAACTACAACTTTCCGGGAACGTTCCGTATCAGTGGCAGCACGAAATCCATGACCACGGTGGAGACCGCGCAGGCGATCCGTGAGGAAGTCGAAAAGCTTCGCAGTACGGAGGTGACGGAAAAGGAATTGGAGGAAGCCAAGCAGGCGGTGCTCAATAGCTTCGTGTTCTTCTTCGACAGCCCCTCGAAGACGCTCAATCGGGTGATGCGCTATGAGTATTTCGGATATCCCAAGGATTTCCTGTTCCAGTACCAGAAGGCCGTCGCGGGAGTGACGCGCGCGGACGTACTGCGCGTGGCGAGAGCGCATATCCATCCCGAGGAGCTGGCGATTGTCATGGTCGGGAATCCCAAGGAATTCGGGAAGCCCCTGACGACGCTGGGCACGGTCACGGAGCTCGATCTGACCATTCCAGAGCCGAAGCAGGAGCTTTCGAAATCGGATGCTGGGAGCCTTGCGCGCGGAAAGCAGATGCTCGTACGCGCCCAACAGGCCATGGGCGGAGCAGAGAAATTGGCCGCGGTTAAAGATGCGACCTATACGGCAGAACTGGCTTTGGAGCAAGCTGCGGGCGGATTCAAGGTAAAGCAGGTCAGCATGTACCTGGCGCCCGACCAGCTCCGGCAGGAGCAGGAGCTTCCCTTCGGAAAGATCATCGCTTATACCGACGGCAAGTCCGGATGGGTGGCGACGCCGCAAGGCGTGCAGCCGATGCCGGCCGAGCTACTGAAACAGGCACAGGGCGAGACATTTCGGGAGCCGTACGCACTGATGCTGTCCGATCGCAATTCGTCATGTACAGTGAATGCCATAGGGGATAATGCGGTTGAGATCGCGACAGCCAGCGGCAGTCTCCGGGTGCGAGTCGACTTTGATCCAACGACGGGATTACCTGCGCGGGAAGTTTACACGGAGCCGGGCCAGAACGGCGCTCCCGCGGAAACCACGGATATCTTTTCGGACTGGCGTGAAGTTGCCGGTATCAAATTGCCCTACAAGGCCATCCAACTAGAGAACGGCATGAAGATGCTGGAAGTAGCTGTCTCCGAATATAAAATCAACAGCGGCCTGACCGCGGCGGAGTTAAGTAAACGGCCATGAAATGGATTTTATTTACGCTGGTTGCGGCCGCGACGTTGGCGAGCGCCGAGGATGCGGAGACCCGTGGAAAAAAAGTTGTCGATGATGCGATTGCGGCGCTGGGCGGGCAGAAATTTTTGACCATGCAGGATCGTATCGAGAAAGGCCGCGCATATTCGTTCTTTCACGACCAGATCAGCGGACTGTCGATAGCCAAGATCTACACCCGCTATATCTACGTGCCGCCCGACCGTACGGGAACCAATCTGGGTATTCAGGTGCGCCAGGCATTCGGAAAGAATGAGGACTACTATGTCCTGTTCCGTCAGGAGGGAGCCTGGGAAGTTACCTTTCGTGGTCCCAAGGAACTGGAAAAAGATCGGATCCAACGGAATCGCGATACGACGTTGAACGACGTTCTGTACATATTTCGGGAGCGGCTGCACGAGCCGGGCTTGATCTTCGAATCGCAAGGGTCAGACGTGGTCGAGAATCAGCCGGTAGATATCGTCAATATCACGGACTCGCAAAACCGGGTGGTGAAGGTGTTTTTTCACCAGACCACCAAGCTTCCGGTCCAGCAAACCTGGGTATGGCGCGACCCGGAAACGAAGGATCGCGAGGAGGAAGTCACACGCTTTTCCCGCTACCGGATGACGGACGGAATCCAGTGGCCCCAGCAGATACACCGCGAGCGCAATGGTGAGAAGATTTACGAGATTTTTTCGGAATCAGTCACAGTGAACCAGCAGCTGACGGATAACCTGTTCGCGGTGCCAGGTCCGGACACCAGACCCGATCCTCCGCGAAAAAAATAAATCCTATTCCGCTGGTAGAGGGGCTTGCAGAACCTCTGTGGGGACGGGCGAAGTGTGCCGCCGCTGGAGGAGCGCCGCAGTTCGCTCCAAGAGCTGATTCTGCGTGAACGGGCGGCGGATTTCCTGCACCGATGCCTCGGGTAAATCCACGATCGCCAGGCATTCCAGAGCGGGATGCCGGGGATGAAGCTCGACTAGGATGGTATCGCGATCCGCGGCATCGGCAATCAGCAGATCAAGGGGCCCCTCGTGCACCTGGCCGAGCGCGGACGCTTCTTCGCGATCGGATGCCTCGAGCAGATTGTATCCCGCGGATTCGAAGAACTTGTGCAGCTGCGCGCGAACGCGGTCCCGGCCATCGACCAGCAGAATCGTGCGAGCCTGTCCCGCGCCGGGAGCCGGATCGAACACCAGAGATTCTTCAGTGACGCGCGGCAAGAGAAGTTCGATTCGAGTACCCTCGCTCACCGCACGCGCCGTAAGATAACCACCATGCTCGGCTGCGATGGAATGCGCCACCGATAAAGCCAGACCGCTCTGGCCGCTACCGGCGGGATCGAACAAACGGTCCAGATCCGGCTCGACGGCGGCGTAAGTTATGCGGAGAGACGCAAAGCTCGCCAGCGCGCCGTGTTGCGGAGCTTCCGTACGGCTAGTTTGAATCAGCAGACGGCCGCCATCCGGGACCATGGCGCAGGCGTGCAGAAGCAGGTTCATGATGACCTGCTCAATATGCGCAGGGTCCGCCTTGATCCGCCCAGCTTCGGGTTCCGGCTGGACGGCCGCCACCACGCGCCCGGCAGCCGCCATTTCTATAGTCTTCGACATCCGGCGCAGGATAGTGTTCAGGCTGACGATCTCGGGCTGGGCTACCTGGCGCGCGCCCAAGCCTGCAAGCTTCTCGGTGACTTGTTCCGCTGCGAGCGCAGCCTCCCGGATCTCGGCGAGCGCGGTCTGCGCCGGAGAATAATCTCCCAGTTGGCGGGCGAGGATGCCGGTCCGGCTGCGTATGATCTGGAGCAGTGTGGCGTATTCGGCGGAAATCCGGGCGGCCAGCCGCCCCGCGGCCTCGACACGATGGGATTGCCGGAGCTGACGCTCTTCCCAGCGTCGCGCACTGACATCGCGCAGCGTAAGAACCACGCCCAGCAGAGTCTCCGAGGAAGATCGCACGGGCGCCACCGTGCCCTCAACTGCCATTTCGCGCCCTCCCCGTGCGATTAGCCGTAAGCCGCGGTCCAAAGGCACGGGCACACCGGACAGAATTGCCAGAGGGGCGGGATCGCCTAAGTCGTCACCGGAATCTTCTTCCACCAGCCTAACGACGGTTTCAAGCTGCTGGCCGATAGCGTTGGCCGCAGGCCACCCGCTGTAGGCTTCTGCGGCGCGGTTGAGAGTGCGGATCCGCCCGAAAGGGTCGGCCACCACAATTGCTTCAGCCACCGAAGCCAGCGTGGTCCGATGCCAGGCTTCCTGTTCCTCAAGCTGGCGTTCCATGCGGTGTTTGTAAATCGCGATCTCGATGGAGGTGTTGAGAGAGGCGGGACCCAGGGGTTTTGTGATATAGCCGAAGGGTGCGGCGGCCTTAGCGCGCTCGAGCGTGGCCCGGTCGGCATGCCCGGTAAGGAACACAACCGGCACGTGATGGATCGCGCGAACGTCCTGCGCCGCGGCGATACCGTCGCGCTGGCCGTCGATACGAATGTCCATCAGAACCAGGTCGGCAGCGGCAGCGTGCTGAACCGCTTCATCGGCGGTTCCCACCGTCGCCACCACATGGTGACCCAGGGCTTCCAGGCGCGAGGCGATATCATGTGCGATCAACCCCTCGTCTTCCACCACCAGCACCTTGTAAGCGTTCGCAGCTTGCATGCTCTACCTTTCGGGAAAGGACAAACGAAATACTGTTCCGGCTTCGCGCTTCAACTCCCACGTTCCTGCGAACTGGCGGGCGAGAATTTCCACGATCTGAAGACCCAGCGACTTGGTTTTCCGGGTGGCAAGATCCTCCGGAACTCCGATGCCGTCATCGATTACCGCCAGATCCAGTCTGCCGCCGCGGTTTTGGGCCTCCACGCGGATAGACCCCGAACGGCCATCCGGGAATGCATGCTTCAACGAATTAGTGATCAACTCATTGAGGATCAACCCGACGGGAATGGCCTGATCAACACGTAGAACCAGCGGACTCCCGTCGGGTCGCGGGCAGACCGTCACTTGTCCCGAGATGCGCGCGCGATCCACGCCGAAGGCGCTGAACAGATTGGTCATCAGAAGATTCGCCTGGTGCGTCAAGTGCACTTGCCGGAGGTCGACGGATTCATAGAGCTGCTCGTGAATCATGGCGATGGCTTCCACCCGGTTCTGGCTCTCCCGCAACACGGCAGTGACGCCCTCATCCGTAGCCGCCTTGGCTTGTAACCGCAGCAAGCTGGCGATGATTTGCAGGTTATTTTTGACCCGGTGGTGGAGTTCCCTAAGCAATACATCCTTTTCGGCGACCGAGCGCACCAGGCTGGCATGTTCCTCACGTAGCTCCCGAATGAGGTCTACCTTCTGCGTGGCCTTCAGAATCGCCAGCCCCAAGTGATGGCTGCTGATGCGATCTTTTAGCAGAAAGTCCTGCGCTCCGAATCGCAGCGCCTCGAGGGCCATAGGATAGCTGTTCAAATCGGTAAGCATGACAACTGGGAAAGTGGGCTCCGGCAGGGGGGCCGCGGAATTCAGCTCGGCGAGAAACTCGAGGCCGGTCATATCCGGGAGGTTGTAATCGAGCAGAATGCAGTCGGGCGCGAGTCCGCGGCAGGTTCTGAGGCCCGTAAGGGCTTCCGACTCCTCGAAGAACTCAAGGTCCGGACCGTATACCTCATCCAGAAGAATCCGGCACAGATTGCGATCTGCCGCCGAATCGTCCACCATGACGATCCTCATCGTTATGCGGAATGGATCTCCGAGAAAATGGTGGCCCAGCCAGACCGTTTTTCTCCAACGATTTGCGTGCTAACATGCGGGCATGTTGCGATACGTGATCGCTGGAGTTTTGGCGGCAAACGCAGTGCTGGCGGCGGATGTGACATTCAATAAGGACGTTCTCCCCATCCTGCAGAAGAATTGCCAGACTTGCCATCGGCCCGGCGAGATCGGGCCGTCGTCGTTCCTCACCTACGACAGCACGCGTCCATGGGCTAAGGCGATCAAGACAGCGGTGGTTACGCGCGTGATGCCACCCTGGTTCGCCGATCCCAAGTATGGCCACTTCGCCAACGATCGCCGCCTGAGCGATGCGGACGTGAGTACGCTTTCGGCGTGGGCTGACGCGGGCGCGCCGGAGGGCGACCCGAAAGATAAACCGGTGCCCGTCAAGTGGCACGAGGGCTGGAATATCCAGCCGGACGTCGTGTTTGAGATTCCCAAGCCTTACACCGTTCCGGCTACAGGCACCATCGAGTACACCTATTTCGTGGTTCCCAGCGGATTCACCAAGGACACCTGGGTGATCGACGGCGAGGTGCGGCCTAGCAATCGAAGCGTGGTGCATCACGCGAGTGTCCACGTGCGTCCTCCGGGATCGCAATGGATGAAGGACGCCAGGCCGGGCGAGCCGTACGTTCCACCGCACAGCGCACCAGGTGCGCCGCTGCCCGCCGGCAATCAAAGCAATGAGTGGCTACTGGGATACGTTCCGGGCGTGCATGGCGAGTATTTTGACAAAAACCATAAAGCAGCCAAGCTGATTCCAGCGGGATCCGACCTGGTGTTCGAGATGCATTACACGGCCAACGGCAAGGCCGCCGGAATCGACCAGACCAAGGTTGGATTCGTGCTGGCCAAGGGCGCTCCTGAGAAGCGGCTGTTGACTGTTCCGGTGGCGGACATGAGCTTCACCATCCCGCCGGGAGATCCGAATCACGCGGGTCACGCGGAGGCGGAGTTCGATCAGCCGGTGGAGCTGGTGTATTCCCAGCCTCACATGCACCTGCGCGGCAAGGATATGGACATTCACTTGGAATATCCCACCGGCGAATCGCAGATGCTGGTGAGCGTCCCGCGTTTCGACTTCAACTGGCAATTGGTGTACTACGAAGACAAGCCCTTGCGGCTGCCCAAGGGCACGAAAATCAAGCTCGACGCGCACTGGGATAATTCGGCGAACAATCGCATGAATCCGGATCCCACGGCGACCGTCAAGTGGGGCGATCAGAGTTGGGATGAGATGATCTTCACCTGGATCGGCGTCGTGGTTCCCCCGGATGTGGACTTGGATAAAGCCATGGCGGTGCGCCGGGGCAACGCTGCGAACTCGAGTCGCCCGTAGCGCATGCACTCCTTCTCATCCCTTCACTTCGACCCCCGCCCATTCTTCCACGGTCTTGACGATAGTAGTGAAGTCGGCGTCCGAGCCTTGACGCAGGGATGTAATCGCCAGCAGCTCGCGGATCGCGTTGCCACAGATCATCGGAACACCTAGCCCCGCAGCCTCGTCGGTGCACAGCTTTACATCTTTAAGTAGCAGCCCGATGGCGAAACCGAAATCGAAGGTGCGCGGCAGGATCGCCTTGGGGAACTTATCTACCGAAGCGCTGTTGCGCCCGGTACCGGAGTTGATCACGTCCAGCATCACCTTTGGATCCAGACCACCTTTGACGCCCATCACCATGACTTCCGAAGTCACTGCCAGCGCCGCCGCCGATAACATGTTATTCGCCAGTTTCATCAACTGACCGGATCCGGGGTGCTCGCCCAAAAAGAAAATCTTGCCGATGGGCTCGAGCACAGGCCGCACGCGTTCAACAAGATCGCGAGGACAGGCGAGCATGACGGCCAAGGTTCCCTTGCGCGCACCACCGACCCCGCCGCTCACCGGAGCGTCGACCGCCGTGATGCCCTTGGCTGCGAGCGCCGCAGCGACTTCCCCAGCGACCTTTGGACCGGTGGTTGAAACATCAATGAAGATCTTCATCTTCGATCCGGAAGAGGACCCGGAAGAGATCTCCAGCGCCACTTTCTGAACGATGGCTGGAGTAGGCAGGCTGACAATGACAACCTCGGCGGCCGAAGCCACTTCGAGGGGCGATTTCGCTACCTGTGCCCCCAGCGCCTTCAGGGGTCCGGTAGCCGCGGCGCTGGTGTCGTAAATCGTGAGCTCGAACCCGGCGGCGAGGAGATTACGAGCCATCGGGTCGCCCATGCGGCCGACCCCGATGAATCCAAG
>Ga0157370_10003136_pt1 | contig 19576 bp, 17 predicted proteins | sample C35metaG_FD_113463 | JGI IMG/M metagenome (GOLD analysis project Ga0157370, IMG submission 113463) | Corn rhizosphere microbial communities from Kellogg Biological Station, Michigan, USA - C3-5 metaG | ecosystem: Host-associated > Plants > Roots > Rhizosphere > Soil | place: USA: Michigan...
GAACATTATAGTTATCCTTTAAAAACTTCGTTTCTTTGACAAGATTATTGACAAAATGACAATGAGTAAAACATTATATGAATAAAAATTATTTCCTTGATGGGCCGGAAGACGAAATGGAATTTATGCCCATGATTCCTTTACAAGAAGACAATGATGCAAACGATGATCAACTTATCCCTGTTGAATTACCACTGCTTCCTTTGAGAAATACGGTGCTTTTTCCCGGTGTCGTAATTCCGATTACAGTTGGTCGTGATAAAAGCATAAAAGCCGTAACCGATGCTTATAAGGCTGACAAATTGATAGGAGTGATCTCACAAAAAGACAGTCAGGTGGAAGAGCCAACTGTGAGCGATTTGGTAAATGTTGGAACGGTTGCAAAAATTCTGAAACAAATTAAAATGCCTGATGGCGGAACGACTGTTATTATCCAGGGCAAACGAAGATTCAAGATAGACGAAATCACTACAGAAGATCCTTATTTTAAAGCAAAAATTACGGTGCTCCCCGATGAGGAATTAAAAGAAGATAATGACTTTGATGCGATGGTTTCTTCGATAAAAGAACTTTCGGGACAAATCATTCAGCTTTCGCCAAATATGCCTTCGGAAGCAACCATCATTTTAAGAAATATTGAAAATCCGTCATTTTTAATTCATTTTGTAAGCAGCAATCTAAACAGCAATGTTGTAGAAAAACAAAAACTTTTGGAAATTCAAAATATCAAAGCGAGAGCCGAAGTATTGTTGAATTTATTGCAAACAGAATTGCAATACGCCGAATTAAAAAATAAAGTAACCAACAAAACACGTGCAGAGCTTGATAAACAGCAGAAGGATTATTTTTTACAACAGCAATTAAAAGCGATTAAAGAAGAACTCGGTGGGGATAATGTAGCTGAAGTGAAAGAAATGCAGAAAAAGGCCGAAGCAAAAAAATGGCCTGATGCTGCAAAAGATATGTTTAATAAAGGTGTGGAAAAATTAGAAAGAATGCATCCTTCAACACCTGATTATTCCGTCGTTTATAATCACCTCGATTTGATGCTGGACCTGCCCTGGGAAGATTATACAAAAGATCAGTATGATTTTAAAAAAGCTAAAAAAATCCTGGATCACGACCATTATGGAATGGAAAAAATCAAACAAAGGATTTTGGAATACCTGGCTGTTTTAAAATTAAAAGGCGATATGAAAAGCCCGATTCTTTGTTTTGTAGGCCCTCCGGGAATTGGAAAAACTTCACTTGGAAAAAGTATTGCAAACGCAATTAACAGAAAATACGTAAGAGTAAGCCTTGGCGGTTTACATGATGAAAGTGAAATACGCGGCCATCGCAAAACCTATATTGGCGCCATGCCGGGAAGAATTTTGCAATCTATCCGCAAAATAAAATCTTCCAATCCGGTAATGATTTTGGACGAAATTGATAAAGTAGGCACTGATTTTCGCGGCGATCCTTCTTCTGCCTTATTGGAAGTTTTGGATCCGGAGCAGAACAATAATTTTTATGATAATTATCTGGAACTTGAATATGATCTGAGTAAAGTACTTTTTATTGCAACAGCAAACAACTTGCAAAATATTCAGCCTGCTTTGCGCGATCGGCTGGAAATAATAGATCTGAGTGGTTATGCGATTGAAGAAAAAATAGAAATTGCTAAAAGGCATTTGTTGCCAAAGCAAAAAGAAGCCCACGGATTAAAAGACGTTCGTTTTAAAATAAGCGATGCGGTTTTGGAAAAAATTATCGCAGATTTTACACGCGAAAGCGGAGTCAGGGAACTGGATAGGCAACTCGCAAGTGTGATGCGAAACCTGGCTCGCGAATATGCTGAAAAAGGAAAATTAAAGCCTACTGTAAGCATCAATGATGTAGATAAAATTTTAGGAAAATCCAGGTACAGCAATGAGATGTACAAAACGGCAAACATGGCCGGAGTAGCTGTGGGATTGGCCTGGACGTATGTTGGCGGCGATATTTTATTTATAGAATCTGCAACAAGCGATAATGGGAAAGGCGATTTAAAACTAACGGGAAATCTTGGGAATGTGATGAAAGAAAGCGCTTCTACGGCGCTTAGTTATTTGCAATCGAATGCCAAAAAATATGGAATCGATCCGGAAATTTTTTACAAAAAAAATGTTCACATTCATGTTCCTGAAGGCGCGGTTCCAAAAGATGGACCGAGCGCGGGAATTACAATGATGACTGCGCTCGCTTCTTCATTTACCGGTCGCAGAGTGAAGCCCTATATGGCAATGACCGGCGAAATTACTTTGCGTGGACAAGTGCTTCCTGTTGGCGGAATCAAAGAAAAAGTACTGGCTGCGAAAAGATCGGGAATACGCGAAATAATTATGAGCGCGCAGAATGAAAAGGATGTAAATGAGATCAATCCGAATTATATAAAAGGATTAAAAGTGAATTATGTAAAAACGATGCAACAAGTGCTGGATATGGCTTTGGTGTAATGTTAATGCGCTGATGTAATAATGTGCTGATTAATTTGAATGCAGAATCTGGCATTAAAAAATAAGATTCTGCATTTTTTTATTGAAAAGAATGATTGAAAAAACTTTGGAAGAGAAAATCAAATTCTTCTTTATTTGTTTAACTGCTGCATCAAATGAAATTTGCCTTCATCCCTGAAATTTGTGAAATTTGTCACTAACGAAAAATCCAAAATTTTTTACAAAAAAATATCTGCTTATATTTCCGCATGGAGATTTATAATATTATCACGCTGATAATCGTGTTGACAGCAATTTTCGGATATATTAATCACCGGTTTATAAGACTGCCGCGAACCATCGGCATCATGCTCATTTCACTCATTTCTTCTCTTGCAGTTGTCGGTATTGGAATTATTTCTCCTAAATTTTTTGAAACAACAACTCATGCCATCAGTCTGATAGATTTTCAAACGGTATTATTAAGGGTCATGCTAAGTTTTCTCCTTTTTGCCGCCGCAATACATGTTGATTCTAAAAAATTGCAAGCCGAACGAACTTCGATTATCACTTTTGCTACTATAAGTGTAGTCATTTCCACTTTTATAATCGGTGCATTATTATATTTTACTACTGCACTTTTTGGACTTTCGGTTAATTTCCTTTATTGTCTTTTATTCGGCGCTTTGATTTCACCCACAGATCCGATTGCAGTAGTAGGTATTTTAAGAAAAGCAAAAATTCCTGAGTCTCTTGAAACCAAGATCAGCGGTGAAAGTTTGTTGAACGATGGTGTGGGTGTTGTGTTATTTATTACATTTTATCAGATCGCTCAGATTGGTTTGGAAAATATTTCTGTATGGAAAATTATCTGGCTCTTTGTGCGCGAAGCTGGTGGTGGCTTGCTTTTTGGCTGGATTTTGGGGTATATCGGTTACCTGGCATTACGTTCAATTGATAATTATGTAGTGGAAGTGACGGTAACTCTGGCAATTGTAATGGGCGGTTATTCTCTTGCTGAAGTATTGCATGTAAGTGGTCCGCTGAGTATGGTGATGGCTGGAATCATAACGGGCAATAAAAGCATGGATGTGGTAGCAAGCGATGTTACACGCGATTATATTGGCAAATTCTGGGAAATGGTAGATGAAGTAATGAACGCGATTTTGTTCCTCTTGATTGGTTTCGAAATGCTGATTATTCCATTTAATTTTACATTGTTACTGCTTGGTTGTATTACCATTGTGATTGTGTTATTCGGGCGTCTCGTATCGGTTTCGCTGCCTATCCGTTTTTTAAAATACAAAAATTCATTTCCCAATAATACAATTCCAATTCTTACGTGGGGAGCATTGCGTGGCGGGATTTCAGTAGCGCTTGCGCTTGCTGTTCCAAAGTATATGTATGGCGATATGTTTGTTTCTATCACCTACATTGTTGTCTTATTTTCCATTGTTATACAGGGGCTAACGATTGGAAAATTTGCAAAAAAATTAAGGGAAAATGAAGAAAATTCTATTTTGGAAAAAGAAAACTCCTTATAATTTCTCGATATTTTTTTCTTTGCTTGAAAAATATATAATTCCAATAATTCCGGTTATTACCAATGCAGCAGAAATTAATTCTGCCTGCGTTGGATGAATTCCAAATATAGAATATGTAGTATTCACTCTGATTGTTTCTGCTAAAAATCTTTCTACGCCGTTCATGATCAGATAAATGCAAAAAAGTACTCCCGCAACTTTAATTCGTTTTCGGATAAGCCATAGAATGATAAACAAAATAAAGCAGGCAACTATTTCATAAAAAGGAGTTGGAAAAACCGGTTGGGGCAAAGCACGGCAATATTTTCCTTCGCAACCAGGCAATAAAATCCCGTCTTCATTCACATTATGAGGATAGGTATAGGCAAACATCCAAGTGGGTAAAAACTTTGGCCCAAGGAAACTTTTATGAGGCACTTTGTCCAATGATTCCTCATGGCGATCTGTAACCATTGTAGAAACTCCAGGCCCGTCTGTCACCGTTCCGTTTAAAAAATAGGCAGAATTTTCTTTTAACTTTTGTTGAAATTGTTCAGGCGTTGCAGGAACGACATGTCCCGGAACGTCACTAATATAAGCGCTGTTAAAAATCCCCCAATCGCCATCGCCAGCTGTCTGGCAACCCATTCTTCCGATTGCATAGGCAATCATCAAAGCGGGTGCGGCGGCATCTATCAGATATAGTAATCCAATTCCTTTTTTGCGGGCATAAATCAAAATCGCAATAGTTGCACAAATAAGTCCGCCATAAAAAGTAAGCCCGCTTGGCGCTATCAAATTCGCAATAGGGTTGGCAATAAATCTGTCCCAGTTTTCCAGATTATCAAAAATCTTAGCGCCGATAATTCCAAAAATCAATGCAAAAATTACAATGTCACCAACGCGGTCGTGGGGCCAGATGCGAATGATCCTTTTTTCGGGCTTTTCTAATTTTTGCTTATTTTTTTCCCGGTACTTTAAATAAGCAAGCACCGCTGCAACAATAATTCCACCCAACCAGCTTCCTTGTGAGGAGAAAATATATTCCTGCAGATCAAGTCCTGATTGGTGGCTTGCAAGGAAAGCGCCAATCAATTTATAACCAAAAATAAAACCGATTAATCCATTAATAAATAAGGAGAAAAGCGAGGCAGGCTGACCGGTCGTGATCGTTTCTTCACGGGGTAATAGAAGCCCTTGTTTTTCTTTTCGTTTTAATTCGAGTGTCAAAAAATAAGCAGATACAATAAAAGCAAGCGCTACAAAAATTCCAAAAGTATAAAAGATTTTGAAGGCGTTTATTTTCCAACCAAACCAGTCATTAAAAACAAAATATAAATTGGGATACATGGTTTTCCTTTTAGTCTTGGAAAAAAACTTTCCTTATCTTTTTTGCACAAGATATTTAAAAAAATAAAAACCTTCATTTTGCTGAAGGTTTTTATTTTGTTTTTTTAGCAATATGCCTCGAAAGCGGCTATAAGATTATTAGAAATCATTTCCGCAGAAGCGCCTTCAATGTTATGCCTTTCTAAAAAATGAACCAATTGCCCATCTTTAAATAAAGCGATTGACGGCGAAGATGGAGGATAAGGAAGTAAATGTTCGCGTATTTTACTCACCGCATCATAATCAAAACCTGCAAAAGAAGTTGCCAGGTGATCCGGCTTTTTAGCGCTGGTTTCCAATGCAAGCAGGGTACCCGGACGAGCGGTTCCTGCCGAACAACCACATACTGAATTGATAACAAATAAAGTAGTGCCAGGTTCGTTTATCGTGTTTTCAACTTGCTGGGGAGTTACCAAATCTGCAAAACCATTTTCAGTTAATTCTCCTTTCATCGGAATTACTATTTCTGCTGGATACATATGTTTTTAGTTTAAAATTTTAGAGTGCAAATTTACGATACTTAGAGGTTTAAAGTGGCATCTATTTGTTTACGAAATTAGAAATTTTGTCATTAAGAACTAAAGCCGGAAGCCATTTTGGCTTAGATAATCAGCAAATTTTCCGATTAATACCGATGGTATTTATTTTGATCAGGTATTGACAAATAAAAAATTTTATAAAAACTTAAAAAAATAAAACTATGACTACAGTAACATTTAAACCGCCATCATTGAAAACTTTGGACTTTTTCCTGGACAATTTTTTAAATGAAATGCCTGCTTCAAGGAAGAGCAGCCTCAATTTCCCTCCTGTAAATATTGTTGAAAACAACGATAATTACGAATTGGAAATAAACGCTGCCGGCAGAAAAAAAGAAGATTTCAAAATAACTGTTGACAAAAACATTCTTACAGTTTCTTTTTCTTTTGAGAAAAATGAAGAAAAAAATGATGAGAAAAATGAAGGCCATAAGGAGAATAAAAAATTCATTAAAAAGGAATTCGTTATTTCATCTTTTGAAAGGTCATTCACTTTAGACGAAAAAATAAATGCTGAAGATATTGCAGCAAAATATGAAAATGGTATTTTAACTCTTACGCTTCCGAAAAAAGAAGAAGTAAAAGTGATGCCAAAAGAAATTGCAGTGCAATAAGTTTTAGATATGAGGTGTTAGGAGTTAGGTATGAGCAGTTAAGTATCGAAAACCTTTTCAGAAATGGAAAGGTTTTTTTTATGTAAGTGAATATCATCATTCCGGCTCTAGAAGAATGTCATAGCAAAACAACAAATAATCTTAATTCCTATTTTATATTTTTAAAATTTAAAGTAGTTATTTTTCTTTTTTCTTCAGCAATTTCTCAGGAGAAGCTAATTGAGTTATGAAATGATCTGAAATTTTTAAAGCAGTTGCAATATCATTTATCTCTACATTTTCGCGTGAATCACGGCCGTTGCCTTTGAATGATCTTACCAGCAATAGTGAAACTGGTGCTACTTTTCCCATCACTGCCGCATCCTGGTCTGCACCACTTTCCAGGCTTACTATTGGAAAGTTATTTTCACCAATAGAGTTTAACAAAAGCCTCCTGAATTTTTTATTACAAATCACCGGTTCGGTTTCCTCAATCAACTTCCATTCAAAATAAATATTTCGTTTGTCACAAAGTTTTTCACACGTAGAGTTGATGATTTCATAAGCATCCGATAATAATTCTTCATCATCGCTCCTGATGTCAAGCGTACAACTTACACTTCCTGGAATCAGGTTGGCTGCGGAATCTGCTACATGTATTTTTCCGACAGTTGCACGCAGATTCCTTTTTTCACCTGAGGCATATTTTTCTACTGATAAAATAAATTTGGCTGCTGCACACAAAGCATCGTTTCGTTCAGTCATCGGTATAATGCCGGCTGAGCCTGTTTTTCCGATAAAATCTATCTCAATTCTTTTTTCTCCTAAAATAGAATAAACGACGCCAGCCGGGATTTTTTGAGCAAATAAAATATTGTTTGGCTCTATCTGAATTTCAAAATATCCCAACAAATTTTCAGGATTGATGGCATCATCTTTTATTCTTTCGCTATCATAATTCATCAGCTTTAAAATGTCGGATAAGGTGTTTCCTTCTTCGTCCTTTAAATGAAGATATTTATTTTTAAAAAGTCCTGCAATAACCATGCTTCCTAAATAAGGACAATTAAAACGAACACCTTCTGAATGACCAAAAGCAATTAGCTCGATATCGAAAGGGAACAAAATATTTTGGGAAATAAGATTTTCCATAAGATCAATCCCTGCAAGAATCCCTAAAACGCCCTCATATTTTCCTGTATGAATTGTTGTGTCGAAATGCGATCCGATTACAAAAGTTTTTGCATCAGGATTTTTACTTTTTAATTTCCCTCTGATGTTACCGATATTGTCAACGCGCGTTTCCAATCCTGCTTCACGCATCCACGAAGCGATTTTATTACCGCATTCTAAAAAAGATGCTGTTCCAAAGGCTCTTGTAATACCATGTTCATTGTCAGTATAAAGTGAAAGTTGGTTTATTCTTTCATTTATAAGCAAAGCTCTTTCTGAATAATTTTTCATATTGTTTTCAAACTCATCGTCAAGAATCAGAAGCACTCTTGTGATATTTTTTTTGCGAAGTAAATCAATTTTTATGTTGAATAAATAAAATGTGCACGGAAAAAGAAAAGATCCGTTGATGATATTTCTTTATAACTGATCTTGTTTAAAATAAAGTGCGATAAAATGGTAATTTTTATTTCAAGAGTGCAAATCTGTATTGTCTCTTCATTTACTGTAAATTTTTATCAAAATTCTGATTTGCCTAAAAAATTCATAATCCTTTTAAATACTTTCTTTCAATTGCAACGAAACAATACTTTTGAAGGTCAATAAAAGTATGCACGTGAAACGGGTAATTCTTCTTACTGCTTTTTTATTTTTCGTTTTGTTTGCCGGTGCTCAAAATGCGTGTACTACACTTGGGCAAAATCCGGCAACGGCATTTCCGGTTTGTGGTACCAGCGTATTTTCTCAAACAACCGTTCCCTATTGTGGTGGAAAGCGGGTTCCCGGGCCTTGCGCCTCAACTGACAGCCTTACCGATACCAATCCATTCTGGTACAAATTCACTTGTTTTTCTCCAGGCACTTTAGGCTTTTTAATTAATCCTGATGACCTTGGCGATGATTACGACTGGCAATTATTTGATATTACCGGCCACGATCCGAATGATGTTTACACTGATAAATCTTTGTTTGTATCCTGCAATTGGTCGGGCAATACGGGGCTTACAGGCGCCTCCTCTGCGGGCCGTTCTCTGAATAATTGCGCCGGGCCTTCTTATCCAACTTTTAGTTCAATGCCTACTTTAAAACTGAATCATGATTATCTATTGTTGGTAAGCCATTTTACAAAATTTAAACCAGGACAGGCAGGCTATAAGCTTAGTTTTGGAGGTGGTACCGCGAGTATTACAGATACTGTACCACCCGCTTTAAAAAGTCTTGGTTCTTCCTGCGATGCAACAAAAATTTATGTCAAACTGAATAAAAAAATGAAGTGCAGCAGCCTGGCTTCAGATGGAAGTGATTTTGCAATTTCACCTGCTGGGGTGAAAATAAATTCTGCCACTGCTTTCTGCACTGCTTTTGATATGGATTCTGTAGAGTTAAATTTGAGTGGCCGTCTTCCTGTTGGCAATTATACCATTTCTGTAAAAAACGGAACGGATGGTAATACACTTCTGGACAATTGCGGAAGAAATATTCCTGTTGGAAATTCTTTGCCTTTAAGCATTTTGCCATTAGCGCCTACGCCAATGGATAGTTTGATCCCTGTAAAATGCGCTCCTCAATCTTTACAATTATTTTTTAAAAAGAATATTCTTTGCAACTCTGTAGCGGCCGATGGCAGCGATTTTTTTGTAACCGGCCCGTCGCCGGTAAATGTATTGAGCGCCGTTACGAATTGTATCAATAATGGCACAAGAATTATTACAGTAAATTTATCAGCGCCGGTTGTAAACGCCGGAACTTATGAGATAAAATTAAAAGTTGGTAACGATGGAAATACGATTATTGATGAATGTTCAGAACAAACTCCTGTGGGTTCAGCGTTAAATTTTACTGTAAAAGACACTGTGTCGGCAGGTTTTACTTACAAGATAGATCAGGGATGTAAACAGGATACTGTATATTTTTTTCATGATGCAAAACATGAGGTAAATCAATGGTTCTGGCGGTTGGATTACAATGGAACCAGCACTTTACAAAACCCGGTTTCTTATTTCAATTCCTTTGGAACGAAGCAAATTATTTTATCAGTTTCGAATGGATTTTGCAGTGATACAGTCAACAAAAAGATTCTGCTGGACAATACATTAAAAGCTGCTTTTGAAACTAATAATATTCTGTGTCCGGAAGATTCTGCCTTTTTTAAAAATACCAGTATTGGTAATATCGTATCTTATGATTGGAACTTTCAAAATGGAAATTTCAGTGTGAATAAAAATCCTCTTCCGCAAAAATATCCGGTTTTACTTGCTGAAAAAAATTATCCGGTTACATTGGTAGTAGAAAATAACCTGGGATGTTTTGATACCGCCATAAATAATATCCGGGTGCTGAAAAGCTGTTACATCGCGGTTCCTAACGCATTTACTCCTAACGGTGACGGCCTAAACGATTTTCTTTATCCGCTCAATGCGTATAAGGCGGATAATTTAGAATTCAAAGTTTATAACCGTTTAGGCCAATTGGTTTTTCAATCAAATGAATGGACTCAAAAATGGGATGGAACCATAAAAGGCGAGCCTCAGGATGCCGGTATTTATGTGTGGACTTTGAAGTACATGCTCCGGGATACCCGCAAACACATTTTCATGAAAGGCTCAACTGTTTTGATCAGGTAAAAATTTGCTAAAATCTGCAGTGGCATCATTTTCAGTAACCACCTGATGCTGTTTGCTTACGTTAATTTCATCTTGTCTTACTTTATTATCTGTATGATAGGTGATTCCGAATACAAATAAAAAGGGAATAAATAAACCGATGGCTAATACTTTAGCAGAATAAATTACCTGATTTGCAATTTCAAGAATATCTCCTGATTGATTGTTGATTGTTGTTTTCATTTTGTCTTGTTTTAATTGTTTTCATTTGAATTACATAGCAAAGATATATATTAGAGTTAGTACTATGCAAAACATAGTACATGAAAATACATATTTGCTATATAAAGGGTAAAAAATGAGATTTGAATGGTAAAGCAGTTGAATAAGCCATACTTTTTTTATAGTAATCATTAAGGCTTATATTCGCCTGAAAAGCAGAACTGTATTTACTTTTATTAAAATTCATAAGCCTTTAAAAATGAGTTTACAATTTTCAAACACGCCGATTAGAAGATTAAGAATGACCGGAATTGCTGAAGGAATTTCTTTTATAACACTATTATTTATTGCCATGCCCATAAAATATGTGGCAGGAAATCCGGAAATAGTTTGGTATGTTGGATGGGTGCATGGACTGCTTTTTATGCTTTATATCCTTGCGCTAATAACTGTAAAAATAAATCTGGAATGGAAATTCAGGAAAACGTTGATTGCTTTTCTGGCATCTTTAATTCCATTCGGCACTTTTATTTTGGATAAATCATTACGTAAAGAAGAAATGAAACTTCAGGCACAGAAGGTAGCACAATAAACTAAAGTTGTAGAAACATTTTCATAAGTTTCTTCAGAAAAATAACTTAAAATTTTATTGAATTTTAAAGACATGAATGGTAAGGTAACAGCGCAATTTACTGTGAGAGCCATTTTTGATTTTTTCAATTTTAAACGAAAAACCTTTGCTAAGGGACGAAGTTCTACAGGCAAATGCCATACAGTAATCAAGCGATTTTGAACAAATACAAATACGGTTTCTCCATACAATCTTAAATTATTGGCGGTTTGATGTTTTTCAAATTTTTCATCCAGGTAATACTTAAGATACCCACTTGTGTTATTTCTTCTTAATCCTGAATCAAAAGCTTTTATTGCCATTCTTTCCAGAGTGCCTGAATTCCAACGATAGCGTTTGCGCGCTCTTTTGCATGCATGCTCTGTAAGAAAGATAGAATATTTCTGTATGTCCGAATTGGAATTCATGATGTTTTCAAAACGTTTTATTTTTCTTTTTATTATATTTTTTTGGGTAAATATTAAAATAGTGGAATTTTGGAATTAGAGATTTTCAAGACAATAGCAATTGGTTTATCTATCGTTGTAGATTAATTTCTTTGTTTGTTGCAAACTTTTTCATTCTTTTCATTTACTTTTATTTTGATTTATAAAAACATCTGTCACGGATCACTGTGCTGTTTGGCTGTTCAATTTAAAATTATTTTATGAAAAAACCTTTCTCTTGTTTACTGGTTCTTGCCTTTTTTATTACAACAAAAATTTCTGCACAACAATATGAAATCAGTTCGCCTGATGGTAATCTTATCATGAAAATTACAAATGAAAAATCTTTGCATTTTTCTTTGATAAAAAATAAAAAAACAATTGTTCCTTTCGTGGAAGCGGCTATGGTACTGCAAAGTGGAGCAATTCCTTCGGAAACAGATAAAATCGCCAAAGCAGTAAAGCAACAAATAAATCAAATGATTCATCCGGTTGTTGCTATCAAAAATTCCACTATAAAAGATGAATATCATGAACTGCGTTTGCAATTTAAAAATCTATACAGTATCGTATTTCGGGTTTACAATGATGCATTCGCTTATCGTTTTGAAACCAATTACAGGGATAGTATAACGGTCATGCATGAACGTTTTAATGTTTCTCTTCCTGAAAATTCTACAGCATGGTTTGCCTTTGCACACCGGTGGATGAACAGTTATGAACACATTTATCAAAAACAACCAATTGATAGTTTGGGTAAAAATAAGACTGCACAATTACCTTTATTGTTAGATCTGAGTGATAATGGTAAAGTGCTGATAACCGAAAGTGATTTGTACGATTACCCGGGGATGTATTTTACCGGAGATAACGGCAATGATTTGCAATCTGTTTTTCCACCGGTGGTAAAAGCAGAAAAGAAAAATGATCCAACAAAAAACTGGGGCTGGGACCGCACTTTCGTTCCTGAAAGTGTTCATGAATATATCTCTCATACAAAAGGAACCCGCACCTTTCCCTGGCGGATTTTTGCAGTTGCCGACCGGGATAAACAATTATTAAATAATGAGATTGTTTATAAACTTGCAGAACCCACGCGCATTAAAAGTACCGGATGGATAAAACCCGGCCAGGTAGCATGGGATTGGTGGAATAACTGGAATATAACCGGTGTTGATTTCCGCGCCGGCGTGAATACTCAGACCTATAAATATTATATTGATTTTGCTTCCCGAAATCATATTCCATACATCATTATGGATGAAGGCTGGTACAAGCTGGGAAACATGACTGAACGGGTTCCTGACGTAGATGTAAAAGCAATAGCAGATTATGGCAAACAAAAAAATGTAGGTGTAATTCTTTGGTGTGTTTGGCGAACATTGGATAATCAAATGAAGGAAGCGATGGATCTCTTTGAACAATGGGGCGTAAAAGGAATTAAAGTAGATTTCATGGATCGCGATGACCAGGCAGTAGTAAATTTTTATTGGCGTTGTGCGGAGGCTGCAGCACAACAACATTTGCTGGTGGATTATCATGGCGCTCATAAACCGGCAGGAATTCAGCGCACTTATCCAAACGTAGTAAATTTTGAAGGAGTTCCCGGGCTTGAACAAGACAAGTGGACAGATTCACTGACTACTCCCTGGATGGCAGTTACATTGCCCTATATCCGGATGTTTGCCGGCCCAATGGATTATACTCCGGGAGCGATGAGAAATGCTCAGCAAAAAGATTTTGCTCCTATCAATGATAACCCGATGAGCCTCGGTACACGGTGCCAGCAACTTGCCATGTATGTAATTTTTGATGCACCACTGCAAATGCTTTCTGATAATCCTACTACTTATGAAAAAGAAAAAGAGTCTCTGGATTTTATAACAAGCGTGCCAACAACATGGGATGAAACGATTCCTTTGGATGGGGAAGTGGGGGAATATGTAGCACTGGCCAGAAGAAAAGGAAATGAATATTTTGCAGCCGCCATGAACAATTGGAAACCGCGTGATATCACATTGAATTTTTCCTTTCTTCCGCCTGGTATTTTTCATATTTCCATTTTCCGGGATGGAATAAATGCAGACAGAAATGGAAGTGATTATAAAAAAATTGAAAAGACAATTACAAAAAATGATCAGATAAAAATTCATTTAGCGCCGGGTGGCGGATGGGCAGCGAGAATATACAAGTAGGTAAAATTAAAATAAAAAAAATACAGCTCAGTAGCGAAACAAATTAATTTTGTTGAGCATTGATATAATTTTCCTCTGCGGCAATGGCTTCTTTCCCGCCTCCTTCATTGTATTCAATAATGAAATTATTGGTCCCGCTTCCCGTAATAATGTTCATGTATTTCATTTGAACCAGTTCCAGAATATTTAAGAAAAGAAATATTGCGTGAATACGATCATTGCACACATCAAATATTTTTTCAAATGAAAGAGAACGTTCAGATTTGATAAGCCCAAGCATATAGTCGCGGGTGTCTTCCATCGTGTAATTGTAACTGATAACTGTGTGAACCGGACGATTTTTTTTATCCACCAATCTTTGGGCTACTTTTTCAAAAGCCTTCATCAGTTTGAATAAAGTTACAGTTTGAATTTCGGTGCCTTCAGAGGCTTCTTCACCAATCAGGGAAAGTTCTTCGCGGATGTTTCCCCGTTTTACCATCAGCATTCTCAGCGCTTCCATCTCACTCATTTTCTGAGACGCTTCTTTAAATCTTTTGTATTCAAGAATTTTATCAATCAGTTCCTGGCGTGGATCTATTTCATTGCCCTGCTGATCCAATTCTTTTCGGGGCAACAACATTTTTGCCTTGATGCGCATTAGTGTGCTGATGAATAAAATAAATTCACTACTGAGTTCAATATTAAGCGATTCGGAATTGTGAATATAATCGAGAAAATCATTGGTAATTTTAGTAATCGGAATGTTATAAATATCCAGTTCATCCCGTTCTATAAAAAATAAAAGCAAATCGAACGGGCCTTCAAACTGTGGTAATTTTATTTGATAAATTTCTGTGTTCATTTAAAAAAATATTGGAGGCAAATGGATGTGTTCTTTCAACAGATAAAAAATCCCGGTAAAATTACCGGGATGCAAATTTATAAAATTAAAAATTATCTTCTCCTTAATTCGTCTCTTATTTCCGTTAATAAAACATCTGTGGAAGATGGCGCTGCCGGCGCTGCTTCTTCTTTTTTTTGAAACCTGGCAATGAATTTTATCAGTAAGAAAATGACAAACGCAATGACTATAAAATTAATCACTGCAGCCAAAAACTTTCCATACGTTACGGCTCCCCATTTTAATTCTGCAATATCTTTTAGTCCCAATCTATCTAAAACCGGAGCCAGTATCGCCGGAGTGATAATGTCGGTAACCAATGAGGATACGATAGCGGTAAATGCAGCGCCAATAATTACGGCAACTGCCAGATCCATAACATTGCCTTTCATTGCGAAGGACCTGAAATCTTTCATGAAACTCATGTTGTTTGATTTAAAGATTAAAGAATAATGAGAAAATAGTTTTATAAAAAACTATATAAATGTAAAATCATTCTTTAATAAAAGAAAAAATAATTTTAATTAAGAATCTAATTAGCTGATTTAGAAATATTTTTTTCTGATTCAAATAATTCTTTTCTTAATTCTGTGGCTGTTTTAGTGCTTCCGTCGTGGCTCCAGCCGGGCGGCATAATTAGATATTTTATTTTTAAAGAAAGAGGAATATTTTTATGGAGATCATATGAAATATTTTTCCATTCATGAAAAATGATATTGAAAAGATGGTATGGGTTTTCTAATTGTTTTGTCAACCCGTATTTTACCGGATCTTCTTTTATTTCTTCCTGGAAAGTTCCAAAAATTTTATCCCAGATAATCAGCACCATTCCCATATTTCTATCCAGGTAACGAATGTTACTTGCATGATGCACACGATGATGGGCGGGGCTTACAAATACTGCTTCAAACCAACGCGGCATTTTATCAATGTATTGCGTATGAACCAATATTCCATAAATCTGGGTGAGGGAATACATAAATACAATATCGAGCGGTTTAAATCCGAGTAGTACCAAGGGAATGAAATAAATAAAACGGTAAAGCGGCTGCAAAACAGATGAGCGGAAACCTGTGGTCAAATTAAATTCTTCCGAAGAATGATGTGTAACATGAACCGCCCAGAAAAACCTGCAAAAGTGATCCACCCGGTGTTCAAAATAAAAAGCAAGATCTTCAAAAATAAAGAGCAGAAACCAATATAGAATTGGATTGAAAGAAAAACTTACAATATGAAAATTATAAAAAACAACCAGGATCACCACGTAAATTGCACGGAACAAAAGATCAATTCCGCCATTTAAAATGCATAGATACATATTCATCAATGTATCTTTCAGCGTATAGTATTTTTTTAAATGAAGATTACTTAATATAATTTCTGCACCAATAACAATAATGTAAAGTGGGGTTGTAACTAATAGCAGTAATTGTTCATTTAACATTTAAATGAAATTTAAACCGACATAATTTCTTTCTCTTTGGCAGCAAGATGTTTTTCAATCAGTGAAATAAAATTATTGGTAACTTCCTGCATGCCCGCTTCTCCGTCTTTGGCAGCATCTTCGCTCAGGCCATCTTTTTGGGCTTTTTTTATTTGTTCAATCGCATCCCGGCGAATGTTCCGAACGGCAATTTTTGCCTGCTCGCCTTCTGCATTACTTCTTTTTACCAGTTCTTTTCTTCTTTCTTCTGTTAACGGAGGTAAAAATAACCGGATCATATTTCCATCATTTTGGGGATTGATTCCAATATTAGCCGCAATAATAGCTCTTTCAATCGGCTGCAGCATCTTCTTTTCCCACGGTTGAATGGTCAATGTGCGCGCATCCATTGCACTTAAATTTCCCACCTGGTTTATCGGAGTAGGATTGCCATAATAATCTACCATGATCCCATCGAGCATGGTAGGATTGGCTTTTCCGGCCCTGATTTTTACCAGTTCACTCTCAAAATGATCCATTGCTTTCCTCATTGAAATAGTTGCATCATCTATTATCGCTGTCGTCTCTTCTGTCATTTTATAATTTTTATAATACTGATTTGATACCGGGGATATAGTATTTAAAAGTTCACAAATTTAGGAAAAGGGAATGATAAAAAATAAAAGGCTGCGATTAATCCTGCTGAACAGTTTCTCCGGTAAGTGTAAAAATGTTGTGCGATTTAATAATTGGTTTTTCATGAAGCTGGCCGTTGGCAAGAACAAGTTTTCTTTTTGACTTTGAGAAATAAATAATGCTGACCAAAAAAGTAGCCATCCCGATAAGAATAATCATAACTATTGAAGTGCCCTGTGAGCGCAAAAAATAAGCAAGTGCAATAAATAGAATATTAGCAGCCACACAGGTGAATGCAATCATTTTATGATTTAAACCAAGATCCAATAAAAAATGATGAATATGGTTTCTGTCCGGAGAAAAAGGGGAGCGGCGGCTTAAAATACGATGACTCACCACACGCAATGTATCAAAAAGCGGAACCAATAGAATTGCAAAACCAAGGGCAGGTGCCGATTGTAAAGGCAATGGGGAAGCAGGATTTGATGCAATGTTTATAAATTTAATTACAAGTATGGAATTGACCAGGCCAATCAGCAAAGAACCGGTATCACCCATAAATATTTTAGCAGGGTTAAAATTATAAATCAAAAATGCAATAAGGCTTCCTGCCAGTGACAGTGCAATTACTGAGTACATAACCTGACCGGCAAAATAAAAATAAACACCAAAGGTAATAGAAGTGACCAGCCCCAGACTGCCCGCAAGACCATCAACACCATCAATCAGGTTGAAAGAATTAGTGATAACAATTATAGTAAATAAAGTAATTATAAAACTAACTGTTGGTGAAAGTGCATGCATTCCAATCATTCCGTACATGTCCAAAATCCGGATTCCACCAAATTTTATCAGAATTGCTGCAGCAATAAGTTGTCCTACAAACTTCTTGGTGGCCGTAAGAATTAAAATATCATCTTTTATTCCCATGAAAAAAATGATCATAATAGCTGCAATAAAATATTGCAAAACCGAAGCTTCCGAAGGAGGAACACCAATAAGTGTAGCAATAATAAAACCGGCAAAGATTCCCAATCCTCCAAGCGTCGGAATGACTGCATGATGCACTTTTCTTCCGCCGGGCACATCAAACAGTTTTTTATCTTTTGCCACTTCTATGATTACAGGGATAGAAAAAAATGTAATCAAAAATGCCAATCCTCCGCTTAAGATGATGTTATTCATGCACTGGGATTATAGAGTAAAAAACCTGTTACAAATGTATAATTTACTTTAAACAAATTGTTAAAAAGACTTAGAATTAAATAACGAAAAATAACGGCAATTATTTTATGGTCCAAATTCAACGGTTATTCATCCGGGCTACTGGCTACTATTTTATCGCTCATTCTTTTCAAGGGATTTTTTCGGTTATCGTCGTAGAAATATTGGTTTTTTAAAATATCCAACGCGCCGAATATGGCAGCAATAAAAGATGCCGGATCGGCTTGATTTTTTCCGGCAATATCCAGGGCTGTTCCATGATCGGGACTGGTGCGTACAAATGGTAATCCTGCAGTATAATTTATTCCCTCTCCAAATGCGAGAGATTTTAAAGGGATTAATCCCTGATCATGATACATGGCTAATACAGCATCAAAACGGTTTTGGTATCCGCGTGCAAAAAAAGCATCCGCCGGATATGGTCCCATTACAATCACATTGTGGTGTTTTGCTTCTACAATTGCAGGTCTGATGATTTCTGTTTCCTCTGATCCAATTAACCCTTCATCGCTTGCATGCGGATTAAGTGCAAGAACAGCTATTTTCGGTTTATCTATATTAAAATCTCTTTTTAAGGAAGCATTCAGAATATTGATTTTGCTTAAAATATTTTCTTTGGTAATATATTGAGCAATATCTTTTACTGCCACATGTTCTGTTACCAAACCCACTCTGAAATTTCCGGCGGCAAGCAGCATCACCACGTCTTTTTGTTCAAAAAAATCTTTGAAAAAAGGTGTATGGCCGGTATAAGGAAATTCGCTGCCATTAACATTTTTTTTGTGAATTGGTGGCGTAACTATCGCATTTATCTGACCATCTTTCAAAGCCTGTGTTGCGGCTTTCAGGCTTTTAACTGCATATTTGCCACCTGTTTCATTTAGTTCGCCGGGAGTAATAGCAATTTCTTCTTCCCAGCAATTAAAAATGTTTACCTGTTTGGGATTTATTTTATTAAAATCCTTAATACTGCTGAAGTTGAAATTAATATCAGGAAGGCTTTTCCTGTAAAAGTTAATGACTTTATTGCTGGCAAAAATAACCGGTGTAAAAAAATCAAGCATCCGGTTATCTGAAAGAGATTTAATAATCAATTCAGGGCCGATACCATTAATGTCGCCAGATGAAAATCCAATAATTGGTTTGCTCTCTGATTGGGTAGTTGTGCTCAAATTATTTCAGTTTGCATAGACTTGCAAGGTAATAAATAATGGATTGATTCAATAACTTAGTAACTGTTTTAATTTATAAAAATTAGTTTTCATTTTCACCATTTGTTATTTCCTACATAGCTTTCAACCGGCATTCTATTTGAAATACTTCTTGCCAGGGTCATTTCATCGGCATATTCCAGTTCGCCACCAAAGGCAATACCACGCGCTATTGTAGTTATTTTAACTGGAATACCTGTTAATTTTTTGCTGATGTAATAAATGGTCGTATCACCCTGGATATTCGGACTTAAAGCAAAAATCAGTTCTTCTGTTTTTTCTTTGTTTACTCTTTCTATTAACGAGTCTATTTCTAATTGATCGGGACCGATTCCATCAAGAGGAGAAATGATGCCGCCGAGAACATGATAAAGCCCGTTGTATTGCTGCGTGCTTTCAATAGCAATCACATCGCGGATGGTTTCTACCACGCAAATAAGTTCCTGCTTCC
>Ga0157370_10003138_pt1 | contig 19573 bp, 33 predicted proteins | sample C35metaG_FD_113463 | JGI IMG/M metagenome (GOLD analysis project Ga0157370, IMG submission 113463) | Corn rhizosphere microbial communities from Kellogg Biological Station, Michigan, USA - C3-5 metaG | ecosystem: Host-associated > Plants > Roots > Rhizosphere > Soil | place: USA: Michigan...
GACGGCGGCGCTCAGGGCCGGACAGCACTTCTATCTTAGGTATGTGACTGGTCATAATGGGCACTTTACTCCTAACACTTAACAAGTGGGAGATCGTGTCCGGGGATTTAGGGGGCCACTACATGACACCAGTTTGGGCTAGGTGCAATAGATAGATTTTATTCGTTTTGGATGGCACATGCCGAGACGTAACGCTCGTAGACTGATGGGGCTTTTCGGGCTTGTTCTTTTTATGGCCCTGGTTGTTCCGGCGATATTTGGTGAAGCTCCAACGTTGACCGATCAGTCCGGTGGAGACCCTTGGAGAAACTGGGTTTCTGAGTTTCAGACCCTCATAACCGGCATTCTTGCAGTTTCGGCTGCCACATGGACCGTTTTCACGATGGACCGGACCGATGCGGCCAGTGAAAAGCGACATCGAGAGCTGGTCGGCCTGAGCCTGCGGAAGGAAGCTCTTCAGGTCGACCAACTGGTAAATCCAGATTTCGATTTGCTGGTTGTCATCCGAGAAGCATGCGAGCACTTCGTGGGGTTGCCACTGACGGTCACGAAGGACGTAGGCGCGCTCAAAGCATTGAATGACGAAGTCAGTTACCTTGAAAAGCACGCAGCCGATCTTCCGAAAATAATGGCCCGACCGACTTGGCGGGACGCAAGCCCCCTTTTTGACGGCGCATTGTATAAGCGCAGAGATGATGTGGTCTCCACTTGTGGAGAAGTTTCTAAAGGCTTGGCAGTAGCGGCCCATAAAAATCTCTCTCTGAGGCGGTCTATCGAAACCAACCTGACCACTGCCGTTGATAGAGAAGATATGATCTCTGTAATCGATGCCGTTCAGAGAGGCATGAATATAGAAAAAGACATCGAAGTTTTGGAGCAAGTCACTGAGGCATTGCGCGAGGACGTCTTCGCTCTTAGGCAAGCCTTGTCCGATGTTGTTGATGGATTGGGTCGTTTGAGAGCTCGCTACCAAAATGTTCCTATTTGAAACGTCACTCATGCTGCCACTCCAAACAAGTCCGCCTGAACCGGCGACACATTATCGTTTGCCGCCTCAACAACAGGCATTTCTTCCTGACGTTCAAACTCGACGCAAACGATCTCGCACATTGGCGAAACACCCTTCCAATCGTTGATGTAGAAAGCGGTATCGATCCCACAGCCAGCCTCTAAGTGAAGGCCAGTCAGCTCTTGAAATTTTACCGCCTTGCCGTCCTTCTGGCGCTCGTAGCAAGGCCGGCCGCTGTAGTTGAAGCCAGCTGACATCTGCGGCACGATGAATGCGCCCGCGTCAGCCAGATGCGCAGCAATGTCGATGACGTGAAATTCGAACTCTGCGCCCGTGTATCGAGGCGCACCGCCGGTCCGCTTGATCTTGCCAAAAGGCGGATTGCTGATCGCGACGTCAAACCGGCCCAAGTCCATGCCCAGCACATCCATCACGTCGGCGAGGATCCACTCCGCCTCCGGCAGGATCTTCTGACCAACCGCGAGATAGTCGGTATTCCGCTCCACGCAGGTGATGCGAGCCTTATTATGGCTTCGGTGCCAGCAAGCGTACGACAGCATGCCGATGCCCGCGCACAGGTCGATGATCCGCCCGCGGTATCCACCCTGCCCGATCGCGTCGATGGTGAAATCGAACGCCATGTCGTAAGGCGTGAAAAACGCGCCAGCTGCTCCGTTTACGTGGTTTGCGCCCTCGTTCCAGTTTTTGAGAACGAAGTCCTTGTCATCTTCGGTCAGCACTGATTTGGTGAGTAAGTCGCAGGCCTGCGCATGGGCTTTCGCCTGAACTTTGGTGAGCTTGGCCATTACGCTGCCTCCTTGACTGCGATGCAGGCAAAAAGACCAGCATCGACAACCAACCGCCGACGAGTGATGTCGGCATATTCTGGGTTCAGCTCAATCAGGACCGAATCCCGCCCATGACGCTCCGCGACCAGAGCGGTCGTTCCTGCCCCACCGAATGGATCAAGGACTGTCCCGCCGACAGGACAACCAGCAAGTATGCATCGTTCGGCGAGTTCAGGTGGGAACGTAGCAAAATGAGCCCCAGAAAAAGGCTTGGTAGCTATTGGCCATACTTCCAGAGGCGCGGGCTCGTAGTTCCGAAGATTCCTACCTTCACCTCGCGGCGTACCCTCTATACCTGTGTGGTTGATACCTCCCGCATGTCTCGGTGAAGCCACGTCCGACGCACGAATTTTGCCGACGGCTTTCATGTTTCCGTTGGTCTTGCGTCCGCCGTTTGCACGGGTCGAGCCTGTTTGATTTTCAACATCTTGAGACAGACGCACGATGCTGGATGCCTGCATATTCTGCCGAACAGAATCCTTGTCATAGAAATAGCGCGACGACTTCGTGAGCATGAAAATCTTCTCGTGGCTTGTCGCCGGCCGATCATGGATGCTCTCCGGCATCGGGTTTGGCTTCGCCCAGATGATCTCGGAACGTACCCACCACCCCGCTTCTTGCAGGGCAATGGCAAAGCGGTTCGGTACCATGCAGAGGTCTTTTGCCTTCAGCACGCCTTGGATGGTCGAGAAAGGCTTGTCGCGGAAGGTACGATCATCGTTGCCTGCGGACTTCGTATCAGCTGCGCTGCGACCGTTCGGTGTGGTCGCGTAGCAATCGCCATAGTTCACCCAGCACGTGCCGGTCGGCTTGAGGACTCGTTTAACAAGCGAAAAAACCTGAACCATGACGGCAAGGTGCTCGGTAAGCGTTGGCTCAAGACCTATTTGACCCTCAACGCCGTAGTCTCTGAGCCCCCAGTAGGGCGGTGAAGTCACTACGCAATCGACGCTATCTGCGTCGAGCAAAGCAAGCTGCTCGCGCACGTCGCCGATCATAAGGCGAGTTGCCATTTTGTTTTGTCTCCTCAGACTGTGGTGTTCCCGCCGAAGCGAAAGACGCGTTGGTGGCGCGGCGGGTGTCCAAAAAATTTATGCAGATATTGGTCAGTTTTTACTTTTGGCTGTTCCGCCATACGACGCGCCGATGGGACTGTAGAGGTTTAGCGTCCACTCAGGCCCGTATCTGAGCGCACATGTACGCACGACACTCTCTTCCTCGTACTCGCCTGTCTCGGGGTCTAGTCCCATGCCGTAGAGTGTCATGTTCTCAAGCGGTAACTGGATTTCACCCGTCTCGTCGTTGCGGGCCAAGATGACGTAATAGCTACTGCTCATTGATGTTCTTCCTCCGAAGGTCAGACGCCGCATTACGAAGGCCAGCGGCACTAGCGCCATGATGAATGGCAGCTACGGCTGCTTTCGCGCGCGTCGTTGCGTCAATGCGAGGCGCATCGTTCGCAATCTCGCGGCACGACGCTGCCTGCTTGTCATGCCACTGCGCGGCCAGATCGTAGCCACGCGCCTTGTCTTCCCGATCCTTTGCCACTGCCGCGATGATGCGCGCAGCCTGAACAGCTGCGCTACCGTGGGCTATCATTATGGTCTTGGTCATGCGACGCGGACCGACAACTGCTCACCCGCCTCGCCCATCTTTGCACCACGGACCTTCTTGCCGGTCTGCAACGCCTCCTTGATGGCAGTCTTGTCTGGCGACGTCGAAACGCGCACGTAGGCCTTCGGCAACAGCGCCTCATCGATGATCTCGACAGATGCAGCCTTCTTGCCGATGGAGATGGTGGCCTCGGCCAACGGCACTCGCGGCACGCCAGCAGCTTTTAGCAATTTGAACATCAATCCACGAAACGCTTCCTTGCGGCACTCGGCGCGCGACTTGCGCGCTTGCAGATCGGAGATGCGGCCAGCCACGGCCTTTGCCAGGCTGTCGGCGTCGCGCTCGCCGTTGACGAGGCGCGTCAGGACGGCGTGGAAGTTTGTCTCGCCTTCAAGCATATCCGCGCGGAGCTCTTCGTCCGCTTCGAGCTCGGGAAATGCGGCGAGCATGTCGGCGAAAAGCGCTTCAAGGTTGGCCACGTCGGCGGCCAAAAAGTTGTCGTTGGCTGGTTTGGTCATGCTGCGGCTCCGACGTTGAGGATGATCGACTGCAGGATTTCGAGACTATCTCGCTGCTTCTTCATCTGTTCCTCAAACTCAGCAGTCCGCTGCTGAACAGCCGGCAGAACTTCGTCGGTCAGAAATTGTGCAAACTTCTCGCGGACATGCGGCGGAAGTCTTCTGGCCATGTTCAGCATTGCGACACGATCAAACTGATTGGTGCTAGACCCGTTTGCGTCTCGAGCCTCGAAGTCCACAAGCCATAGGAATGATAGACCGGCGGGATCGCCTGCTTCGATGCGAACTCCGGTTGGGCCATTCAGACGATATCCGCCTCCAGCTTTAACGCTCGTTACCTTGTCCCATGGAAGGTGTGGGTCATTCTCGTCGAGCCAGATTTCGCGCTGGCCAATCGCAAGATAGTGCTCAGCCAGAGCGCAGGCGCGCCTGTACCTTGTTCTGCTCATTTTTATCTCCTCAATGTGGTGACGCCATTGGTGTGGCGCAGTGTCTAAAGCTAAACCGTTTTTACAAATTTGTCAAGATTGAGCATAGCGCGTGGCTGACGGCTTTACGCAGGTGGTTCATCTTCCGATTGCAAGTTTTCGGGATCCGTTATAGAGAATCTGCACCCTAGTGCATGGTTGTAATTATGAAGTTTCAGATTTGCTGGTGGAATACTGGACTGTCGCCGCCGGTTGGCAAGGTGAACGATGCGGTGCATCTCGAAAAAGTGAGGGATGGCATTTCAGCGCTGATAGATAGCGGGGTCGATATGATCTTCCTCGGCGAGGTGAACTCCAACGCTTTGAATACCCTCGCACCAAACGGATCGTTTGGAGATTACATTTTTATCGACAGATCGCGGGATGCCGTCAAAACAAAATTCAATATGGCTCTAGGGTTCCGAGCTGGTCAAGTTCAGATAACAGATTCGAACTTCATAACGCAGCGAGCGAGATCTAAAAAGAGAAAGCTAGCACAACTATTCTCTGTCATATTGAACGAAAAAGACAGGTTCGAAATTTTCGTCGTACACTGGCCGAGCCGTATTTATCAACCAGAAGATGGTAGTTTACGCTCGTTGATTTCTGGGATTCTCAGGACTTCAGTAGACGCGATACTCGATAAAAACGAAAACGAAAAAATAGTTTTGTTAGGCGACTTCAACGATGAGCCGCACAATGAATCTATCGCCCTTAACATGAGTGCGACGAGAGATCCCGCCCTTGCGCGCAGAGATCCGCGTCTACTTTACAACCCCTTTTGGCGAAGTATGGTTCCGGTAGAGAAATATTGTCACAGCAGCGATATGCCCGCAACTTTCGGAACCTACTATTATCACGATGGGGATGTTCACAAGTGGCAGGTCCTTGACCAAGCTTTGGTTTCATCAGCTTTCTTGGGTCGTTCGGAGTGGCACCTAAATGAGGATGAAACTACCATACTGCAAGACGCCGAACACTTTGACGTGGGCCCAGGCGCGAGCAAAATGATCGACCATCTTCCGATTGTCGTCACACTGGAGAAGATTTCGTGATTGACCTAACTGAAGCCTTCGCAGAAGGAATAGAACTTGCCCGTGTAAGCGACCAAAACAAAAAGGAAATATTAGGAGTCTTTGAAGCGGTTAAAGACCAGTTGCTCGAATTCACTGGAAACCGAGTATCCTTTCGTACTCGCCGAGCAAGTCCAGCTGACATCGACCTATCTATGACTTCAAGATACGGCGGAACCACCGAGGTACTTGAGCTTCTTGGCAACGCGCAGTCATTCGTAATTGGAAAAATATTGATAGCAGATCTAGGATATCCTTGTTATTTGGTTTTCTCTGGTCATACTGTGCAGATTGCCGATAAGGAGGCACTAACTTCAGTACTGGGCGATCTTTTTAAGACACACGTTGTGGGAAGTATCTTGTATAATCTTTCCAAACTGGACGAAAGTGGCAGCGACTAGCTATCATTCGGGGCACCCACCACGTGACCGACAACATCCCAATACTTCTGGCGCGGCTTCACCGTGACCTCCACCGTATCGGCAAGCTCTGACTGACGCTCGATCCATTCCAGAACGGTCTTTGGAAACGGCATCTTGCCGCCATGCGCGCGCCAATAGCGGTCTGCCTTCGACTTGGGGAAGCCTTGGTGTTGCGGGCAAATCCACTCATTGATCGCCGTCATGCCGGACATGTAGCTGACCTTCACCGACGGCGGTTTATCCCCCTTGCCCTCATGGTAGTAGAAGCTGCGCGACGTGACGGTGCGTGGTTCTGGTGGAGCAACGCTAAGTACCGGCACATCAGCGGCCTGCGCAGTGATTTTCACCTCATCACTCGGCGGGAAGATGTAGCCGCAGCAGTGGCAAGTCATCCGTGAGATGGGTATCTGTTCGCCGCACCCGGTGTTGCCGTTGATGTCCGTCTCGTCTTGAGGGCAAGCCTTCTTTGGCTGATCGCCCTCGCCTTTACCGGGCGCTCGCGGGCTAATCTGGTCGATAGGTCCGTGGTAGGCAAGATTCCGCCCATGGTCCGCGATGAGGCAGTCGTCCTTGCCAGCGCAGTTGCGCGTGCCTCGGCCGAGGATTTGAACCAGCTTTCCTGGGCTTTTCGTCGACAAGATCAAGCTGATGAAATCCACGAAGGGAAAGTTGGTGCCGGTCGTGATCATGCTGACCGAACTAATTGCCCAGTATTTTCCAGACTTGAAGCCCTCGAATATTTCCTTCGTCTGATGCGCGTTGTCGCTGGTGAGCACAGCGCATGTCCGACCATGCCGATGAATAGCGTCGGCGACGTGCTTCGCGTTCTCCTTGCTGGTACTGAAGAATAGGCCAGCACGGCGATCGGCAGAAATCGCCATATCTTCCGCGACTGCCGCCTCGATAATCATCTCCGCAGCTGCCGACACCTGACCAGGATTGTATTCGCCGCCACGCGTGCCAACGCCCTTCAAGTCGATCTTCGACGTCGTCTTGGTGCTGGTGAGGCGCGTTAGATAGCCCTTCTCTATCAGTTCGCCGATACCGATTTCATAGACCACGTCGTCGAAAAGCTTGAAGCGAACAGGGTGGGTCGCGGCGTCCTGCGCGCCTTCTGCCGAGATATCCTCGGGTGCGACGTTGTCATTGTCAGCCAAAGGCGCGTCATCATCGAGATCGTCGGTCAGGCGGCCCGAATCCATACGGTAGTCGGTGGCCGTGGTGCCGCACGTCCGGCTGTCAGGATTGTGCTTGCGCACGTCCTCGAAGAACTTGCCGTACTGGGTGTTGCCGTTGCGGCTGATCGCGTGCGCTTCATCAACGATGACGAGGTCGATATTGCCAAGCAGATTAACCTTATTCCATACCGACTGGATGCCGCAGAAAAGCACCTGTGCGCGGGCGTCTCGGCGCTTGAGGCCAGCCGAATAGATACCAGCAGGCGCGAACGGCAGAAGGCCGATGAATTCCTTGAAGTTTTGCTCCACCAGACTCGCAGAATGCGTCACGTTGATGATGCGCATATCGGGGTAGTCGGACAGTAGCTCTTCGATGAGCTTCGCAATCACGAGCGCCTTGCCCGCGCCAGTCGGAAGCACGATGAGCCCATTACCGCCGCCGTTGCGCCAGTATTCGTAAAGCGCGTCGAGGCTTTCTCTCTGATAATATCGAAGCTCAAGCATTGCTCACCTCCTCAAACGGAATGCCAGCCGCGACCAACCGACGGCGCATGTCTGCTGTGCCGCGTCCACCTGGAAACACGACTCCATAGTCTGGCTTGCCTGCATCTATCATCTGCTGGTTTCTGGTGCCGCCAGCGGCCTTGCCGTGGGCTTCCCAGTTGGCGGGATAGGCTTCATAAGGTACGCCACGTCGCACTGCCCATGCCTTGGCACGAACATCAAGGCCGCGTGCCTCGCCCTCTATGATGACGGAGATCGGCGTTCGCGCATGCATCGCATCAAGCACGGCAAATGTACGTTCGGTCTCGCAGTAGTCGCGCCCTCCTGTAACCACCACGCGCATCAAGCCGCCTCCCGCAGCAGACCAAGCACCCTCGCCCGCTCCTTGATGACGATCTGGCGCACGCGCTCCTTTGTGAGGCCGTGGTCATTGCCGATGGCCTCCAGCGTCTCACCCATTGCCCTGCGCATCAGCATCGTGCCATTGCGGCCTTCCAGCAGGGAAACAACACGCGATAGGTCGGTGCCCTCCTCCTGATGCGGATCGGTGGAACCCGGTAGTTCTTCAAATGCGGAGAGACTGCAAATTTCGGCAGAGCGCGACTTCGTGGAATTGGTGCGGACGAAATCCTGCGCAGTTCCGCGAACGCAAAGGGTGGCCCACGTCCAGAAGGTCTCAAGGCGGCATTCGCGATGCCGGCGCAACATGACGACCATCGCCGACTGAAACAGTTCGTCGGCGGCGTCTTCGTTCCTGGTGATTTTGCGCGCCAGTCTTCGCAGTGCAGGCTCATAGGCCAGTAACTTGCGGTCGAACTCTGGATTGCGCGGGTTGTTATCATTCGCCGCAATAGGTGGCATCGTGGTCTCCTCATGTAGTGTGGTCAGGCGTTGGTGGCGCCGTCAATCCATGTCGTGCCGTCTCGCAGCACGTAACTGATAGTCTCGGCTTCATCGTCGCAATCCGTTTGCTCCCCAGGGACTAAAGCCGGGATCGTCAGATGTGTAGGGCAGCCTTCCTTTTGCTCGTCGAACGAAATCGGCCTTGCCCAACGCGCGCAGGACCAGTGACCGTCGCCGCCCATCTCCGGAGATGAGTGGATACAGGAGCGACATGTGACGCGCGGCCATGCACTCTCCTTGCAGACAGACTTGTGCTTGCAGAATGTGCACTCAAACCAGTCCGGCGCCTCGTTGATGCGGGACGGCGGTTCAGGCGAATTGATGATGCGCTCTAGCCGAGCCAGCAGACGCAAGCAGAATTCCGGATCGTATTCGATGCGCTCGGCATAGAGCGTGTCGTCATCTTTGCAGCTGACGAGGTAGAGGCAGCGCGACAGGCCGAATGCGTGCATTCCCAACTGGCACTGGCCGTAGTGAAGTGGTTTAGCCTCCTTACAGCCCTTCTTAATGATTTCCTTCATGCCCTTGGCATTGCTTGATTTAAACTCGAGAAGGTGCTCGGTCTTGGGCGCCTCGACGACGCCCATCGCTTTGCCGTCGCACTTGCCACGCACGTGTCCCTGCACCAGCCTAATCTTGTCCTGCTGGCCGTAGACATCGACTCCGATGCGCTCGAGGTCAGCAACAAGCCGGTCTTCTTCGATGTTGCCGGTTTCGAACAGTCGCAGCTGTCGGCCGTGATGCTTTTCGAGTGGCGAGGCCCAGCGGAAGGAGTACCAGAGTGCGCGGTCGCATGGATTGTTGGCCTCGCCGACGGAGATACCGAGGCTATCCCATGACGAGGCAGCAGCCTCGTAGGAGGCATAGATGGCTCTGACGGTGCTGGATTCTGGCTTTGGTAGTGGGGCCATTAGATGAACGACCCCGCGGCGTCCGCGTGATTCATGATCGCATCCAGCATGTCCGGATGGACGTACATCACGCCGCCGATAACCATCGCCTTTGGTGTCGGCGCATCGTAATAACGAACGTTCTGGCGAAAGCCGCGTCGCATCCTGCGACGTGCGCGGCCTGGCGATCTAACGCGTGACCAGTCCTCTGCCGGCACAGTGAGCAGTCGGTTGGTGACGATGGGCATTCCCATAAAGGAATTCATACATCCATCTCCTTCGTAAACAGGCAGCGAGCTGGCTTCTCAGGATCCTGCGCGAACGACAGACACCAAGGCATGCCTTCACGGCGCACCCACTCGTCAGGCTGACCGCCCCATAGGGCTTGCGCTCGGATTACGCAGACGCCGGGAACGTCGTTGCCAAACTCATCTTCCCAGTTCTCGCCTTCATCACTGCGGCAGTGGCGGCACCAGCTGCGCTCGAAATCTGCGCCTTCGGTGGAGTTGGCGGGCCTCCATAGCCCGCCGTTCTGGTTCTCGGTGCTCATCAGACGCGCATAGGCATGCAAACGAGCGTCAGCCCCTCGAAGCCGTCGGACGTGATCAGCCCCGGCGTGCCACCATCCTGCAAGGCCAACTTGACCGGCCCAGACGGCAACACGTTGAGCACGTCGCGGACGTACGCGGCGTTGAAACCGATATCCATCGGCTCGCCGCTGTATTCCGCCTCCACTTCGTCGTTTGCCGACGCCTCGCCAGCCGCAACAGCAAGCGCGATGCTGCCTGGTGAGATGCTGAACTTCACGGCACGGCCACGCTCAGACGACACCGTCGAAACACGATCGGACGCCTTCATCAGTGCATCGCGATCGACAGTCACGACGCGTTCGTTGCTTTTCGGAATGACGCGTTCATAATCTGGGAACGTGCCATCGATCAGCTTTGAGGTAATGCGCACGTCGTCCGAAACAATGCGGATTTTCTGCTGGCTCACAGCCACCTGCACCTTACCTTTTGGCAACAGGCCAACGGTCTTGCGCGGCACGATAATGCCGTCAAAGGCTGGCAGCTCTGGACCGTAGTGGCGGCCGAGACGATGGCCGTCGGTGGCTACTGCTTCCGACTTGACGCCGCCCTTGAAGAACACGCCGTTCAGATAATAGCGGGTTTCTTCGGTCGAAATGGCGAACGACACTGGCGCGAACAGTCCTGCCAGATCGATCTCGAATTCAGCGTCGAACTTGTCGTCGCCGAGCGTTGGGAAGTCATCTGCTGACAGCGTGGCAAGAGAAAAGCGCGACCGTCCGGACTTCACCAGAAGATTGTCACCATCCAGTGTCATGGTGATGTCGCCGGTTGCCTTGCGCGCGATGTCGTTGAGCAGCTTGGCGCTAACGCAGATGTTGCCGGGCTTGGCGACCTCAGCGGGCACGCCTGCGGTGGCGCTGATATCGAGGTCGGTCGCGGTGATCGCGAGCCCGTCGCCGGCAGCCGCAAGCTGAACGCTCGATAGGATTGGAATGGTGGATCTTGCCTCGACGACCTTCGTCGTGGCCGCAAGCGCACGCGTCAGGTCTTCCTTGTGGATGACAAGGTGCATGGGTGTCTCCTCAAACGTGGTGAAATAGCGGGCCGCTGGTGAGGCAGCCCGCGTTGATGGTTACTTGCTGCCCCAGGGCCGGCGCGTCGTGCCGGCAGCAGCAGCAGCAGGCTTGTTGTCGTTGCTGGCTGCGGTGCGGCGGTTGTCGTTGGCTGCGGCTGGCTGAGGCGCAGGCTGGTTAGCGTCGATCGCCGGCGCCGGTACGCTGCCTTCGTCTTCGAAGAAGTACCGCTTGATTTCGGCGCGTGCGGCGTAGCCATTTTGCGCCTTTCCGAGGCCGACCTTTGCCGTGAACGCGAGGAAGTGAAGCTCTTCACTGTCCTCAACTGCCGAAACACCAACAGCGCGGCAGAGGCTGGCGAACTGCTTCTGTCCGATCTCCTGGGCTTGTGGGTTTGAGTTTTCGAGATTGTAGGTCGTGAAGAGCTTGCGACCTTTCAGGCTTTCAGGCTCGATGACAACCATTGTTGTCTTGAGAATGGTGCCGTTGCCTGCCTTCGTCGGGCCGACGTCGCTGGCCTCGATCTCGAGCTTGTAAATGCCGTTTGGAAGCTCGGCGTAGTCGTTCTGCTGTGTGTCGTGTGCGGTCGCATCAAATCTTTGACCAAGTCCTGCCATGCGTAGTCTCCTTGTGGTGTGGTGGGGTGCTTAGCGGAGGTAGTAGCGGAAAGGCCCGCTACCGAATTGCGTCGACGCCTGGTCGCGCCAGACATGGATAAGCCAGACCCAGATCATCTGTCCGGAGCGCGTGCGAGCCTTTACGGGGTGCCACGCGAACCAAGATTCGCCTCGGAACATGGTCACGCGACCTCCTCTTCCTGCTCATCAGTAACTGCCGCAGTCACGACATCCGGCTGCGGAGGGAAGTACGCGTTCAGCGCCGCAAAGCCCTGCCCCTGCTTGTATTCGAGAATGGGCTTTGCAATCTGGTACCGGTTGCCAGCGATGAAGCCTGGACGTTCCTGCACAGCGATATTGACCTCGCCGCCGCCCTGCCCGCGTTTTGCAGTCTTCTTGAAGCCAAGATCTTCCTTGGCGATCGACACGCGCTGATGCAGGAAGCCAATAAGGTCCGAGGCATCGCATATCGCGCTACCCGCGTCATCGCGCAGATTGAGCATGTAGCGAGGGTAGCTGTCGGTCGTGACGCCGGGTACGGTCTTAGCCTTCACGTGCGAGATGAGTACGACGTAGTATCCGGCCTTCTTCAGTTTCAGCAAAAGCTTGATAAATTCCAGCCAGACCGAGTGGGCCGCCGCGTAGCCTTTTCCGAATCCTGGCTCCTCGATGTCTGCCCAGCCGTTTCGAGCGCAAGCCTCGGCATTGACGAAGACCTCCATGCCGTCGAGCGCATCGAGGACGAACGTGCGACGATCGTGTTCTGCTTCCAAGATGTAGGTGATTTGGTCGACGACATCTTCATAGTTCTCGGAAACGCCGAAAGACTTCATCGGCGTGCCTGCGCTCTGTCTCTCGCCTTCTCCAGTGCGGCAATAGTAAGGAGCCGGCCATTCAGACGCCAAGGTCGTCTTGCCCAGCTTCGCGCCGCCGTACAGCGTGGTGATCGGTGGATCGGTGTCTGAAGTGTCCTTCAGTTCATCCCATTTGATAGCCATAAGGCCTCCTCAGTGTGGTGGTGCGGTGAAAATGATGGCTGCGATGTAGGCGGCGGCTGCGATAACGATCAGCCACCGCCAATTCGTGATCAGCGTGCGAACAGGAGGCAAAAGAGCCACCAGAAGGCGCCAAGCACGACGATTGCCACGATCGCTAAGGGAAACAGCATTATTAGGCCTATGGCAGCCGCTGCTGTCACCGCAGCAATGCCGCCGCGCTTCAGTCCGCGAAGGACGTATTTGCGTGGCGTAGGCGTGACCGGCACGTGGTCGAGCGGTGGTACGGTGATGGATTCGGTGTACCAGGTGGATGTCATTAGAACGCTCCCAACCAAACGCCGATGCCGTGGATGATGCCGACAGGCGCGACGACGCACCCGAAGGCCAGCAGGATCCATGCACTGGCCTGAATGCAGACGTAGACGTGCGTGACCCATGCGGCGACTGCAGCAATGACAGCGCTGAGCGGCACAAGCGTGATGAGCGTCGCGCCGAGGATTGCGAATGCATCCTTCATAATTGTCTCCTCAATGATGTGGTGAAGTGCGGCTGGTTGGTAGCCAGCCGCTGGCGCCGGTTAGGCGGCGTTCTCGTATTCGATCCACGCCTCGACGGCGTCTTTGGCACCCTTCAAAGTAAGGCCGGCAACAGCTCGCAGTTCCTTGATCGCGTCGATCTTGAGTCCGAGGTAGGCCATGTTCTGCCACTTGTGGTCATAGACCGGCGCGGCTTCCTCGTGTGTCGTGGTCAGCGTGAACACGCCGAACTGCTGGCCCTTGTATTTGGCCGCAAGGCGCTTGGCTTCCTTCTCGGCCGCGCCCGTGGACGAATGGACGTGCGGTGTCGAAGATGGCTTGGGCAGGCCGTTTTCGATGAGGGCGACGATGGCGGTGGTGCGTTGCAACGCGACGAGTTCAAAGTCTTCATCACTCCACCAGACATCACCGACTTGACCGTCATCCCAGTTGACGAGGTACTTTCCGTCGGCCCTGACTGTAGTAACGGTAGCCAAGCCGCACCCCATGGGGCAAACAACCCGATCGCCAACCTTGTATCTCTGCTCACCCATCACGCTGCTCCTTCCGTTGTTGTTTCGGCGGTCATCGCGCGCCGTTGTGTGAAGTCCACCTTGACGACGTTGGTGTCGTCGTCCTCTTTCGCTGGCGGTTCGCCATCAGGATCGTGCTCGATCTCGAAGCCGTGCCACCAAATCGTTGTCGCGCCGTCAGCAAGGCGCACCTGGTACTCGCTGCCCCAGTTGCGATCGCCGATGACGACGCCAGTGAGATGAGGGTTTTGCCGGTTGCGGACCTGATCGCCGAAATTGAAGAACTCGCAGTCGCAGGTCATGCCGCCACCTGCTCTCTCGCCCCACGCAGCGCGTAGTCGTTGACCGCCTGCCCGGCTGCCAGATCGTCAGCATTGTCGTTTGCGGCGGTAAGAACGCGCGGCAGCGAAACCGGCATAAGGCCGGAGAGCGTGGAGCAACCGCCGTTGTGCGGTGCCAGGTGCGTAGTGCGGTCTGGATTGTTGTCATTGGCTGGGATGAAGGCGCGCTGCTTGTGCAGGCCGTATGCGCGCCGCAGCCGCTGGTATGCGGCCATCGGCTTGACGTTGTGTCTGGCGGCAATATCTGCGACGCTCTCACCGTTTTCACGGCGCGCGTGCATATCCGCCAGCATTGTGCTGGTGATAAGTGTCATGTCGTCTCCTCTGCGTGGTGGCCGCCTTGTGGTTGACAAAGCAGCAGGGTTATGAAACTAAACTATTTTTACAAATTTGTCAAGATTTCACCAAGGTGGATGCATGCCTGAAGTTAAGTCGCGCCTCCTGCAGTCGATACTGAAAGAACAGAAGCGGAGAGCCGTAAAGGATCGCGCTGTGTACGAAGAGCTAGGTGTGCCTCAGCAGACCTACAGCACCTGGAAGGCTGGCGTCATTCCAAGACCTAGGCAATTCCCGGCGATTGCCGCCTTCCTGGGTGTCTCCGAAGATGACGTGGCAGAGATGGCTCGCGAGGCGGCAGAAACCGCTCCTTCCATCACGCCTATTACGGTTGCCCGCACCTACGGCAAGATCTCCGACCGCAAGGCCGGCAAATTCAAATTCGAGCCCATCAACGACGGTCGCAAACGTATTCCCGAGGGCCGGTACGCAATCGTCATCGACACGAAAGTGATGGAGCCCGTCTTCCACGTCGGCGTGAAAGCGTGGCTTGACCCTTCCCGCTGGCCAGCCGTTGGTGACGACGTGCTCGCACATTCGGGCGGATCCGCTTGGATCGGACGATTTGAAGGAATGAGCAACGGCGCTGTTCAGCTTAGCCGCTACGATGGCTCGCAGCTTGAAGTGAAGAACGTGGAAGCTGTACATGTGATCGTCCTTTCGGAGCGGGTGGTGACGGCATAGCAGGTTGGTAACCCGTATTGCCACTTGACAATTCCTACAAATTTGTGTAGGAATTGTGTGTCCGATGTGGTGTCGGATATGGAACACGCGCTTTGATCCCGCCTTACGGCGAAGGTCTCCTCGGCGTGTTAGTACGGAGAAGGGGCGGAGTTACGGGTGGTGCCGGCTCATTACGCCCCTTTTCGTTTTATGCTGCATGCACGACAACGCCGGCAGAGCTTCATGCTCCACCGGCGCTAAGTTTTCGAAGTCATTGTTTGCGGTCTTTCTCATAGTCGTCTCCCCTTCTGGCATTATTGATTTTGTTATCGCCAGTTGGTTTCTGGCGGTTACGGCGGCCCGGTCACTGGCCGCCATCTTCTTCTGCGCTCAGGCGCCTCATGCACCCATCTTCTTCTCGCGGTCATCGCTTGGGTCGTGGACCGTCTTCTTTCGGAGTCTTTCATCACGTGCATTCCCTTTCATTTGCAGTTTCGTCTTTCGGGTCTTTTGCCCTGCCGGCTTCTGTTTGGCCGCTGTTGACTCACAAATTATCACAAACAAATATTAGGTCAATAAGTTTGTTTGTATGAATGCGTGTTTTTTGCTAAATAATTGTGAACCATGAGGAATGAGAACGATGGAAACGGCCCTTACACGCCTCCTCAATGAAAAACTCCAGGAAAAGTTTGACGGCAACGCCAGCGAACTCGCCCGGGTCGTGGGAACAAGCCAACAGAACATCAGTAATTTCATCAAGGGAGACGTTCTTCGTCCTCATTATTGGAAGGCGGCGGCCGATGCGCTAGGTATTCCACACAGGAAAATGCAAGAGCTTTTTCGCGAGGCGCGCGGTCAAGATCATTATGTTTGGAACGGTGATCCCGCCGCTCCGCATACCGCTTCGTATCGGGCAGGAACGACGGCGATCCTAGACGACCTTGGAATACCTTACCCCCAAAAGCCAAGCACAATTGTTGCTCCAAATGCAACAATAATGCCTGCAGCTCAAGTAGTTACGACCAACAAAATGCTCCCCGTCCTAGGCATGGCAGTTGGTGGGGAGGATGGCCGCTACATATTCAACGGTAGCATAATCGACTATGTCGTTTGCCCTCCCTCTCTAGAGAACGTAGCGGGTGCCTATGCGGTCTATATAGATGGCGAGTCGATGTTTCCGCGCTTCAAGGCTGGTGAGACAGTGTGGGTTCACCCGGGAAAGCCAGCTCGTCGAGGCGACGACGTGATTGTCCAGCTTAAACCTATAGAAGACGATGGCTCTCCGCCTTGGGGTTACGTCAAAGAGTACGTTGGCCGTCAGGGTAACAACCTGGTTCTCCGGCAGTACAATCCGCCGATCGAAATCCAGTTTGACGTCAATGAGGTCCTAACGACTCACCCGATCGTTCTCGCTGGCAAATACTAAATTCACAAAATTACAAACTTTGTGATTGACGATGAAAGTTTGTAGGCCTATATCTCCTGTTGTACCCAGCAAGCCAAGCTGGCCACCACAAGAGGAGATACACCATGTACAGACCACGTCCCGACGAACTTGACGACATCTCTGTATCCGCGCGGTCGGATGAGCGCATGCTGCGCCCGGACCACAAGGCCAAGAAGCACGGCAAGCCCAAGACGAAATATGAGTACATGCGCCGCTTCCCCAAAAAGCCGCGTAACGGCGAGGAAGTTGGCGGCGGCCACTTCGTATTCCGCCGTGGCGACAGCACTGGACGCATCCGTCCCTGCGTGTGGCCCTTCGAGCACCCCTCCTACGATTCCGCCCTGATTGAAGCCGCACGCCTGCAGAAAGAGCATGGCGGCACCTTCGAAGTCTTCGTCCGCGTCGGCAGCGTCGAGGCGCTTAAGGCCGACGAATGAGCACGGCTGTCGTCGAAAAACCGGTCACCGTTCAGCAGATCATCCTTACACTGCACGCCGACCTGATGAAGGACATCGCCAGTTTTCTGGCTTTGTCGCTCTTCATTGCCGCAGTGCTGATCTGGGCTTAATAACCGCCCTACCAAACAAGGCACCACCCACCACCACACCACATCCGAGGAGACACAAATGTCGAGAAGACGCGACACCACCTACACCCCTGCCCCTTATGGCGGCAACGGCCTTGAAGTCGTAGCCAACCTTTCACCCGAAACCGCACCGACGGCCGTCCTTGTCGCTGTCGCCAAATGGCACGAGCGCAGGAAGGATGGCCGCAACCGCGTCATCGCCTCCAAGCTGCGTGAGCTCGTCGCGGCGAATGACAATGGGAGGAGAAGATAATGGGCGCCGCCGAGAGCATTTCCGATCTGCGATCACTCCTCAGCATTATTGCTGAGGAAACTGGCGCTTTGAAAATGAATGACGCTGACGAGGACAGTGTCGGCTGGACAACGGAAGGCCCGCTGCCAATGACGTTCGGCGATGTCCGCCGCGCTCATGCCGCACTTGCCGCCCTCGAAGCCGCCCTGTCCGCTGCGGAGCCGGTGAAGACGCCGTTCGAAGTCGCTTCAAAACACATTCCAGAAGGCCGCGCCTCACTGCTTTCCAGAGCAATTCGCCAAGCCTTGAACGATTATGGCTGGAAGAACTTCGGAATTCTCCCCGAGGTTTTGATGGGCTACATCGTTCAGGCAGAGAAGGCCGAGGCAGATGCGCACCCGCAAAATCCGCGAGACTGCGGTCATGATGGTGGCGACCTGTCTGAACGCCGGGACAATATCGGTAGCGCATACACCCGCTCCGCCCTCTCCGCACAGGTGCAGGACGTGGTGGAAGAGGACCCGAAAGAAATAGCGACGTGGGAAGACCAGCAAGCCTTTGAGGCGTGGGCGCAGGGCGAGCGGTACGAAATGCATCAGCACCCGCTGCACTATCTGTTCATGGACCCAAAAACGAACGCCGCGAGGCGGGGATGGAAAGCGGCGTTACAGTTCGCCCGTGACAGGCTCCCCGCAGCACCCGCAAAGCAGGAGGGTTGACATGTCACCAGACAATGACAACCCCCCTCGCCTCATCGGTCGCAGGGAGGCTGCAGAATATCTTGGCATAGCAGAGTCCACGTTCTCGTTGTGGGTGGCCACTCTCAAGATGCCGCAGCCGATCGCCGGCACCAGAAGATGGGACAAGAAGGCGATCGATGCGCGCCTTGACGAATTGAGCGGCTTGTCAGCCAATGACAACGAAGACCCCTATGAGAAATGGATGAGGGAAAATGCGAGTTAAGCTCAAAGGGCTGATGAAGGTCAAAAAGACCCTCGCGAGCGGCAAGACCATCTATTACTGCTACGCCTGGCGCGGCGGTCCGCTTCTCAAAACAAAGAGCGGCGAGCCAATGCAGCCGGGCGACCCCATGTTGATCAAGGTGTTTTCGGACGCGACGAAAGATCGCCACGTTGACCCTAGTGAAACATTAGGAGCCCTCATCACCGAATACAGGGCGTCGACCGATTTCTTATCGAAAGCCGACAAGACACGCCGCGAATATGACCGGTACCTCGATCTAATTCGAGAGAAGTTCGGCAAGACACCATTCTTCATGCTCCAGGATCCTCGCTACCGAGGTGAACTCAAGAAGTGGCGCGACAGCATGGCGGACAAGCCTCGAACAGCGGATTACGCGTGGACCACCCTTGCCCGCATCCTTTCTTTCGGCAAGGACCGCGGCAAGCTGTCAGTGAACATTGCGGAGAAAGGCGGCCGCCTCTATTCCGCCGACCGTACCGAAAACATCTGGACCGAAGAGCACTTGCAGAAACTGTTCGCCGTTGCGACGAAGGAGATAAAGGCTGCAGTTGTCTTCGCCCTGTGGACTGGCCAGCGCAAAGGCGACCTGCTGGTTGCCCCATGGAGCGACTACGACGGCAAGACCATCAAGGTGAAGCAGAGCAAGACCGGCGCGCGCGTAAAAATCCCTTGCGGCAACGAACTGAAACAGATTTTGGACGCGATGCCGCGACGGTCGACGGTGATCCTCACCAACACGAAAAAGAAGATCCCTTGGACGTCGGATGGCTTCGACACGTCGTTTCAGAAAACAAAAGCAAAGGCTGGCATCGATGATCTGACGTTCCACGATCTACGCGGAACTGCGGTCACGCGTCTGGCCATGGCCGGCTGCAACAACAGCCAAATCGCATCCATCACCGGCCACAGCCTACGTGATGTCGACGCTATCCTTGACGCCCACTATCTAGGTGGACGAGCTGAACTCGCCGAACAAGCCATTGCCAAGCTGGAGGATTATCAGGGCCAAAAGAAGTAGCTTGCGCAACCCTTAATGTAAACCTACTGTAAGGCGACTGAAAAATTCAGTCGCTTTTTCAGTTTGCAGACTTACTGTAAGTCTTTGAAACTAGATGTACGTTATAAGATGCAGTTTGAAATTAAGCGGTTTAAAAACATTACATAAAAGCCTGACTTTTAATCAGTAGGTCCAGGGTTCGAATCCCTGCGCTCTCACCACCTTCATCAAAGATATCAGTAAGTTAAGACGCATAATGCTCATCGATATGTTCGCTGGCGGTAACGATATGCGC
>Ga0157370_10003139_pt1 | contig 19568 bp, 16 predicted proteins | sample C35metaG_FD_113463 | JGI IMG/M metagenome (GOLD analysis project Ga0157370, IMG submission 113463) | Corn rhizosphere microbial communities from Kellogg Biological Station, Michigan, USA - C3-5 metaG | ecosystem: Host-associated > Plants > Roots > Rhizosphere > Soil | place: USA: Michigan...
CCGATCAGCGCTCCGGCGACAATGTAGCCGAGGGTCGCACCAAGCCCGAGCCGCCGAAACAGGGTAACGAATATCAACGCGACGCCGAGCATGATTGCGCCGTCGCGCAGGAAATCGACGGCGACCGCGCTTTGCGCGCTCACGGCGCAGCTTCGATGGCGGCAAGAAGCGCACGAAATGGCAGCAGGATCGCGCCATGCCGCGCCTTTCGCTCGCGCGCCGGGGCCAGCACGACGAGCCCCGGCCAGCCGTCGGGCTCATCCTGCTCCTTGGCGAGCCAGCGGCTGAGCAGGATCAGCGCCTGACTGACGTCGTCATGCGCTCGGCCGATCGCGTGGCGCTCGAGGAGCGCCGCCGACGCCTGGCCGAAGGCGCAGGCATGAACCTGCTGCGATATGGCTTCGACCCGGCGGTCGCGGTCGAGCTGGACCGAGATGCTGACTCGGCTTCCGCAGGTCGGCGAGCGAAGCTCAGCCCGGCCATCGATCCGCTCCAGCTCGCGCGGGCCGAAGAGCGACGCAGCAAGCCGCAGGATCTCGGTTGTGTAGAGGGGCGTACTCATTCGCGCCGCCATTTAGTGCCGTGCGGCCCATCCTCCAAAATGATGCCTTGAGCCTTGAGGTCGTTTCGGATTTGATCGGCACTCGCAAAGTCGCGGTTCTTCTTCGCCTCGGTGCGTTCGGCGATGCGCCGCTCGATCGCTGTTGCATCGCTGTCACCCTGAAACCATTCGGCTGCTGAGCCTCCAAGTAACCCGAGCAACTGCGCGCTGGACTTAAGCCCGGCCGGATCGTCGATAGCCTGCAATCGCGCTAGCGCTGCCGGTGTGTTCAAGTCATCCGAGAGGGCCTCGACCACCTCCGCGTCAATCTCGCCCGCCTCATTGTCCCCAGCGGCGCGATAAAGCCTGTCAAGAATTGTCTTCGACTGCTCGACCAACGTCTCCGTCCACGGCAGCGGCTGGCGATAATGCGCAGACAGGAGTGCCAGCCGAAGAGTCTCGCCCCGGTGCCCCTCCGCCAGAAGCTCTGCTGGCGTGACGACGTTGCCCAGCGACTTCGACATCTTCTCGACCCCCATGTCGACGAAGCCGTTGTGCACCCAGAAGCGGGCGAGCGGAGCGCCGGCATGCGCGCAGCTGCTCTGCGCAATCTCGTTCTCGTGGTGCGGGAAAATGAGGTCGAGGCCGCCGCCATGGATGTCGATCGTCTCGCCGAGATGCTCCTTGATCATCGCCGAGCATTCGATGTGCCAGCCCGGGCGCCCCCTCCCCCACGGTGAGTCCCAGCCGATCACGCCTTCATCGCTGGGCTTCCACAGCACGAAATCGGCCGGATCGCGCTTATAGGGGGCAACCTCGACCCGGGCGCCCGCGATCAATTGCTCAACGTCACGCCTGCTGAGCACTCCGTAATCGGGATCGCTCGGGACCGAGAAGAGCACATGACCCATCGCCTCATAGGCATGGCCAAGACCCACAAGCCGCTCGATCATCGCGATCATCGGCCCGATTTCCTTTGTCGCATGCGGCGCGACGTCCGGCGGGGCCACGCCGAGTGCGCCCATGTCCTCGAGGTAGAAGCGCTCATAGCGTTCGGTGATCACCGATGGATCGACCCCCTCCTGCGCCGCCGACGCGATGATCTTGTCGTCAATGTCAGTGACGTTGCGCGCATAGAGGAGTTGGCTCTCCGGGAATTCGTGCCGGATCAGCCGCGCGAGCGTATCGAACACCACCGCCGGGCGGGCATTGCCGATATGCGCTCGGCCATAGACTGTGGGCCCGCACACATACATGGTGATGCGATTGGGATTGAGCGGAGCGAACGGCCGCTTTTCCCGCCCCATCGTGTCGTAGAGCCGGATCATTGCGATTCCACCGGCGGCTTGTGCCGCCGCGCCTGGACCCAGTCGACGATCGCGCGGCCGCTGGCGTTGAGCAGCGGATAGGTATGCGACTTAATCATCCACTGCGGCCGCTCGGCCTGCGGGCCATAGACTATGTCGGTCGCAAGATTCGCGAGGAGGAAGAACAGGGTCGCTCCGAGCAGCCCCTTAAGCGCGCCGAAGCCGCCGCCCAGCACCCGGTCGAAGGGTCCGAGCACAGCATGCCGCCGAGTTCGGCCGCCGATTGACCGGGCGAGCAGCTTCACGATCAGGAAGCTCGGGACGAACAGAATCGCGAAGGCGAGCACCGCCGCCGCCGCGGAGCCCAAATGGAAGCTGCTCTCGAGCCCGCTCCACAGCTGCGTATGGAACAGCTTGAGCACGACAATGGCGACTACCCAGGCGAGCAACGAGATAACTTCGTGGACGAAGCCGCGCACGAAGCCGATGGCGCCGCCACCTGCCAGCAACAGGAACACGAAGACGTCGAGCGCGGTCATGCCGCGGCGCTAGCTTAGGCCAACAGCCGATGAAAGCCCCTCTTCTCCACTCCATTCGCTCTAAAAGCGAGACTGCGCGAAGCCCGGTCGAGGGGTCTCTTAATCGAGGATCGGCTTGTAGACCGCGACCCGCTCGGGGGGCTCGACGTTGAGCCGGAGCAGGCTGATAACGGCGGCGGCGAGTGCCGCGATCGAAGCGATGAGCAGGAGGGTCGGGGTGACGTGGACCCCGGCGAGGTGGAAAGCGACGCCCACCGCCACTGCGCCCGCCGTCTGGCCGAGCAGGCGTGCGGTCGCCAGCATTCCGCCGGCCGCTCCCGAGCGCGGCTTGGGCGCCGAGCTGACGATCGTCCGGTTATTGGGTGACTGGAAAAGTCCGAAGCCGAGGCCGCACATCGCCATCCGCCACGCAATGTCAAAATTTCCGGGCGCACCGCCGAGGCGTGACAGAAAAAAGAGGCCGGCCGCAAAGATCACCAGCCCGACGCCTCCGAGCAAACCCGACGGCATTCGATCCGCGAGCCGTCCAGCAAAGGGCGCGGCGATCCCGACCGCGATCGGCCACGGAGTCATCAAGAGTCCAGTCGCGAACACGCTTCGCCCGAGCACCGACTGAAGCAGGAACGGCAATGCGACATAAGCGAGCATCTGCGCCGCAAAGGATAGGATCGACGTGCCGATCGAAAGACTGAAAATGGGGATTCGCAGCAAGTCGAGCGGCATCAGCGGCACCTTTTCGCGCCACTCGCGCCACACCAGTGCCGCTCCGGCAGCAACGCCGCCGGCGATCAGAACTCCGCCAAGACCAGCGCCCTCGCGGGCGAACATCTCGGCTCCGAAGACGATGCAGCCCATCATCGCTGCGCTGAGCACCGCCGAGCCCCAGTCGAATGGCTGCCCGTGACCGTGCGGGTCGGGAAGCGATTTCCTGCCGACGAGCAGCGATGCGACGCCGATTGGAAGGTTGATGAGGAACAGCCACGGCCAGGAGGCGACGCCGAGGATCACCGCGGCGAGCGTCGGCCCGATCGCCGCCGCCATCGAGATCACCATGGCATTGTAACCGATTCCGCGTCCAAGCATGTTCGCCGGATAAGTCGCTCGGACCAGCGCTGCATTCATGCTCATGATGCAGGCGGCCCCGATTCCCTGGAATGCGCGCGCGGCGATCAGCAGGCCGAGCGTCTGGCCGAGCGCGCAGGCGCCGGAGCCGAGCGTGAAAAGCGCCAGCCCGGGGATGTAGATGCACTTGTAGCCGATCCGGTCGCCAAGCGCGGCGAGCGGCAACAGCAAGATCGTGATGGTCAGCTGATAAGCGTTGATGACCCACACGGAGGCGGCCGGCGATGCCCCCAACTCCCGAGCGATGGTCGGCAGCGCGACATTGGCGATCGCGCCATCGAGCACGGCCATCGTCAGCGCCAGCCAGATGCCGATCACCGACCAGTAGCGGCGCGGGACCGGGAGCCCGTCCTGCTGCTCGATCGTCGGTGCGGAGCTTTCGCGGTTCACGTTTGGGGTCCTTGGCCGGACGCCCAACGAACCGCAACCTACAACGGATGCGACTGCTGTTTGCGGCTAGAGCGGTCGGCGGACCACTGCAACGAGACTCACTCCGAAGGGCATCGGAATGCGGCCGATCAGCGCCGCTTCGGCGCCGAAAATTCCGTTCAGGGCGAGATTGACGGGCGCGCTCGGCAGCTTGTCGTCGGCCGATTCCTTACGCGTAACCTTCCCAAAGATCCGCGCCGCCGCGACCAGCGGATAAAGGAGGGTATTGAAATAGCTCAGCAACTGCACCTCGAGGCCGCTGCGAAGGAACAGTTCCTCGAGCTGCCTTCTGGTGTAGCGGCGGAAATGATGATGCGCCGCATCGTGCGCGCTCCACATCCATGGGTTGGCCGGTACCGTCAGCAGCAGCGCTCCGCCGGGTTTCAGCCTACGATGAATTGAGCGGAGCGAGCCGAGATCGTCCGGCACGTGCTCGAGCACGTCCAGCAACGCGATCATATCGTAGCCATTGCGCTCGAACATCGAGAGATCGGGGAGCTTCGCTTCCTTGACCTTCCGAGGCAGGCGCTTGTTGGCAAGCGCGCGGGCGCAGCGGTCGAGCTCGCTCGCCTCGAGTCGCCCGAACTTTTTGAGCATTGCGAGGTTGTGGCCGGTTCCGCAGCCGACCTCGAGAATGCGTGCCTTTTCGGGCAGCTTCACCACGCGCTCGATCAGCCGCTTGAGGATCCGACGTCGCGCCAGGAACCACCAATGGTCCTGGTCGAGCTCGGCCATTCGGTCGAAGACGGCGCGTTCCATACCCGGCTTGTGTGGGGCTCAAGAAGTAAAGGTCTCGTAAACCATTCGCATCTAGCCTCTCAGGCAAGGGAGGAGCCCAATGGCCGCACAGCGCAAGAAGCCGGTGCTCGTAACGCCGCCGTCGACCCGCGACCTTCATGCGCAGCTCATCAAGCGCGGCATGGTGGCGCCGCTCCTCTCGGTTGTCGTGCCGGTGAAGGATGAGGAAGAGGGCATCCTCTCCTTCGTCGAGCGCGTCGGCACGGTTCTTGACTCCATCGCCCATGACGAGGGCTGGGAAATCCTCTTCGTCGACGACGGAAGCAGCGATGCGACGCTTGCGGCGATCATCGCCGCCAATCAGCGCGATGCTCGAATTCGGGCGCTCTCGCTGTCGCGCAATTTCGGCAAGGAAGCGGCGCTGAGCGCCGGCATCGACCACGCGCGCGGCAATGCGGTCATCCCGATGGACGTCGATATGCAGGATCCGCCCGAGGTGCTGCCCGAGATGGTCGCCAAATGGCGCGATGGCTATGAAATGGTGTTCGGAGTGCGCCGCTGCCGGGACAGCGACGGCTGGGCCAAGCGCGTCACCGCGGGCCTTTATTACCGCGCGCACAATGCGGTCTCGAAGGAGAAGATCCCAAAGAATGCCGGCGATTTCCGACTGATGGACAAAAAGGTCGTCGACGTGATCCGCGCCCTGCCCGAACGCAACCGCTTCATGAAGGGCCTGTTCGCCTGGGCCGGGTTCCGTCAGGCCGCCGTCGAATACGACCGCGCCGAGCGCGAGACCGGAACGACCAAATATAATTACTGGAAGCTGTGGACGCTGGCGCTCGACGGGATCACTTCCGCCTCGACCGTGCCGCTGCGCATTTGGTCATATGTCGGTGCGGTGGTGGCGCTGTTCGCGCTCGGCTATGCGGGTTTCATCGCGGCGGATACGTTGATCTTCGGGAACCGAGTGCCGGGCTATTCCTCGCTGATGACGAGCGTCCTGTTCCTCGGCGGAGTCCAGCTGATCTCATTGGGCGTCCTCGGTGAATATGTGGGACGGATCCTTACCGAGACCAAGCAGCGGCCGCTCTACGTGGTGAACGATACGGTCGGAATTGAACCGCAGGTCGTGCGTTAAGAAGTTCCCGGCGCTGGAGTGCCCGCTCCTATATTGCGAGGAAATGCTCGTCAGACTTTTGCGGTTATTTCAGGCCAAGCTACGCGTAAATGCGCGCTTCCCGCTGCAAGGCACCTCAGCGACCCAGTATCTGATCGACTAGCTGCCTTAGGTTAGCGAACTCCAAGATTCGAAGGCCGTCGACGCCCTTCACTCCGCGCGGGACCCAGCCGTTCTCAAACCCGAGCTTCGCCGCTTCCTTGAGCCGCAAAGCCGCGTGAGCGACGGCCCGGATTTCGCCTGACAGCGCGATCTCGCCGAGCACGACCGCTTCACTCGGGAGTGGGCGTTCGGATAACGCCGACACGAGTGCCGCAGCGACCGCGAGGTCCGCTGCCGGGTCGCTGAGGCGGTACCCGCCTGCGACATTGAGATAGACCTCCGACGTTGCGAAGCTAAGCCCGCAGCGTGCCTCCAGCACGGCAAGGATCATCGCCAGTCGACCGCTGTCCCAGCCCACCGCCGCGCGCCGCGGAGTCGCGCCGGTCGCCAGCCGCACCGTCAGCGCCTGGATCTCGACCAACACCGGCCGCGAGCCCTCGATCGCCGGGAAGACGCTGGTGCCGCTGACCGGCTCGCCGCGATGGGTCAGGAACAGCGCCGAGGGGTTGGGCACCTCGGTCAGTCCGGCGCCCTCCATCGCGAAGACGCCGATCTCGTCGGTGCCCCCGAAGCGGTTCTTCATCGCTCGGAGGATTCGGTACTGGTGGCTGCGCTCGCCCTCGAAGCTCAGCACCGTGTCGACCATATGCTCGAGCACGCGCGGGCCGGCGATCGTGCCGTCCTTCGTGACGTGACCGACCAGCACCAAAGCAGTGCCGTGTTCCTTGGCGAAGCGCACCAGTTCCTGCGCCGATGCGCGGACCTGGCTGACCGTGCCCGGCGCGCCCTCGATCAGGTCGGAATGCATCGTCTGAATGGAGTCTATGACCAGCAGCGCGGGTGGTTCGCCCTCGCTTATGGTCGTCAGGATGTCGCGTACAGAAGTCGCCGCCGCGAGGCGTACCGGCGCTCCGCCAAGCCCGAGCCGTACCGCTCGCAGCCGCACCTGCTCGGCCGATTCCTCGCCCGAGACATAGACGATTTTCTGTCCCTGGCTCGCGAGCCGCGCAGCCACCTGCAGCAGCAGCGTCGACTTGCCGATCCCCGGATCGCCGCCGACCAGCATCGCCGAGCCCGGCACGATTCCCCCGCCGATCGCGCGATCCACCTCGGCGAGCCCGCTCGGCAGCCGCTCTGGCAACGCCGCGGGCGTTTCAAGACCGACAAGCGGGATCACCCGCCCGCCTCCCTGGAGATTGTGCTTGGCGGCGAAGATGCTCGACACCTCCGCCGATTCCTGCACCAGCGAGTTCCACTCGGCGCAGTCCGGGCACTGGCCCTGCCACCGAGTACTGACGGAGCCGCATGCCTGACAGACGTAACGGGATCTGGGCCTTGCCATGTTGCGAATTGTCTAACCGCTGCGGCGAACCGCGCAACGGCGGTCCCGAGGATTCGTTTGAAGAACAGGCGGGGGGGCAGCAGGAGAATTTCAATGCCGTACGCCAGGGCTCGCGATGGGTGCATGATTCATTATAAGGACTGGGGCCGCGGCGACCCGATCGCGCTGTTCCACGGCTGGCCGCTCTCCGCCGACACCTGGGATGAAGCAGCGATGAGGCTCGCCGAAGCCGGCCACCGCTGCATCTTCCACGACCGGCGCGGGTTCGGCCGCTCCGACCAGCCGTGGGACGGCTATGACTATGACAGCTTCGCCGATGACATCGCCGCGGTTCTTGAGGATGCCGGCGTGCACGAGAAGGTCAGCCTAGTCGGCTTCTCGATGGGCGGCGGCGAAGTCGCCCGCTTCCTCACTAAACAGGGCAAGAATCGGGTGAACAAGGCCGTTCTGGCAAGCTCGATCGTTCCGCACGTCGCCCAAAGCGAGTCCAACCCGAACGGCGTTCCAAGGGATCAGCTGGAAAAGATGACCGACAAGATAAAAGAGGATCGCGCCGCCTTCATGCACAGCTTCTTCAAGACGTTCTTCGGGGTTGGCGTGGTCTCCTCGCCGGTTAGCGATCAGCTGCTGATGAATGCGTGGCGGCAAGCGATGATGGCGGGGCTGCGCCCGACGCTCGCCGCCGCGAAGGCTTTCTCCTTCACCGACTTCACGCCCGACCTGAAGAGTTTCGTCGGCGTCCCCACCCTGTGCATCCACGGAACGGCCGACAAGACCGTTCCGATCGAGGCGACGGGCGATGTCGTCGCGAGCAAGGTGCCGGGCGCGAGGTACATCAAATATGACGGCAGCCCACATGGCCTGTTCGCAACCGACAAGGACCGCTTCTGCGACGATCTGGTCGCCTTCCTCGGCGGCGACATGGGTCGGATCGACAGCGAGGCCGAGAAGCGAAGCGAGCAGCCGCAGCAAGAGCCGGCCTACTGAGCGCAATCCTCCCCTCGATTTCGAGGGGAGGAGACTGCAGCAGGTGCGGTGGAGGGGCCTCAGCCGAGAAAAGAAAACCCCTCCACTTATTTTAGCTAGATCCCCTCCCCCAAAAGGCAAGGAGGATGATCGCGAGCATCATCAGCAGAAGGGCAGACCTTAGCGGGATCGCCTGATATGCGCTTGCCCGCAATGGACAGTGTTTCGCTCGCCCCTCTTGGAGTCCTGCTCCTCGTCGCGTGCCTGATCGCGATGCTGACTCGCCGGCTCGGCCTGCCCTACATCGTTGGGCTGGTCGCCGCCGGTTTCCTGATTGCGCTCCTGCCCCAGAGCCCCGACCTGCCGCTGTCGCGCGATCTCATCTTCAATATTCTTCTCCCGCCTTTGGTGTTCGAGGCCGCGCTTCAGCTCGACTGGCCGCGCTTCCGCCGCGAGCTTCCGCTGACGCTCACCCTCGCCTTTGCCGGCGTTGCAATCGCCAGTGCCGTCGTCGCCGTTGGAATGCACTGGATCGTCGGCTGGAGCTGGATCGGCGCGGCCCTGTTCGGAGTGCTCATCGCGGCGACGGACCCGGTCTCGGTCATCGCCGCATTTCGTGAAATGGGCTGCCTTCCGCGGGTGTCGATGGTGGTCGAGTCCGAGAGCCTGCTGAACGACGGCGTGGCCGCGGTCGGCTTTGCGATTCTTTCCGCAGTGGCTGCGGGGACGACTCCAAGCCCCTCGACAATGGAGCTGGCGTTCGCATGGACCCTGGTCGGCGGCCTCGCGATCGGCCTGACCGTCAGCAGCGCTATCCTCCTCGTCGTCGGCCGGACCGACGATCCGCTCGTCGAAATCACGCTGACCACAATCGCCGCTTACGGCTCGTTTCTCATCGCCGAGCATTTTTATGCATCCGGAATCATCAGCGCCCTAGCGGCCGGTCTGATGATCGGAAGTGCCGGGTCGCGCTTTCTCTCGCGGGAAGGCCGCGACCGGGTCCACTGGGCGTGGGAATATTTCGCCTTTCTCGCCAACAGCCTCGTTTTCATCCTCATCGGAATGAGCGTGGCCAACCAGCCATTGCACCGGCTCGGCTCCGCAGCGGCCGCCGCCGCCATCCTGCTGGTGCTCGCCGGCCGCGGGCTGTCGATCTATCCGCTATCGTTGTTGTTCAGCCGGTCGCGCTGGTCCTTAAAGCCCCAGTTGCAGCACACGCTGTTCTGGGGCGGCCTTCGCGGAGCGCTCGCACTCGCACTCGCTTTGGCGGTCCCCCAGACCGTGGCGGAGCGCAACGCGATCATACTTACCGCCTTTGTCGTCGTCGCTTTCTCGATCCTGGTGCAGGGGCTCACCATGCCGTGGCTGATTAGCCGATTGCAGCTCAGCCGACCAAGACATGCCGGCTCGCCGGTTGCCGCCCCCGCAGGCGAAAGCTAGTCGCGCCGACGTGAGCCTCTTTCCCGAACCGTTTCGAGTGACCGAATTCCGCTACTTCTGGTTCGCCAGGCTCAGCTGGACCATCGGCAGCCTGGCGATGGTGATCGTCATCGGCTGGCAGGTGTACGACATCGCGCGGCACACGATGGGCCTCAAGGAAGCCGCCTTCCGGCTCGGGATCATCGGCCTTGTCCAGTTCATTCCCTTATTCCTGCTGACTTTGATCACAGGCTGGACGGCCGACCGAGTCGACCGCCGCTGGATCGCGCGCGCAGCCGTCGCGCTCGAGCTTGGCTGCGCGACGGCGCTCGGCTGGCTCGCATGGACCCACATGACGACTTTGCTCGCTCTCTATACGGTTGCCGCGCTCCTCGGGGTCGGCCGGGCCTTCGCGGGTCCGGCGCTCGGTGCGTTAGCGCCGAACCTCGTGCCGCGGGACATCCTGCCGCGAGCAATCGCTTTATCCTCGATCGCATGGCAAACCGGCGCGGTCGTAGGACCGGCGGTCGGCGGTTACCTCTACGCCTATGCGCCTTATGCGCCTTACGCAGCGAGCGGAGCTTTGTTCCTGATTGCGCTGGTCTGCCTGCTGTCGATTGGTCCCATTCCACGAACTCGGCTCGACCGCGGCCCGGACCCCTGGGCGCAAATGGTCGAGGGCCTCAAATATGTGCGCCAGAATCGGCTCGTGCTCGGCGCCATCAGCCTCGACCTCTTCGCGGTGCTGCTCGGCGGAGCGACTGCAATGCTGCCGGTGTTCGCCCGCGACATTCTCCATTCCGGACCCGAAGGACTTGGCCATTTGCGCGCCGCGCCAGCCGTTGGAGCGACCCTCACCGCAGCGCTCTTCTCGGCCCGGCCGCTGAAGCAGAATGTCGGGGTGAAGATGCTGATTGCCGTTGGGGTGTTTGGCATTGCGACCGTGATCTTCGGCTTTTCACGATCGATGCCGCTGTCGCTCCTGTGCCTGGCCTTGCTCGGCGCTGCAGACATGTTTTCCGTTTACGTGCGGCAGTCGCTGATCCAGCTTTACACGCCGGACGAGATGCGCGGCCGGGTCGGCGCGGTTTCCTCGCTGTTCATCTCGGCGTCTAATGAGCTGGGGGAAACGGAATCGGGGTTCCTTGGCGCTCTGATCGGCCCGGTTCCGGCTGTCATTGCCGGTGGTTTGGGCGCGATCGCGGTCGTGTTCCTCTGGTCCTGGTGGTTTCCCGAGCTGCGCCTTGCGAAAAGCTTCGAGCTCGCCGATCTGCGCGCTTCACGAACCGAGGAGATTTAAGGCATGAAGGTGGCGAACGTCCTCGAGACCATCGGCAATACGCCGCACGTCCGGATCAACCGACTGTTCGGCAGCCGTGCCGAAATCTGGATGAAATCGGAACGTTCGAACCCGGGCGGTTCGATCAAGGACCGCATCGCCTTCGCCATGGTCGAGGATGCCGAGCGCTCGGGCAAGCTGAAGCCCGGTGGAACGATCATCGAGCCGACCTCGGGCAATACGGGGATCGGCCTGGCGATGGTTGCGGCGGTGAAGGGCTACAAGCTCATCCTCGTCATGCCGGACAGCATGAGCGTCGAGCGGCGCCGGCTGATGCTCGCTTATGGCGCTCGAGTTGAGCTCACCGACCGCGCCAAGGGAATGACGGGCTCGATCGACCGCGCGAACCAGCTCATCGCGGAGATCTCCGGCAGCTGGATGCCGCAGCAGTTCGACAACCCCGCCAACGTCGAGGTGCATCGGCGAACGACCGCGCAGGAAATCCTGCGCGATTTCGCCGATAGGCCGATCGACGCGATCATTACCGGCGTTGGGACCGGCGGTCATATTACGGGGTGCGCCGAAGTGCTGAAGCCCATTTGGCCCAATCTCAAGGTCTTCGCGGTCGAGCCCGCCCTTTCGCCGATCCTCAGCGGCGGCGTTGCGGGGCCGCACCCGATCCAGGGGCTTGGTGCAAACTTCATCCCAAGCATCCTCAACACCGGGATTCTCGACGGGATCATCAATGTCGATGCTGAAAAGTCGAAGGAGATGGCTCGGCGCGCCGCGCGCGAAGAAGGCCTGCTGATAGGCATCTCCTCGGGGGCGGCGCTCGCGGGCGTCGAGGCGAAATTGCCGGAGTTCGAAGGAAAAAGGATTCTCACCTTCAACTACGACAGCGGGGAGCGTTATCTCTCGGTGCCGGATTTCCTTCCCGAGTAGCAAGGTCAGCGCGCTCGCAATTGCGCTGCAAGCTGGCGGCAATCGTACGGCAGCTTGGGATCGCTGCAGAAGTCGGGCCAGTGGTCGGTGCGGCGCCAATAGTCGACCAGCCCAAAGCGCGCTGCGAGGCTCATGAATCTTGGATCTCTTCTCAACGCTGCGGTTTCCGGCTGAAACAGAAAATCCGACGAAGCCGAGCTTGTGGGTGAATAATGATTCGCGATTGCGAACACGTCATCGACAAAGCCCATGACGCCTAGTCGATACATCGCGGCGTCCGGCTCGGTACGGCTTAAGGCGAGCAATTTCTGCCGGAGGTTATTTCGTGCCGAAGCATCGCCCGATTGGAGAACCGCGAACAGCTCGCGCCTGTCCGCCAGCCAATCGGGAGGCGGCGGAGAAGGGAGATCTGCGGAGCGATCCAGGAGCTTGAGCCCATCGCCCCATCGCCCTTGCGCCACCATGATCTCGATTTGAGTGTACCAAACGAGGGGATCGTTCGGCCACCGCTGGGCAAAGGGAATCATTTCCCGGCTGGCTTGTGACGTCTGGCCGACGTTGACCAATGCCAGCGGAACAATGACCGACCAATCGGCCGCCAGCGGATTGACCGATGCCGCGCGCTGGTAAAGCGTCAGTGCGTCCTGAAGCCTGCCCACGTCGGTCATGACATTTCCAAGAAAGCCGTTTGCATGTGACCAGGCAGGATTGGATGCGAGTGCCTTGCGATACCAGAATTCACGTTTGGCAAAGTCGAGCCTTGGCTCAAGGAGGCCCAAAGCGACAAGGGCATCGGGGTCCTTGGGATCGAGCTCCAGCGCCCGATGGGCTTCAGTTTCGGCCTCACCGCGAATCGAGGAGGGATCGCCAACGAGGCCGTTAGCAGCGACATACGCCAAATGCTTGGCAAGCATAGAATGACTTCCGGCAAAATCTGGCGCTTCCTGCGCTGCCTGGCGCATCGCGCCGAGCATCGCATAAGCTGCACTGCCTCCCGCTTCTCCGTGGGCAGCCGTCTGGGATAGCTCGCAGGCATGGAGGAAGGCCTGAAGCGCCGCGTCGGAGAGATTGGCCCCAGGGGCCAGCCCCTGTTCCGAGCAGTTCAGCACTGCGACGGTCAACGCCTCGACCCGCGCCTGCAGCTGGTCGGACTTGGCTGCAGCCCCCGACATTTGCGCGGTCCACAACGACGCCTGCTGAACCGGGTCGTCGATCCGCATGCTGACGTCGAGGTTCGAGCCGTTCGCCTGCACGGTTCCGCTGAACATCAGTCCGACGCCCAATTTCTTGGCGTGGCCAGCAAGATCATCACCCTTCAGCGTGTCGGCTTCAGCTGGCGACAATATCTGCAACTGGTCCTGCGTGAGGACGTCCTGCAGACTGTCCGAGAGCGTGGCCGCGAAATCGCTTAATCCGGCAGCACTGCCAATGGTACGAAACGGCTCAATCGCAATTCTCGGGCCGCGCCCTGGTTGATGATCGAAACTTCGGACGGCCACCACGCCGCCGCCGACAACGGCAACGAATGCGGCCGCTGCTAGCGTCAGCCTGCCCTTCCGGCCAAAAATTGTCCGTTTGGCTGGACTGATCGGCTGCAACGAAGGTCTCGAATCGCCTTTTGCGGCCTGGAAATGGGCAACGCTCGCCAAGACCTTCTGCCAATGAAGATTATCCCGATCGCCGCGCCAGTGCTGCAAATCGGCCAGCTGGTATTGATTGAATGGAAGCGGGATCGGCGACCGGTCGATCGTCACCTGGATCAGCTTGCCGTCCCCCCGGCCGAGCTCTGCCTCAGCGCGCACCCACTGGGATTTCACGGCGATTTTCGACCAGATGACAAGCACCGCATGAGCGATGCCGATTTCCTCCTCGATCACGTTGGCGAAGCGGTTGTGCGGGAGCAGTTCGGTGTCCCACCAGACGCTGTATCCGGCTTCGATCAGCCGCTCCGCGACGGCCCGCGCAGTCCGTTCGTCTCCCCGCGCATAGGATACGAATACGTCCGCCATTTGCCCGCCAACCCCGCTTTTTCGCTGGAAGGTCTAAGCAATTCGCCGAGCCGATGCGAGAGGTCTCATTAAAGATCGTTAACCCTCTCCATTAGGCGTGCGGTTAACTCGCTCGGCTAAAGAGTCTCAAGCAAGCCGCGTTGGGGTGGCTCATCCCCTTCTGTGGCGTGAGGTGGAATTTTATGCGTCGCAATCTCTTTGGCAAATCGCCGAAAACTGAACTGCTCACATCGGCGCGCACTTCTGCGCGTGAAGCGGTGCTGTTCGATTTGCGCGATCAAAGGGAAAGCGCGGAGCTCAATCTCGCCGAACGGCGGGTGAGTGGCTGGGCGTTCGCCCCCTGGCTGATTTTTGCTGGCCACCTCGTGCTTGCCGTATGCCTGCTTCTTCAGGATCATCCTTCCGCAAGGGACGGCGCACTGGCGAGCGTGATCGTTCCGCTCGGCCTTTCTCTATTGCTGGACTCGGCCGCCGGCACGCTCATGCTTGTCTGGCGCCGGCTGCAGATCCCTCCGCACACGCTCGTTCGGATCATGTGCGGCTATCTCGCGGCGACCGGATGTTCATGGACAATGGCGAGCGCCGCCTCGAGCCTGCAGATTGCCGATCCTTCTTTCGTGACGATCGTCATGTGCGCGGGCTTTTTCCTGCGCTCGATCGTCGCTGTCCCGACGCCGCCGCTGGCAATCGTGAACGCGCTGGTCGGCTTTGCCGCGACCGCGCTCTTTTCGAGCAACCTTGAATTGAACTTCGTGATCGACGCAATGGCAGCGTTGATGATCGTCTATAGCGTCGCGATCACCGAGAGATCTTTATTCGCCGGCCGCAGCCGCCTGGCCCTCGAATGGCAAGCCAAGAAGGCGCTGAACTTCGTCGACGAGTTCGAAAACAGCGGGCGCGGATGGTTCTGGGAGACGGATTCGCTCGGCACCTTGTCCTACGTGTCGCGCCAACTTGCCGACGATTTCCAATGCGAGCCCGAAGCCCTGCTCGGCCGCCGGTTCACCGATCTACTGTCGGTCGACCAAGCGTCAGATTCGATGGAGGAGCGCAAGACGCTCGGTTTCCATCTTTCCGCGCGCTTCCCATTCTCCGACGTGGTCGTCCGCCCCGCGAGCGAGCAGGACGTCCACTGGTCACTGTCCGGCAACCAGATCTTCGATGAGCGCGGCCGCTTCCTCGGCTTTCGCGGCATCGGAACCGACCTCACCGAGCAGCGCCGGTCGGAGCGGGAGATCAGCCGCCTCGCGCGGTTCGATTCGCTGACTGGCCTGCCCAACCGGGCGATGATGCGGCAAACGCTCGAAGAGGCCCTTCGCAATGCAGCCCATCGCCAGAAGGGCTGCGCGCTTTTCATGATCGATCTCGATCGGTTCAAGAACGTCAACGACACGCTCGGTCACCCGATCGGCGATGCGCTTCTTCGCGAGGTCGCGGAGCGCCTCAAATCCGTGATGGGCAATCACGGGCAGGTCGGACGGCTCGGCGGTGACGAATTCCAGGCCGTGCTGCCGGGAGCGGTCGGCATCGGCTTGCTGGAATCGCTCGCCCGCACCTTGATCGAGCAGGTTTCGCGCCCGTACGTCATCGAAGGGCACAAGGTTACGATCGGCGCATCCGTCGGGATCGTCATTGGAGACCCTGGTCGAGCGAGCGCCGACGCGCTCGTCCGCAACGCGGACCTTGCGCTTTATGCGGCGAAGGCCGCCGGACGCGGCAAGCATCGTATTTATGAGCCGTCGATGCACAGCGAGGCCACCGAACGGCAGTTGCTCGAGGACGATCTGAGGCAGGCGATCGAACGCAAGGAGCTATCGGTCCATTATCAACCGGTCGTCCGTACCGCAGAGGAGGAAATCTCTGGCTTCGAGGCGCTGGTCCGCTGGCAACACCCCACCCGTGGAGCGATCTCGCCAACCAAGTTCATTCCGCTCGCTGAGGAAGCCGGCCTTATCGGCAGGATTGGTGAATGGGTACTCAGGACTGCGCTCGAAGAGGCCGCGAAATGGCCGGACCATGTGCGCGTCGCGGTCAACCTGTCGCCCGTGCAGTTCAATGACCCCGGCGTCGCCACGATGATCAGCAACCACCTGAAGGAGACGGGTATCCGCCCCGACCGGCTCGAACTCGAGATCACCGAAGGCGTATTCCTGGCAGAGGGCGATTCGACCGACGAGACCTTTGCAAAGCTGAAGGTGCTCGGAGTGAGGCTCGCTCTCGACGATTTCGGGACCGGTTATTCGTCGCTCGGCTATTTGAAGAAAGCGCCGTTCGACAAGATCAAGATCGACCAGAGCTTCGTGCGTGGTGCGGCGTCGACGACCAACCGAAATGCGGCGATCATCCGCGCAATCGTCACGCTCGCCGAAACACTGTCGATGGACACCTGCGCCGAGGGCGTCGAAACGCATGACGACCTGCAGCTCATCCGGGAGCTCGGCGTCAGCATGGTCCAGGGCTACATCTTCGGCAAACCGGCAGCGGCCGAGGCCGCTCGCGAACTTGCCAACAGCGCGACCGTCGCAGCCGATGGGTTTGCGTGTATCCGCGAGCCCCGCCACCGGCTGATGCGCCGCGCGATCACCGCTATCAACGGCGAGACCGTCGAGGTGAGGCTGCGAAACATCTCGTCAATGGGGGCGCTGGTGGAATGTCCCAACGCCGTCGCGCCGGGGACCGAGCTGGCGATCGACATCGTCGGCGTTGGGCCTGTCCGCGGCGTGGTCCGATGGGCTCAATCAGGCCAGTTCGGAGTCCAGTTCCTCGGCGAGTTCGAGCTCGCTCGCCTCGCTCCCAAGAAGGACAGGCGCAACGACGTGCGGATGCTTAGACCCTGGTACGTCGACCAGCGCCAGGCTGGCTAGCCGCTCACAAGCCGGCGAAGTGACGCGCCTCGCCGCGATCCTTGCCGTAGAAATCGTCGAAATAGACAATCGACGTCCCGCTCGGCACGGCCGTCAAATAAGTGATGTAGAGCGGCACAGGCGTCGGCAGGTTGACCTTCTGCTCGGGGCGCGCTCCCCTGGGACTTGGCGGGCGGCCGTTAAACAGCCAGCGTTCAAGCCGCGGTGCGTCCTCGAGGCGGACGCAGCCGTTGCTCTCGAGCCGCGCCGCATCCTCGATCTTCTCCTTCTCGGGCGTGTCGTGGAGCCAGATCCCCTGGACATTCGGGAACATGAACTTCATCCGGCCCATCGAATTGGCGGGCCCCGGCCGCTGCCGCAAATTGACCTTCACGCGGCCTGCAGCAACCGCATGCCAATCGACCGACATGGGGTCGAGCACGTGGGCGCCGGGACCGAAATGGTCCACGAGGTCATAGCCCCTCTTGGTGAAATAGGCGCGCCCCTCCTTGAGGATGGTCGGAGCAAGCTTGCGCGCCGTGATGTCGGGCGGAGAATTCCAATATGGATTGAGCGCGACATAGCGGATGAACGCGTTCATCATCGGCGTCTGGGCAATCGGATCGGGACGGCCCGCGACGACGCGCATCGAATCCACCACCTTCCCGTCCTCGTACATGTAGAGCCGCGCCGCCGGCGGGTTGACGATCACGTATCGGCCGTTGCCCGACGGCAGCGCGCGCGCGCGCTCGAGGTTGAGCGACAGCAGCCGGTACTGCGCGCCGTTCGCATAAATGTGGCTTGCGATCGCCTGCCTGAGCTTGGCGTAGATCGGGTTCATCCAGCCCATCTGCTGGACGTAATCGCTGAGCGAGGGAGCATGCGCCGCGGCGTTCAAAATCTCGAGCGGCGACGGCGCGGTCGGCTTGAGCTCCTGGTCGACATAGATAATTCCGACGCCGGGGTCGTGCTTCAGATCACGAACATAAGCGACGAACGCCTCGCTCAGCATCGCCTCCGCGCGCTGGACGGCGGCCGGATCACCGCTTCTTGAGTCATCGACGGCGCGCGCGAGGCTTCGGACATCGTAGCGCCTGGGGTTCAGATGGTCGGCCTGCGCGGTCTCGAGCAGCTGGACGAGCTGGGGAGCCGCGTTTCGCGCAGTCGGCGAGAACCACAACGGCGCGCCGCCGCGGGCGCGGTAGAATTCGGCGACCTGGCCGTCAAACGGCGCCGCCGCAGCTGCCGTCGCCGAAGTGGATCCGAGCAGGATTGGAGTCGCGATGCCCATCGCGGCCAGCGCACCGGCGGCCGCGGCGACCCTTCCGAGCTCCAAGCCGCCGCAAAAAAGCTTTCCCATGTCTCTCCTTCATCCTTCGGTTCGGGCGCTCGAACGAACGAACGTTCAAACTGGTTGTAGGTCGCCCGCTGACCCTTCGCTGAACCGGGCGCACAAGAAAAGAGCGCCGGCTTTGACCGGCGCTCCTCCTTATCCAAATACCATCCGTCAGCGACGGTTGATGCGGACGTTGTACACGGCTCCATTGTAGCCGACGTCGCAGCGGAAGCTGAGGTCGGCGTTGTAACCATAGCCGAGCGCGCCATAGGCACCGATGCCGTACGGGCCGTAGCTGTTATAGGCATAGCGGCCGCTCGTCGCGAGACCGCGCACTCGGACCGTGCCGTTGCCGCGCGGGCGGACCTGAGTGATGGAAACGATCCGGCCCGAATTCATCGGCACGCCGACCAGCGAACCGAGGATCGCTCCAAGGCCGGTCCGGTTATAAAGCCGGTTCTGGACCGCTGCGCTGCACTGCGAAGCTGCCATGCTGGTGTTCACGGGCGCATAGCCGTAGCGCTGCCAATATTGCGCCGAGGCCGGGCCGCTCGTCGCTATTGCGGCAACGCCTGCGCCAAGGCTGAGAATGGTCTTTATCATCGACATGATTGTTCCTCCGTCTGATGAACGGTGTCGTGTGATGATTAAAACGAGCGGAAAGCCCTGCCGCTTCGGCATTCACCGTGACGGCCGTCCGGCTCGTCGCGCCAAGCTGAACTGCAGGTAAATGGCGTAAACCCGCCAAAAACGAGAACGGCCGCCACGGCTGTTGAGCCGGGCGGCCGCCCTCAACCACCGACAACCAGTGGGTTATTGATAGTTGGCGGTGAGCTGGAACAGTGCCGAATAAGTGCCGTTCGCCTGGTTCGCCGCAATGCCGAACGCGCCGCCGACATAAACGGTGAACGCTCCGCTGCCGGGGAGCGTCCGGGTCGTCCCGGCAGCATCCAGCGTCATGCTGTTGACGCTGACCGTCGCTCCACCTGGACCAACAAGCACGTTGCCCGCTGGCGGGGTGAGCGAAAGGCCGACCGTCTGGCCAGCCTGGCCAAGACCGGCGAACTGGGCGCGCGAGAACGCGCTCGGGACTAGGGTAACGCCGCCGCTCGCGGAACGGAGCGCCGAATCTGGATCGACCGAAACGGTGCCGGCAGCAGCGCTGGCGGCGACCGTGCCGAAGTCGAGGTCCGACACCCAGGTGAGCGTGACCGGCTCCAGGACGACGCCCTTAGCGGTCGCAGTCGCAGAGGATTGCTGAGCGGCGGCCGGCATCGCCACAACGAGAGTCGCGGCAAGCGCCGCAAGGCTGAGATTCAAACGCATCTTGATTCCCCACATTTAAACGATCGAGGAAATCGCAAATGCGCGCTCGCCTCTTCACACCGGTTGAAGGCTTGTGGTTCAACAAAAATTTACCCTGTTCGTCAGCAAAGCCCGTTCGCGCTCACGCCGGGCGAGCGCAAGCGGATGGCCG
>Ga0157370_10003141_pt1 | contig 19564 bp, 20 predicted proteins | sample C35metaG_FD_113463 | JGI IMG/M metagenome (GOLD analysis project Ga0157370, IMG submission 113463) | Corn rhizosphere microbial communities from Kellogg Biological Station, Michigan, USA - C3-5 metaG | ecosystem: Host-associated > Plants > Roots > Rhizosphere > Soil | place: USA: Michigan...
CCAGCAGCTCGTATAGCTCGAGAACATCTCTCGCACGCATTCGCCTTGCGCTGGCCATGCGCGGCTCCATCATCGCATGAGTGTACGGCCTAACTATCGAATTATGCAGCCATCTTATGCTGCGGAGCTGTGTGGATCACTGCATGGCCGCGCAGCATAACATGCAGGAGCTGGGCGCATCCGACAAGACAACTGCGAGTGTGCGTGCCACTTGGGGATTCACCATCGGCCCGCGCGGGAACATTATGCTGCGGGAGTTTGCTGCATAACATGCGCGGCCGGTGGGCCAAGGGCCGAGCATCGCCGCGGGGACTACAGGTCATCGGCGGGGCTCCGAACGCCCAGGCCACCCTTGTTCAGTACGTGGGTGTACATCATCGTCGTGCGCACGTCGGAGTGGCCCAGCAGGGTCTGAACCGTTCCGATGTCCGCTCCCGACTCGAGCAGGTGCGTCGCGAAGGAGTGGCGCAGCGTGTGGCATGTCGCGCGCTTGGACATGCCCTGCCGGGCTACAGCCGCCTTGAAGGCGCGCTGTACGACAGTCTCGTGAAGATGGTGGCGGCGCCGTACGCGCGCCGCGCCCGCCGCGCCCGCCGCGCACCTCGCTACACGTACTCCTCCACCGGCGGACACGCACACACCAGATTTCGGTCCCCGAACGCGCTCTCCACCCGCGCCACCGCCGGCCAGAATTTCCACTCGCGCGTCCACGATGCCGGAAACGCCGCCTGCTCCCGCGTGTACGGCCGGTCCCACGCGCTCGACGCCACCGACTCCAGCGTGTGCGGCGCGTTCTTGAGCGGATTGTTCAGCCGGTCGGCCTTCCCCAGCTCGATCTCGCGAATCTCCTCGCGGATCGCGATCAGGGCGTCGCAGAACCGGTCGAGCTCCGCCTTCGACTCGCTCTCCGTGGGCTCGATCATGAGCGTGCCCGCCACCGGGAATGACACCGTGGGAGCATGGAATCCGTAATCCATGAGCCGCTTCGCAATGTCCTCCACATCCACACCGGCCGATGCCTTGAACGCGCGCGGATCAATGATGCACTCGTGCGCCACGGTGCCCTGCTTCCCCCTGTAGAGCACCGGGTAGTACTCGTCGAGACGCCGCGCCACGTAGTTGGCGTTGAGAATGGCCATCTTCGTCGCACGCGTGAGCCCCTCGCCACCCATCAGTTCGATGTACATGTACGAGATGGGCAGAATGCTCGCGCTTCCCCAGGGCGCGGCCGACACCGCGCCCGTGGCGTGCGCGCCGCCGACCGGCACCACCACGTGTCCCGGGAGAAACGGCGCCAGGTGCGACGCCACCGCGATCGGCCCCATCCCCGGCCCGCCGCCACCGTGCGGTATGCAGAACGTCTTGTGCAGGTTCAGGTGACACACATCGGCGCCAATGTCCGCGGGGCGGCACAACCCCACCATGGCGTTCATGTTCGCGCCGTCCATGTACACCTGACCGCCGTGCCGGTGCACGATCTCGCAGATCTCGCGAATGCCCTCCTCGAACACGCCGTGCGTGGACGGATACGTCACCATGAGCGCCGCGAGCGACGCCTGGTGCTGCTCCGCCTTGGCGCGCAGATCGTCCAGGTCGATGTTCCCGTTCTCATCCGTCTTCACCACCACAACCTGCATTCCCGCCATCACGGCACTGGCGGGATTCGTCCCGTGCGCCGACTGCGGAATGAGACACACGGTGCGCGACTCCTCGCCCCGCGACGCGTGCCAGGCACGAATCACGAGCAGTCCCGTATACTCGCCCTGCGAGCCGGCGTTGGGCTGCAGCGACACGGCCGCAAACCCCGTGATCTCCTCCAGCGCGTGCGACAGCCGCTCGAACAGCACCGAATACCCGTCCGTCTGTTCGCGCGGCGCGAAGGGATGCAGCTTCGCGATTTCGCGCCACGAGATAGGCAGCATTTCCGCCGTCGCGTTCAACTTCATCGTGCACGAGCCCAGCGGAATCATGGAATGCGTGAGCGACAGGTCGCGCGACTCCAGCTTGCGCATGTAGCGCAGCATCTCCGTCTCCGAGTGGTACCGGTGGAACACCGGGTGCGTCAGATACGTGCTCGTGCGCGCGAACCGCTCGTCGAAGCGATCGTCCACCGCCTCCGCCAGCTCCTCCGCCGTGAAAGGCGCGCGCGTGCCGCCGTTGAATACCGTGAGCAGGTCGTCAATGTCCTCGAGCAGCGTGCTCTCGCCGTTGGACACCGACACCGCGCCGTTGTCGATCACGCGCACGTTCACCTGCTGCGCGCGCGCCTCCCGCAGCAGATCGCTCAGGCTGCGCGTGCCGAGCTCCACGCGAATGGTGTCGAAGAACACCTCGTGCGTGATCGTGTAGCCCAGCCGGCGCAGTCCCTCGGCCAGCGCTTCCGTGAGCCGGTGAATGCGCCGCGCGATGCGCTCGAGGCCGTCCGGACCGTGCCACACGCCATACATGCTCGCCATCACGGCCAGCAGCACCTGCGCCGTACACACGTTGCTCGTGGCCTTCTCGCGCCGGATGTGCTGCTCGCGCGTCTGCAGCGCCATGCGCAGCGCGGGTCGCCCCTCGGCGTCGCGCGACACGCCGATGATGCGGCCGGGAATGTGCCGCTTGTACTCGTCGCGCGTGGCGAAATACGCGGCGTGCGGACCGCCGAAGCCGAGCGGCACGCCGAAGCGCTGCGTGCAGCCCACGGCGATGTCCGCGCCCCATTCACCGGGCGGCACCAGCAGGGTGAGCGCGAGCAGGTCGGCCGCCACCGTGAGCAGCGCGTCCACCGCGTGTACGCGATCGGCGACCGTGTGAAAGTCGTTGATCGCGCCGTCGGCCGTGGGATACTGCACGAGCGCGCCGAACACCTCGGGACCGAACTGATACGTACGGTGATCGCCCACGACGACCGTGATGTCCCGGGCCCGCGCCCGCGTGCGCACCACGTCAATGGTCTGCGGAAAACAGTCGCGCGACACGAAGAACGTATTCTTCGTGTCGCTTCCCTTGAGCGCGTGACTCATCGCCATCGCCTCGGCCGCCGCCGTCGCCTCATCCAGCAGCGACGCATTGGCGATGGGCAGCGCCGTGAGGTCAATGACCATCGTCTGGTAGTTGAGCAACGCCTCGAGCCGACCCTGCGCCACCTCCGCCTGATACGGCGTATAGGCCGTATACCACGCGGGATTCTCCAGGATGTTGCGCTGGATCACCGGCGGCACGAGGCAACTGTAGTAGCCGAGCCCAATGAACGAGCGGAAGACCTGATTGCGCTGCGCCACCTTCCGGAATCCGCGCAGTGCGGCGGTCTCGCTTTTCCCCTCGGCCAGCGCCAGCGGACGTCGCAGCCGGATGCTCTCCGGCACGGTGGCGTCAATCAGGTCATCGAGCGAATCGTAGCCGAGCAGTTCCAGCATGACCCGGACATCGGCGTCCGTGGGTCCAATGTGGCGGGGAATGAAACTGTCGGCATCGGACAGCGATACCGGCGCGGTCATCGTGGTCATGGTGTCCTCGAACGCTGCCAGCGCAGCATGGGAATCCGGTCGGGGTGAGGTGGCCGTCGGCCACAGCTATGTAATTTGCCATCCGGCGGGGCGAAGCGCCATCTTGCGGTCAGGAATCCGGGCCACGCCCGGAGCTGACCCTCTTCCCCAGCCGATGTCCGCCTCCGTCGCCTCGCATCGCGCCGCGGCTCCCGCCCGGCGATTCACTACGTCGCAGTGGCGCACGCTGTTCACGCCGCCTCTGAGCGGCTCGGAGAACATGGCGCTGGACGACGCGCTCATGGAGCGCGCCAGGCGCACCGGCGAACCGGTCTTCCGCGTATATGGCTGGGTCCGGCCCACGCTTTCGCTGGGGCGCAATCAGGCCGCGCGCGGCCGCTACGACCCGGACCGCATCCGGGCCGCTGGCGTGGACGTCGTGCGCCGCCCCACCGGCGGCCGGGCCATCCTGCACCACCACGAGGTGACCTACAGTGTGACCGCGCCCGTGGACGGCATGGGGACGCTGGCCGAATCGTACCACCGGATCAATCGTCTCCTGCTGGAAGGGCTCGCCCGGCTCGGTGTTTCCGCCAGCGAAGCCGTCGCGGTGGGGCGTACGCCGCTGCCCGGTGTCACGCCCTGCTTCCAGGCGCCCGTGGCTGGCGAGATCGTCGCCAGTGGTCGCAAGCTCGTGGGCAGCGCACAATTCCGTGAGCGCGGCGCGCTGCTCCAGCACGGCTCCATTCTCATTCACGATGACCAGTCGCTCGCGAGCAGTCTGCTCGTGCATCCGCTTCCGCCACCACCGCCGCCGGCCACACTCGCGGAGCTGCTCGGTGCTCCACCGTTGCCAGATGATGTGGCGCACGCCCTGTTCAGCGTGCTGAACGATGTACAGCCGCTCACGCGTGACGACGAGCTGGAGCGCGACACGATCTCGCGGCGCCCCGTATACGAAGACCCCGGCTGGACCTGGAGGCGATAGCGACCTGTCCCGCCCGCTGCTCTCCCTCCCGACCGTCCCCCATTCTCCCATCCCGATGCCTCCCTCTCCGTTGCGCCGCACTCCGCTGCTGCTCGTCGCGATCACACTCGCGACCGCGTGCCGCGGCAGCGATCCGGCAACCACGACCGGCAGCGCCGGTGGCACGCTCGTGATCTCCGCGCCCGCGGATGCCGATGTGCTCCTGCCGCCGCTCACAATGAACATCACGAGCGCGGAAGTGGACGGACAGATCTTCGAGCGTCTCGCCGAACCGGGAGCGTCGCTCAATACGATTGGCGACGCGGGCTGGACGGGCCGCATGGCGCGCGGGTGGACCTGGTCCGCGGATTCGCTCTCGCTGGCATTCACGCTCGACAGCGCGGCACGCTGGCACGACGGCGCGCCGGTACGCGCGAGCGATGTGCGCTTCACCTACCAGCTCTACACCGATCCGGCCGTGGGCTCTCCCCTGCGCCCATTGCTCGCCAACATCGACTCGGTCACCACGCGCGATTCGCTCACCGCGGTGGTCTGGTTTCACCAGCGCGCGCCCGAGCAGTTCTACGACGCGGCATACCTCATGTACATTCTTCCCGCGCACCTGCTCGCGTCCGCGCCACGCGATCACCTCGCGTCTTCATCGTTCGCGCGTGACCCGGTGGGCAGCGGCCCGTATCACTTCGTACGCTGGACGCCGCGCCAGAGCATCGAGCTGGCCGCCGACACCATGTACCATCATGGCCGGCCCAATCTCGACCGGCTCATCTGGAGCATTGTACCCGATCCCAACGCGGCGATCACGCGCGTCATGAGCGGTGAAGCGGACCTGGTGGAATTTCTCCGGCCGCCGGATCTGGCCGAAATCACGAAGCACGCGGATCTCAAGGCGGTGCGCTATCCGTCGCTCGGCATGGCGCTGCTGCTCTTCAATGAGCGCGACCCGCGCCACGCCGGTCGGCCCCATCCGATTTTCAGCGACCGCACGGTGCGCCGCGCGCTCGCCATGTCCGTGGACCGCGCGCGCCTCGTGAAGAGCGTGTTCGACACGCTGGCCTACGTCGCAATTGGGCCGGTGACCCACGCGCTGCCTACCTACGATTCCACCATCGCGCAGCTTCCCTACTCCCCCGACAGCGCCCGCAAGCTGCTCGACGCCGACGGCTGGCGCGCGCGTGGCGACAGCGGCTGGCGCGCGAAGAACGGCGTGCCGCTCCGCTTCTCGATTCTGGTGCCCGCGTCGAGCACGCCGCGACTGCGCATGGCGGTGCTGATGCAGGAGATGTTTCGCGCCGTGGGCGCGCGAGTGGACCTCGAGCAGACGGACTTCCCCACCTACGTGCAGCGCCAGGAGTCGCGCCAGTTCGACGCGTCCATGGTGGCCGTGCAGCTCGACCCGACGCCGAGCAGCATCCGGCAGAGCTGGAGCTCCGCGGCCGCGCGCGCGAAGGACGGCGGCAACTTCGGCTCGTACGAGAACCCGGCGTTCGATGCAATGGTGGACAGCGCCATCACCCGGAGCCAGCCCGATGCCGCGCACGCGTATTACCGGAAGGCGTACGCCATGCTCATTGCGGACGCTCCCGCCATCTGGCTCTTCGAGCCCATGAACTTCGCGGGCATGCAGCGCCGCATTCATCCCGTGAGCATGCGCGCCGACGCGTGGTGGGCCCATCTCGATCAGTGGAGCATCCCGGCCGCCGAACGCATTGCGCGCGACCGGATCGGCCTCGCGCAGGCCAAGCCGTAGCGCGTGGCGCGGTTCCTGGCGCGCCGCCTGGCGCAGGGCGTCGTGATCGTGTGGCTCGTCGCCACCGCCACCTTCCTGCTGTTGCACCTGGCACCCGGCGATCCGGTGGCGGCGTCGCTGGACAATCCGCTCACCCCACCCGACGTGCGCGCGCACTGGCGCCACGTCTACGGACTGGACCGCCCACTTGGCGAGCAGTACGTGCGCTACCTCGCGGGCGTGGCGCACGGCGACTTCGGCTTCAGCGTGCCGCACCGCGAGTCGGTGGCCGCCGTACTCGCGGACGCCGTGCCGAACACGCTGCTGCTCATGGGCGCGGCGCTGCTCGCCGCATTCGCGGTGGGCATGGCGACCGGTGTCGCGCAGTCCCGCCGGCGCGGCGCGCTCGACCGCGGTCTCGGCTTCTTCACGCTGCTCGTGTACTCGGTGCCGGAATTCTGGCTCGCGCTCATGATGATGCTGGTGTTCGCGTACCGGCTTCGTCTCTTCCCCGTGACCGGGATGTTCGATCCGGTCATGCACCCCTACTTCGGCTTCTGGGGGCGCCTCGGCGACGTCGCCTGGCATCTCGTGCTTCCCGCCACCACGCTGGCCCTGCTCGGCGCCGCCGTGGTGGCGCGCTTCCAGCGCGCGGCGATGCTCGACGTGGCACACCAGGATTTCATTCGCACCGCGCGCGCCAAGGGCGTGCCGGAACGCGGCATCGTGCTGCGGCACCAGTGGCGGAACGCGCTGCTTCCCGTGATCACGCTGTTCGGGCTCGCGCTGCCGGCGTTGCTGGGCGGCGCGGTGTTCGTGGAGAAGATCTTCGCGTGGCCCGGCATGGGACTCCTCACCGTGGACGCCATAGGCACGCGCGACTATCCGCTCGTCACGGGATCGGTGATCGTGGGGAGCGCGCTCGTGGTCGCCGGCAGCCTGCTCGCGGACCTGCTGTACGCCGCGGCCGACCCTCGCATCCGGGAGGGCTGACGTGCACTTCGTCGCATGGGGCGTGTACGCCGTGATCACGCTTGCCGCGTGGCGCGCGCTCGGGCACCTCGCGGCGCCGCATGACATGGTGCCGCGTGCGCCGCGCAATCCATGGAGCGACGTGTTCGGCCGGCTCTGGGAACAGCGCGACGGACGCGTCGCCATTCAAGTGCTCGTGGCGCTCATCGTGCTGGCCGCGCTCGCCCCGTGGCTCGCCCCGTACTCGCCGATCGCGCAGCCGGACATCGTCGCGCTGCACAATCTGCCGCCGTCACTGGCGCACCCCTTCGGAACGGATTTCGCCAGCCGCGACGTGCTCAGTCGCGTGATGTACGGGGCGCGCGTGTCGCTTCCCGTCGCGTTGCTGGCGGTCGCGGTCTCCACCACCGTTGGCACGCTGTACGGCGCCGTTGCCGGATACGCGGGCGGCCGTACCGACGCCATCATGATGCGCATCATCGACGCAGCGCTCGCCATTCCGCGGCTCCTCCTGCTCATCGCGATTCTCGTGCTGTGGGGCACGGTGGGGGCGGGCGCGCTCATTCTGCTGCTCGGACTCACCGGCTGGTTCGGCGTGAGCCGCCTCGTGCGCGCCGAAGTACTCGCGCTCCGCGATCGCGACATGGTGGTCGCGGCCCGCGCGCTGGGTGCGCGGAACGCCGCGATCATCCGGCGCCACGTTCTGCCCAACGTGCTGTCGCCCGTGATCGTCGCGGCCACGCTGGGCGTCGCCAACGTGATTCTCATCGAGGCGGGGCTCTCGTACCTGGGCATTGGCGTGCGGCCGCCCGCCGCGAGCTGGGGCAACATCATTCAGGACGGCGCGGACCAGATCGCGACGCTCTGGTGGGTGTCGCTCTTTCCCGGCGCGGCCATCATCATCACCGTGGCGGCATTCAATGTCGTGGGTGACCGCTTGCGCGATGCGCTCGACCCACGTCAGCTTGACGGGTCATGACCGCCCCCCTCCTCGCCGTCCGCGATCTCCACACCTGGTTCCACACCTCCGCGGGCATCGCCCGCGCCGTGGACGGCGTGTCGTTCGATGTGCAGCCGCACGAAACGGTGGGCGTGGTGGGCGAGTCCGGATGCGGCAAGTCGGTCACGTCGCTCAGCATCCTGCGCCTCATCCAGCGACCGGGGCGCATCGAGCCCGGCAGCCACATCGAGTTCGACGGCGTTGACCTGCTCGCGCTGGACGAACGCGCGATGCGCGCCATTCGTGGTGCGCGCATCTCGATGATCTTCCAGGAGCCCATGACATCGCTCAACCCGGTGTTCACCGTGGGCGATCAGGTGGCGGAAGTCGTCCGGGTGCACAGCAACGCGTCGCGCCGCGAGGCCATGGACCGGGCGGTGGCGATGCTCGGCCAGGTTGGTGTGCCGGCTCCGGCGGAGCGCGCGCGCGAATATCCGCACCAGCTCTCGGGCGGGCTGCGCCAGCGCGTGATGATCGCCATGGCGCTCGTGATGAGTCCGAGCCTCCTCATCGCGGACGAGCCCACGACCGCGCTCGACGTCACCATCCAGGCGCAGATCCTCGAGCTGCTGGCCGAGTTGCGCGCGAAGATGGGCATGTCCATTCTGCTCATCACGCACGACATGGGCGTGGTGGCGGAGTCGTGCAGCCGGGTACTCGTGATGTACGCGGGCGAGATCTTGGAGGAGGCGCCCGTGACCACCCTCTTCGCCGCGGCGCACCACCCGTACACCGAGGGACTGCTCGCGGCCATGCCGCGCATGGGGCACGCACGCGAACGCCTCGCCGTGATCCCGGGATCGGTGCCGCCACCCACGCGCTGGCCCCAGGGCTGTCGCTTTCATGACCGCTGTCCATATGCGTGGGAGCGCTGCGCCACGGAACATCCGCCGCTCTATCAGATCGGTGACGGGCACGTCTCGCGCTGTCATTTGGCGGACGAGCCGGAGCGGCGGGTCCAGCGTGTGGCCGGTGGCAAGCCGGAACGTACCGCTGCCGGCGAGGCCGCACGATGACCGCGGAGCGCCCCTCCGCCGCCGCGACGACCGGGAGCGCGCAAGCCGTGCCGGGGCTCACGGTGCGGAATCTCGTCAAGCACTTCCCCATCACGCGCGGACTCTTCCGGCGGCACACCGGCACGGTGAAGGCCGTCGATGGCATCTCGTTCGACGTTGCGCCGGGCGAGACGCTGGGACTCGTGGGCGAGTCGGGGTGCGGCAAGACCACCGCGGGCCGGAGCATTCTGCGCCTCATCGAGCCCACGTCGGGCGAGGTGCGCTTCGATGGGCAGGATGTGCTCGCGCTCTCCGGCGACGCGCTGCGCGCCCTGCGCCGCAAGATGCAAATCGTCTTTCAGGATCCGTATTCGTCGCTCAATCCGCGCATGACGGTGGGCGCGATCGTGCGCGAGGGGCTCACGATTCACCGCATCGCCGAGGGCGCCGCGGCCACCGCGCGCGTCCAGCAACTGCTCGAGGAAGTGGGGCTGCGCCCGGAATACGCGGCGCGCTATCCCCACGAGTTTTCCGGCGGGCAGCGGCAGCGCATCGGCATCGCCCGCGCGTTGGCCGTGGAGCCCAGCTTCATTGTGTGCGACGAACCCGTGTCGGCGCTCGACGTATCGGTACAGGCGCAGGTGATCAACCTGCTGCAGGACCTGCAGCGGGATCACGGACTCGCCTACCTGTTCATCGCGCACGACCTCTCGGTCGTGGAGCACGTGGCGGACCGCGTGGCAGTGATGTATCTCGGGCACATCGTGGAATACGCGAGCGCAGCCGATCTCTATCGCGAGCCGCTCATGCCGTACACGCAGGCGCTGCTCTCGGCGGTGCCGGTGCCCGACCCGGCCACGGGGCGGCAGCGCATCGTGCTGAGCGGCGACGTGCCATCGCCCGCCAATCCGCCATCGGGGTGCCCGTTCCATCCGCGCTGTCCGCATCCGCGCAAGGACGCGGCGTGCGCGCGCATCGTGCCGCCGCTGGAGGAAAAGGAGCCCGGGCACTGGGTGGCGTGCATCAAGCAGACGCCAACGGCCATCGGGTGGCCGGAACAGCAGGCCGCGGGCGGCACGCTTGCGCCGGAGCGCGTGATTCCGCTGGCCGCGCTGCACACGCGGCGTGATGCGGTGGCCGCGCCCACTCCTCCCGCCTGAGGCGCCTGATGTCGTCTGCCGTGAACGTGGCCGCCACCACGGCGGACCGCCCACCCATCCTGGACGACCGCGCGCTGCTGGGTCATCCGCGCGGCCTCGGTCTGCTCTTCGTGACCGAGATGTGGGAGCGCTTCTCGTTCTACGCCATCCGGGCGCTGCTCATTCTCTATCTGGTGAACGCGCTCAAGTGGGACACGCCATCGGCGGCGAACCTCTATGGCACGTACACGATGTCGGTGTACCTCACGCCGCTCATTGGCGGCTACCTCGCGGACCGCTTCATCGGCACACGTCGCTCGCTCGTGATTGGCGGAATCATCATCGCGCTCGGCCATTTTTCGCTGGCGTTCCCCGGGATGCACATGTTCTACGTGGGACTCTCGCTCATCGTGATCGGCACGGGGTTCTTCAAGCCGAACGTGTCCACGATGGTGGGGCAGATCTACCGCGCGGGCGACAACCGGCGCGATGCGGGGTTCACGATCTTTTACATGGGAATCAATCTGGGAGCGTTCCTGGGCCCGCTGGTGTGCGGCTACCTCGCGCAGACGCCGCGCTACGGCTGGCACTGGGGCTTCGCCGCGGCAGGCGTCGGCATGCTGATCGGTCTCGCGATCTACCTGAGCTTCCGCGAGAAGTATCTGCCTGGCATTGGCGTGCGGGACGCGGCTGCGAGGCACGCATCGCTCACGGAAGGGATGGACCGGCAGGCGCTCCGGCAGTCGCTTGGCGGCGCACTGAGCGGCGTCATCATCGGCGGCGTAGTGACCAACTGGAGCGTGCTGGGACTCGTGATGGGCACGATCATTGGCGCGGCGCTCGGTCTCGCCATCCTCGGCTCGCACGGTGAGGAGCGCCGGCGCGTGATCGCGCTTTTCATTGTCGCCTTCTTCGTGGTGTTCTTCTGGGCGACGTACGATCAGTCGGGAAGCTCGATGAATCTCTTTGCCGACCGGAACACCAATCTGCAGATCGGATCGCTGCGGCTCCGCTCGAGCTGGTTCCAGTCGGTGAATCCTGCGCTGATCCTGATCTGCGCGCCGCTCTTCGCGTGGCTCTGGGTGAAACTTGGCCGCCGAGGGTGGGAACCATCCACCGCGCTCAAGATGGTGCTGGGACTCGCGCTGGTTGGCGCGGGATTCACGGTGATGATGTTTGGCGGCCGCCGCGCGGATCACGGCGCACTCGTGAGTCCCCTCTGGCTCGTCGCCGCGTACTCCTGTCACACGTGGGGCGAACTGTGCCTCTCTCCCGTGGGACTCTCCTACGTCACGAAGATGGCGCCGGTGCGCTTCGCGTCACTGCTCATGGGCGTCTGGTTCCTGGCCAACGGTGTGGCGGACAAGATCGCGGGGTGGCTGGCCAGCTTCACGCCCACGGGCGCGCCGTCGGCGCACGTCATGAGCGGGCTGGCCGGCGTGATCCAGCAGCACAGCGCGACGCATGCAGGCTTTTTCGCGCTGATTGCCATCATCGCCTTCGCCGCATCGCTGCTCATGCTGCTGTTTGTGCCGTTGCTCGGGAGACTGGTTGCTGGTAGCTGGTAGCTGGTTTAACGACGGTTGCTGGTTGCTGGTTTAACGACGGTTGCTGGTTGCTGGTTGCTGGTTGCTGATGCTGGACAGCGAAAGCCGCTGGACAGGATTGACAGGATGAACAGGATTTGCACAGAGCCGTTTCCAAAGCAGTTGCCGTCATTCAGCGCACGGACTGAAACCCTGGGACTCGGCTCCCAACAATCCTATTCATCCAGTCAATCCCGTACATCCTGTCCAGGCAGTAAACCCTGTCATTCAGCAGGAACCGGAATGACCCAATATCCACGAAGCGGCGACTATCGCTTGCCCATCCGTCGCTTCAGCTCCTCGAGCTGGCGCTCGGCCTGGCCTTCGCGGGCGGCGCGATCGACGTCGCGGCGGAGCGTGTCCGGATTGGGACCGGCCGGCGCGGTCGGGTCCTCGATGGGTTCGGCCGCGGAGCCAGGCGAGACGCCGGCGCGCATGGCGTGCAGTTGCGCGGTCATCTCGCCTACCTCCTGCTCGGCCAGCGCGAGCTCGGCGCGCTGCGAATCAGCCTTCTGTTCGAGCACCGCGATACGCTCCTGATGCTTGTGCTCGAACTGCCCGGCGACGCGTACCGTTTCCGCGTCGTTCACGCCGGCAGCGAGGCGGCCGCGGCGGCGCACCGTCTCGAGATCCTGCCGCTCCCGCTCGAGCTGCGTCTGCGTCTTCGCCAGTGCGGCCTGGATCTGCTGCACGCCGACCTTGGCCTCGACGACGGCGTCGCGCATCATCGCGAGCACGGCACGCCCTTCAGCGGGCGACGAGGCGCGGTTCATCGCGTCGCGCAGCGAATCGCGCAGCTTCTCGAACATGACGGGCCGTGCGCCGCCGCCTGCTTCGGTAAGAGTGATCTCACGACTTGCGGGGCGTTCTCGCGTAGAAGTCGCTCATCACCCGCTCCACGTCCCGCGACTTGCAGTGCGGGCAGGTTACGCTGCCCTCCCCGTACTTCGAGATGTGCTCGCGCACGCTAAAGCTTTCATGGCACGAGCGGCAGTGATATTCATACGTTGGCATGCGGCACCTCCACGGCATTAGGCTTCACGCTGGGGACCTCACCCCGGGGGCTGACCCTCGAACCGACCCTCGGATCCCCATTGCGATTACGATATCCGTCACGCGCGGCGCCGCGCAAGCACGCCCGCACCCAACCAGGAACCACGCATGAGTCGACCGCCCCTCGTTGCCGTCACCGCCACCGCACGCGCGGACAATGGCGTGAAGCGCGTCCGCCTGAATACCACGTACACCGCGGCAGTGGAGCGGGCGGGTGGCATTCCGCTGGTCATTCCACCGGTCGCGCGCGCCGCCGAAGCGGCGCGGCTCGTGGGACTGGTTGACGCCCTGCTCCTTACCGGCGGTGAGGACGTGGACCCGGCCCGCTACGGAGAGACGCCCCATGCCACCGTGTCCGACGTGAACACGGTGCGCGATGAAACCGAGATCGCACTCGTCCAGGCCGCCCGGGCCAGCGGAACGCCGACGCTCGCCATCTGTCGTGGCATCCAGTTGCTCAACGTCGCCTTTGGCGGTTCGCTCGTGCAGGACATCCCGGGCGACGCACACAGCACCGTGGCGCACCACCCGGATGGGCCACGCACGCGACGCGTGCACGAGGTGATCATCCAGCCGGGCTCACGCCTGGCGACGACGCTCGGCGTGACGCGCATGCGCGTGAATTCCATTCACCATCAGGCACCCGGTCGCGTTGCGCCGGATCTGGCGATCTCGGCGCGCGCGCCCGACGACATCATCGAAGGATTGGAATGGCCGGAAGCCGACTGGTGGGCGATCGGTGTGCAGTGGCACCCCGAGGAACTGGACGGCGCGGATCTCAAGCTGTTCGCGACGCTGGTGGAGCAGGCGCGCCTCAGGTCGCAGGCCGCGGTGTAGTCCGCGCGGCGCAATTCACCCGGCGCAGCGCGAACCCGTGTCAGCTCAGTTTCCAGCGAGCCTCGTCGCGCACCTGGCGCATGAGGCGCTCCGGCGTATGGCAGTGCGGAAACATCAGGACATCACTGATGCCGTTGAGCGCCACGCGCAACACCGCAAAGCGCTCGGCCGCCACGCGAAACAGCACGTCCATTCCCTGCTCGTGCGCCAGGCGGTGGCTCGCCGCGAGGTGAAAGCCGCGACGTCCCATCTCCTCGTAATAGGCCAGATCCGGTCCGCCGCGCCGCCAGCGCCGCTGCTCGATGTAGTCGGGAAAGAGTCCGCTCAGCCAGAGCGCGTAGTTGCCAAGGTGCTGCAGGACGAGAAAGTTGCGTCGCGCGTCGGGGCCGTCCACGTCGTCGAGCAGGGCGACCAGCGAGTCGTAGCTCTGATCATCGTGCTCCGACACGCGGCGCGCGCGATCGCGCATGCCGAAGTGCAGCAGGATCGCGGCCACGTAGTCGCTCAGCGCCCGCTCGTTCTCGCCGGCGCGTCGCAGCGCATGGCGCACGATCACGTAGCAGAAGAGCGGCAGCGACGCGTTCATCCCGATCCGGCTCTCCATGAGCGCCGGCAACAGACGCGGATCGTCGAGGAGCGCGTCGAGCCCGCCGTCGCGCAGCATGTCCTCGGCGGCTTCGAGCTCGGTGCCCGAACCGTGCGCCAGTAGCTGCAACACGAGCTGCGCATCATCGCGAGTCAGAGCGGCGCGAACTGTCGAGAGCAATGGCGAACCTCGGTGAAAGAGGCTGGCAGGTCCTTCCTTTCCTACCCCTCATTCATCCTGACGATCGCTCCGCGCAGGCGTCATGTGCTGGCACTCGGCGCCGGAAAGTGCTGACAGGGATCACCCCTCGCCGGCCGGGAGTGACGCGTGCAGCCGCTGGATGGCATCGCGCACCGCGTTGGCATCCTTCTTCCAGAGTCCGCGCACCTCGACGGGATCGGACCCACCGCTCGTCTCGATGATCAGCGTGGCGAACAGCATCCCGCTCTGGATCTGTACCGATGCGATGTGACGGTAGTTGATGATTTCCTGGCGCGCACTGAAGACGTGGCGCTTCTCGAAGTGGATGCCGTCCGGCTCGATGCGCAGCGTCGCGGGAAAGATCCTGTTTCCGCCAGTCCACCGGCTGGCACGAAAGGTGTCCGCCATGCGTTAGTCCCTCCGCGGAGGAAGGTTACCATGCGTTGCCGCGCCCGGGGTGCGGCGTCCTCACGCTAGTGACCACAGGGCACTGACACAAGCGCACGATGTTTGCCTTTGCGCCCGGGCCCGGTCATTTTGCGTGAGACATCGTGAATGTGTTGCGTCGTTATTTCTAACATGATTCGGGAACTGGACGGCCGCGCACACGGTATCACTACGCACTGTCATGCTCATCATCTGCGTTCCGGCGTTCAATGAAGCGCCTACCATTGGCGTGCTGCTCTGGCGCATCCGCAAGGTGTTCGAGGAGAACCCCCGCGAGTACGAGATCATTGTATTCGACGACGGCAGCTCCGACAGCACGGCGGACACGCTCAAGCCGTACGCGGATGTGCTGCCGCTCACCATACTCCGATCAGAGGAACATCGGGGGTACGGTGCGGCGCTCGACGCGCTGGCGCGCGCGGCGGCGAAGCGCACGCGGTATCCGCGCCGGGACGCGATGGTGCTCATGCAGGGCGACTTCACGGACCAGCCGGAACATCTGCCCGAGCTGGCCAGGCGCTTCGACGGCGGCGCCGACCTCGTGATCGCGGAGTCGGCTGCCGCAGCCGGTCCGGTGCCCACGCCTGTGCGGCGGCTCCGGCGAATTGCGCCGCTGCTCGTGCGGCCGTTCGTCAAGCTGCCAGGCGTGAGCGATCCGTTTGGAACCTATCGTCTGATTCGCATGGCTCTCGTGCGCGATCTCGTGCGTGCCGCCGGCGAGTCGCCGATCACGCGCGCCAACGGGTGGGCCGCGAATGTGGAGCTGCTCATCAAGGCCGCACCACTCGCACGCCGCGTGGAGACAGTTCCGCTCGGTGCGCGCTACGATTTGCGGCCGCGGGACACGCGCGTGCGTCCTCTCGCGGACGCCATGGATCTGTACCGATTCAGCCGCGCGCAACGCGCGCGACGGGTCACTGCATAGAAGTCATGAATCGTCACGCGATGTTCTCCGGCCTCGCCACACTCGCGCTGGCATCGGCCTGCGCCTTTGCGGCCACGCCCGCGTCCGCGCAGTCGCCGGTCGCGGCATTTCCGAAGGCGCCAGCCACGACGCAGGCGGTGGTGCCCTTTGGCGTGGGCGAGCAACTGGATTACATCGTGGCCGTTGGCGGCGCCAAGGTCGGGACGGGACGCATGGCCGTGATGGACACGGAGAGCGTACAGGGGCACTCCACCTATCACGCCATGTTCACCGTGAAGGGCGGATTCCTCATGTTCAAGGTGGACGATGTGCTGGAGAGCTGGTTCGACAAGAGCACGCTCTCGTCGCGGCGGTTCATCCAGACCATCAACGAGGTCAATTACCACACGAAGCGCTACTACGACATCTACCCCGAGCGCAGCCTGATGCAGCAGAAGGGCGACACGATGAAAGCCAGCGTGTCCGATCCGCTCGATGATGCATCGTTTCTCTACTTCGTGCGCACGGTGCCACTCGAGGTGGGGCAGACGTACACCTTCCAGCGCTACTTCCGCCCGGACAAGAATCCGGTCATCGTGAAGGTATTGCGCCGCGAAACCGTGACCGTGCCCGCGGGCACGTTCAACACGGTCGTCATCCAGCCGATCATCAAGTCGGGCGGCCTGTTCGCGGAAGGCGGCGAAGCGGAGATGTGGCTCACCGATGACAGCCGGCGCATGATGGTGCAGTTCAAGGCGAAGATTCCGGTTCTCAAGACCCTCGACCTCTACCTCACATCGTTCCGCCCTCCGAACACCGAAGCCGCGAGCGCGAAGTAGCGGCGGACGAGGCCGATCTCTCGGCCGTTCGCACGGTCCCGATCGCCCGGCGTCCGAACAAGGTGCGCGCCGAGGAGTTCGCGTCGCCCCCGGGCGACGACCACTCCGTCGGCGCGTTCCTGCATTCGCTCCCCGACATTCTCGTGGCGCGGGATTTTCTCGCGGTCGTGCGCGCCATCAAGGAAGCGGCGGGCCAGCGCGCGGTGATCGTAATGCTGGGCGGCCACGTGGTGAAGACGGGCCTGGCACCCGTGCTCGTCGATCTCGCGCGGCGCGGCATCGTCACGCACTTCGCGCTCAACGGCTCGGCCGCCATCCACGACTACGAGATCGCGCGCTGGGGCGGCACATCGGAAGACGTGGCCGCGGGTCTCCGCGATGGCACCTTCGGCATGTCCGAGGAAACGGGGCGCGGCATGAACGAGGCGTTCGTGCGCGGCATGACCGAGCAGTGGGGGATGGGCGAGTCGCTCATGCGCGCGCTCGATGCACGCGGCGATCTCGCGCACCCCGAGCTGTCACTCATGCTCGGCGCGTACCGGCTCGGCGTGCCGGTCACCGTACATGCAGCCATCGGCGCCGAGATCATTCACCAGCATCCGGCCGCGAACGGCGCCGCGATTGGCGACACGAGCCACCGCGACTTCCGCCGGCTGGCGCACGCCCTGGGCGGCCTGCATGACGGCGGCGTCGTACTGAATCTCGGTAGTGCGGTGATCCTTCCGGAGGTCTTCCTCAAGGCGCTGACCATCGCGCGGAATCTGCACGACGGGCGACCGACGCACTTCACGACGTGTGACATGGACATGGTGCGCCACTACCGCCCGCGTGTGAACGTTGTGCAGCGCCCCACGCTGGAGGGCGGGAAGGGCTACGAGATCACGGGACACCATGAGATCATGGTGCCGCTGCTGGCTTGGGCGTTGGCTGGTTCAAAGACGGTAGCTGGTGGCTAGTAGCTGGTTTAAAGACGGTAGCTGGTGGCTGGTTGCTGGTAGCTGGCGGGGCGGAACGCAGTGCAGTGCGGCTGCACCGCACCCCGGCGCTTGCCGGGGCGTTGGTCCTGGCGGGAACGGCCTGCGGCATCGTCCACTCGCTTCACGCAATTGCCAGCCACCAGTCACCAGCTACCAGCTACCAGCTACCAGCTACCAGCTACCGTCTTTAAACCAGCGACCAGCAACCAGCAACCAGCCACCATTCACGATCTCCCAAACTTCTCCCGCAGCCGCTTCGCGGTGTCCGGACTCACCACGCGCACGACCAGATACAACACGCCGCCCACCACCGCGAGCTTGAGCGCGAAGAACAGCAGCGGCAACAGCAGGGCGAACAGCCCTGCGAAAATGCCGAAGGCGAGCTTCAGCAGGAAAAGTCCCACGATGGCCAGAATGCCAATCGACAGAATGGTACGCAGCATGTGCAGTGCTCCTCGCAGATGGCGAGTGTGAATTGTCCCGCTAGACAGTACGATCCGCCAGTGGTGGGGGTTTCATTGAGCGAGCCGGCCGCGTAGTGTCCCCTGTATGGCAACCGTTGGCATGCCGGGCGGCGACGTCGCGATCATTGGCGCCGGGCTCGTGGGACTCGCCACCGCCGCCGCGCTCGCCGCGCGCGGAGCGAATGTCACCCTGATCACCACGCATCATCCGGGAGAAGCGTCGCGCGCCGCGGCGGGCATGCTCGCGCCCGGCATGGAAAGCGGCACCGGTCCGGCCACCGCGTTCGCCCTCGCCGCCCGCGACCTCTACCCGAGCTACATCGAGGCGCTGGCCGAAGTGACGGGAACCATGGTACCGCTCAATCGCGAGGGGGTCCTGGAACTCTTCGCCGACCCCGAGGATGCCGCGCGTCGCCGGAGCGCGCCGTTCAGCAATGGCGCCGAGTGGCTCACCACGGCGCAGCTCCGTGATCTGGAACCGGCCCTCGCCCCCGTGGCGGGCGCCGTGCTCTATCCGCTCGATGGCGCAGTGGACAACGTGGAGCTCGTGCGTGCCCTGCACATGATGGCCGAGTCGAACCCCGGCATTGCCATGGTGGACGAGGCGGCAACCGGGGTGGAGTTCGACGGGGTGCGGCCCACAGTACGACTGTCGTCGGGCGCGACCGTGGACGCGGGGATCGTGGTCGTGGCGGCGGGCGCATGGACGCCGGGGCTGGCGGGGCTGCCCCGATCGCTTCCTGTGGAGCCGGTTCGCGGCCAGATGATCTCCCTGGACGCCGCGCCGCTCCGGCACGTGGCGTACTGCGGCCATGGGTACGTCGTTCCGCGGGATTCGGCCCGCTCGGTCGTCGGTTCCACCATGGAGCACGCCGGATTCGAGTCGCATACCACAGCGGAGGGGCTGGCCCAGCTGAGCGCGACGGCGGGCTCCATCTGCCCCGCGCTGGCAGCGGCGCGCACGCTGGACCGCTGGAGCGGGCTCCGCCCGGTGACTCCGGACCTGCTCCCGATCCTTGGCCCCGATCCCGACATGGACGCGCTCTATTACGCCTGCGGGCATTCGCGCAACGGTATCCTGCTGGGTCCCCTGAGCGGCGAATGCGTGGCCGCGCTCATTGCGGGAGAAGTGCCGGCACTGGACCTGTCACCGTTCTCGGTGTCCCGGTTCAGCGGAAGTCCAGTAACTGTCTAAAGTAATATAGACGGTTAGCCGGCTACCTTTCGCCGCGGCAAAGGGATAGCTTTCCGCCGGTTGCACCAGCCGCGATCCGCGAGCGCCGCAGTGCGCAGCCCGGAACAGCGCTGAACCCGTGGCCCTCGCCCTCAAGTCATGCCCGACACCCTCTACCAGATCATGGGACGCCACCGCGCGGCGCC
>Ga0157370_10003142_pt1 | contig 19559 bp, 20 predicted proteins | sample C35metaG_FD_113463 | JGI IMG/M metagenome (GOLD analysis project Ga0157370, IMG submission 113463) | Corn rhizosphere microbial communities from Kellogg Biological Station, Michigan, USA - C3-5 metaG | ecosystem: Host-associated > Plants > Roots > Rhizosphere > Soil | place: USA: Michigan...
CCGTCCGCACCGACGACCTCGCCGCGATCCCGATCGCCGAGCTCGTGAAGCGCAATCCGAAGGTCGATTGGAACGCCCTCGACGACGTCCTCTACGGCTGCGCGAACCAGGCGGGCGAGGACAACCGCAACGTCGCGCGCATGGCGCTCCTCCTCGCGGGCCTGCCGGTCGAGGTGCCGGGCGCGACGGTGAATCGGCTGTGCGGATCGGGCATGGAAGCGATCGGGGAGCTCGCGCGCGCGATCAAGGCGGGCGATGCCGAGATCGGCATCGCGGGCGGCGTGGAGAGCATGTCGCGCGCGCCGTTCGTGATGCCCAAGGCCGAGGGCGCGTTCTCGCGCGCGAACGCGGTGTACGACACCACCCTCGGCTGGCGCTTCGTGAACCCGAGGATGAAGGCGAAGTACGGCATCGACCAGATGCCCGAGACCGCCGAGAACGTCGCCGCGGATTTCAACGTCTCGCGCGCGGACCAGGATGCGTTCGCGCTGCGCTCGCAGCAGCGCGCGCTCGCCGCGCAATCGAACGGCGCGCTCGCCGAGGAGATCGTGCCGGTGACGATCGCGCCGAAGAAGGGCGAGCCCACGGTCGTCGCGAAGGACGAGCATCCGCGCGAGACCTCGCTGGAAGCGCTCGCGAAGTTGAAGCCCATCGTGCGGGAGAACGGCACGGTGACCGCCGGCAACGCCTCGGGCGTGAACGACGGAAGCTGCGCGCTGCTGGTCGCGAGCGAAGCCGCGGCGAAGCGCCATGGGCTCACGCCGCGTGCGCGCATCCTCGGCATGGCCTCGGCGGGCGTCGCACCGCGCATCATGGGGTTCGGGCCGGCGCCCGCGTCGAAGAAGCTCCTCGCGCGGCTCGGACTTCCCATCCCGAAGATGGACGTGATCGAGCTGAACGAGGCGTTCGCCGCGCAGGTGCTCGCCGCGCTGCGCGACCTCGGCATTCCCGACGACGCGAAGCACGTGAACCCGAACGGCGGCGCGATCGCGTTGGGCCACCCGCTCGGCGCTTCCGGCGCGCGGCTCGTGACCACCGCGATGTACGAGCTGCAGCGCCGCAAGGGGCGCTACGCCCTCGCGACGATGTGCATCGGCGTGGGACAGGGAATCGCGATGGCGATCGAGCGGGTGTGAAGCGACGCTAGCGCGCGAAGCGCACGGCGGCCGTTACGACCGCCGTCATCACGCCCGCCATCGCGATCCAGGACCCGGCGATCCAACGGATGAGGCGCGACTCCATCGTCGCGAGCTCGGACCTGGTCGCCAGATGCGGCAGCGTCGCCTTGATGCCGCCTACGTCGACTTTCAGCTGGGAGACATCGACTTTCAGCTGGGAGACATCGACTTTCAGCTGGGAGACGTCGGCCTCGAGCCGACCGACACGAGGAACGAGCTCCGCAGTCAGGGAAGGGGTTTCGTTCGCGTCGTTGCGTTCGGGCACGGTCGGCATGCAATCACCTCACGGCCCAGTATAGGCGTTCCAACCCGGGCCTGCGCGCCCATGGCGCTTCGCGAAATCGCGCGATTTTCGCTGGACGCCTCAAAGGAGCGACGCCTGCATCCCGGGATATTCGAGGTGCGCATCCACCGCCACCGCGCCGGGCGTCATCCTGGCCGGCTCCGGCACGTCGCCCGAGACGATGTGGAACACGTCGTCGCCGCGCGCGAGGAGGTAGTCGGTGATGATGCGGCGGTGGCAGCGCCACCACACCGATTCCGCGCACATGATCGCGCAGCGCCGCTCGGTCCCCAGCGCGATCAACCGCTCGAGACCCGCCCGGAATTCCGGGCCCATCGCGTAGTCGGCATAGTTGTGGAAGCTCCGGTTCTCCCAGTAGCCATTCACCTCCGGTGCCACGTCGCCGCGGCGGCCGCGCAGTCCGCCCAGCGACGCGATGTGCTCGTAGCCGATGCCGCTCTTCGCCAGCGAAGCGGGAAGCGCGTCCGCGTTGTACTGCGGATTCGTGCGCGAGCGCGGCACTGTGCGCACATCCACGAGGAGCGTCACGCCGTTCGGAACCAGGAGCGCGGCGAATTCCTCGAGGGTGCGCGTGGAGTGGCCGATGGTGAAGAAGGGTTGGGCCATGGGGCGCGGTTGGGATATTGTGCGCGATGTTCGATCATCCCATCGACCCGCAATGCAGGGAGAAATTCCTCGCGGCGTGACGCCGCACGGCACGAAGGAGAAGGCGCTCTCGATCCTGCTCGTCGTGGTCCTCGGGCTGGGACTGCCTTACGCCGCCGCGCTCGCGGCATTCCTCGCGAGCCGATGGCTCGGTACGCCCTCGCCGCGCGGACCGACGTTGCCCTGGCTCTACAGCCATCACGCCTTCCAGCTCGTCTTCGCCCTCGTCGCGATCGCGCTGCTGCGGCGCGTGCGCCCGTTCGACCCGGGCCTGCGCTGGCCGCCCGCGCGGACCTACATCGCGCCGGCGCTGCTGTGGGGCATCTTCTTCGGCGTGCTCATGACGCTGGTCGACCACGGACCCGCGCTCTTCGCCATGCGCGCGCCACACGTCGACTTCCCGCTCACCAGCGCGAACGTGGCGGGCTGGCTCTTCTTCGAGGGCGTCTACGTCGGCCCCACCGAGGAGATCCCGTTCCGCTCGCTGCTCGTGGGCTATCTCCTCGCCACGGTGCCAGGCCGCCTGCGCGTCGGCCGCTTCGAGATGGGTTGGGCGGGCGTCATCGTCGCGGCGATCTTCGCGCTCGCGCACGCGCAGAACTTCGTGAAGGATCCGTCGTGGGCGGCGTTCGGCCAGCAGATCTACGCCTTCGCGCTCGGGATCCTCTACGCCTACTGGTTCGAAAAGTCGCGCAGCGTGGTGGCGCCCATCGTCGGGCACAACGCGAGCGACTTCGTCGAGGACGCCCTCGTCTTCCTCCTCGCCGCGGCGTGGCGGTGAGCGCGCGAACGAGCCGCCCGACTCGTGCCATCATTGCAGCCCTGAGCGCAAACCCCGGGAGAAGCGAGCGATGGAGCTGGTGATCCGCGACCTTTCGAAGCGCTATGGAAACGGCGTGCAGGCCCTCGACCGCGTCTCGCTCACGATCGGGCCGGGCATGTTCGGGCTGCTGGGGCCGAACGGGGCGGGCAAGTCCACGCTCATGCGCACGCTCGCCACGTTGCAGGAAGCCGACGGCGGCTCCGCGATGCTCGACGACATCGACGTGCTGCGCGACAAGGACCGCGTGCGCCGGCTCCTCGGCTACCTGCCGCAGGAATTCGGCGTCTACCCGAAGGTCACGGCCCAGGAGATGCTCGACCACTTCGCGCGGCTCAAGGGCGTGACCGACTCGCGCCAACGCAAGGCGGTGGTCGACGCGCTCCTCGAGCGCACGAACCTCGCGGCGGTCCGCAAGCAGAAGCTGGGCGGCTTCTCGGGCGGAATGCGCCAGCGCTTCGGGATCGCGCAGGCCCTCATCGGCAACCCGAAGCTCATCATCGTCGACGAGCCGACCGCGGGCCTCGATCCCGAGGAGCGCGTGCGCTTCCACAACCTCCTCGCCGACATCGGGCGCGAGGTGATCGTGATTCTCTCGACCCACATCGTGGACGACGTGGCGGACCTCTGCCCGCGCTTCGCCGTGATCCACAAGGGCCGCGTGCTGCTCGAGGGTGAGCCGGGCGCGGCGGTCGCGCGCCTGCAGGGCCGCATGTGGCGTCGCGTCGTGGAACGCGACGAGCTGGGATCGCTGGAATCGTCGCTGCCGATCGTCTCGTCGCGCCTCCAGGCGGGGCGAACCGTCGTCCGCGCGTATTCGGAAGGAGCGCCCGGAGCGGGCTTCGAGCCGGTGCCGCCGGAGCTCGAGGACGTGTACTTCACGGCGGTCGCGGGCCGGCTCGAGCCCGCGCGCGCCGCCGCGGCCGTGTGATGCGCGCCGCGCTCGCCATCGCGGGCTTCGAGCTGCGCACCAAGCTGCCGCGCATCTCGACCGCGGTCTACTTCGTCGTGTTCGCGGCGCTCGCCGCGCTCTGGATGGCCGCCGCGGGCGGCGCCTTCCAGAACGTGAAGGTCGCCTTCAGCAGCGACAAGGTCTACATCAACTCCCCCTACGCGATCGCGCAGACGGTGACGGTGCTGGGACTCCTCGGCGTGGTGACCATCGCCGCGTTCATGGGCCGCGCCGTCCAGCAGGACTTCGAGAACCAGACCTCGCACTTCTTCTTCACGAGCCCGATCTCGAAGGGCCAATACCTCACGGGGCGCTTCCTCGGCGCGGCCGCCGTCCTGCTCGTGATCTTCCTCGGCATCGCCGCGGGCGTGCTCGTCGGCTCCCACTGGCCCGGCGTGGAAGCGGAGCGGCTGGGACCGTGGAGGCTCGCGGCTTTCGTGCGGCCCTACCTCGTTATGCTGCTGCCCAACATCGTCTTCCTGGGCGCGCTCTTCTTCACCCTCGCGGCGCTCACGCGCCGCATGGTCGGCGTCTACATCGCGGGCGCCGCGGTGCTGATCGGCTATCTCGCCGCGGCACGGCTGCTCGCCGACATCGACAATCGCACCCTCGCGGCGCTGGTCGATCCGATCGGCTCGACGGCGCTGGGCCTCGCGACGCGCTACTGGAGCCCGGCCGAAAAGAATTCGCGCATGGTGCCTTTCACCGGGGAGCTTCTGTGGAACCGCGCGCTGTGGCTCGCCCTCGGATTCGCGTTCCTCGCGTTCTGCCAGGCGCGCTTCCGGATGGAGACGGAGGCGGGCGAGCGGGCGCCGCGCGGGTTCCTGCGGCGGCGCCGCGCGGTGGCCGCCCCGGCGGCCGAGGCTGCGACCGACCGCCGCGCCATCGCCCTGCCGGCGGTGGCGCTCGATACGCGCGGCATCGCCTACCTGCGCCAGCTTCCGGGCCTGGTCGCGCTCTACGCGCGCGAGACGATCAAGAGCGCCTACTTCGTCGCGATCGCCGTCACCGGCGCGCTTTTCATCCTCGCCAACGCGAAGGTCATCGGCTCGCTCTACGGCACGAACACCTATCCGGTCACCTACCTGGTGCTCGAGTTCGCCTCGGGCACCTTCCGGATCTTCATGCTGGTCATCATCACGCTCTACGCGGGCGAGCTGGTATGGCGCGAGCGCGACGCGCGCATGGCGCTCATCGCCGACAGCCTGCCGGTGCCGGGGTGGCTGCCGCTGGTGGCGAAGCTCGCCACGCTCTTCATCGTGCCCGCGGTGCTGCAGCTCGTCGTGCTCGCCTGCGGCGTGCTGGTCCAGCTCTTCAACGGCTATACGCACCTGGAGCTCGGGCAGTACCTGTTCGACCTCTTCGTGCTGGAGCTGCCGCGCTACTGGATCCTCGCGTGCCTGGTGCTCGCCATCCACGTAGCCGTCGACAACAAGTACCTCGGGCACTTCCTGGTGGTGGCCTATTACATCGCGAACATCGCGTCCGCGGCCTTCGGCTACACCCACTGGATGTGGCACTTCGGCACCGCGCCGGGCGTGACCTACTCCGACATGAACGGGTATGGGCATTTCCTGCGGCCGATTCCATGGTTCGAGCTGTACTGGGCGGCCGCGAGCGTCCTGCTCCTCCTCGCGGCGCGGTTGCTGTGGGTGCGCGGCACGGATACCGCCTGGCCCGCCCGCATCGCGATCGCGCGCGCGCGGGTTTCCGGTCCGGTGAAGGCCGCGGCGGCGATCGCGGTCGTGGTGCTCGCCGGCGACGGCGCATGGCTCTACTACAACACCGATATCCTCAACCACTACCGAAGCGAGTACGCACAGGACGAGCTGCGCGCGCAGTACGAGAAGCTCTTCAAGCCCTACGCGACGAAGCCGCAGCCCAAGGTGACCGGCGTGCGCATCGCGGTGGACCTGTTCCCGCACCGGCATCGGGTCGCCGCGAAGGCCACGTACACGCTGCGCAACAAGACCGACAAGCCGGTCGACGAGCTATACGTCACCCTCCCCGAGGACCTCATCGTCCACCGCATGGAGGCGAGCATCCCGCTCACGCTCGCCGAGTCGCGCCGCGAGCTCTCCTGGCAGCGCTACACGCTCGCCCATCCGCTCGCCCCGGGCGACGCGATGACGCTCGACTTCGACGTCGAGTACGCGCCGCGCGGGTTCGCGAACGACGGGGAGAGCCGCATCGTCGTGGACAACGGCACGTTCCTGAACAGCGGCTACCTGCCCCACATCGGCTACGACGAGCACATGGAGCTCTCGCAGGACCGCGACCGCAAGCGCCACGGGCTCCAGCCCAAGCCGCGCATGCACGACCTCGACGACGCGGCGTTCCACCAACGCAACTACATCACCGGCGAGGGCGACTGGATCGACTTCGACGCGACGATCTCGACGGCGCCCGAGCAGCTCGCCGTCGCGCCGGGGCGGCTGGAGCGCGAATGGACCGAGGGCGGGCGCCGCTATTTCCACTACAGGGCGCCGGCGCCGATCCTCGATTTCTACGCCTTCCTCTCGGCGCGCTACGCCGTGAAGCGCGACGAATGGCGCGGCGCGGACAAGATGGTGCCGATCGAGATCGACTACCAGCCCGGCCACGAGTACGACCTCGCGCGGATGATCGACGGCGTGAAGGATGCGCTCGACGATTACACCAAGGCCTTCGGTCCCTACCAATACGACCGGCTGCGCATCGTCGAATTTCCGCGCTATGCGCAGTTCGCGCAGTCGTTCCCGAACACGATTCCGTATTCGGAGGCGATCGGCTTCATCGCGAAGGTCGACGCGAAGGATCCGAAGGACATCGACTATCCCTATTACGTGACGGCGCACGAGGTCGCGCACCAGTGGTGGGCGCACCAGGTCGTGGGCGCGGACGTGCAGGGCGCGACGATGCTCTCGGAGACGCTCGCGCAGTACTCGGCGCTGATGGTGATGAAGCACCGCTACGGCGACGCGAAGATGAAGCGCTTCCTCAAGTACGAGCTCGATGCGTACCTCATCGGGCGCGCGACCGAGCGCAAGGCCGAGCAGCCGCTCTACCGCAACGAGAACCAGCCCTACATCCACTACCGCAAGGGAAGCCTCGCGATGTACGCGCTGCAGGACTACATCGGCGAGGAGGCGGTGAACCAGGCGCTCGCGTCGTTGGTGCGCAAGTGGGCCTTCCGCGGGCCGCCCTATCCCACCTCGCGCGACCTCCTCGCGGAGTTCACCGCGGTGACGCCACCGCAGTACCAGTACCTCATCCACGACCTCTTCGAGACCATCACGCTCTACGAGAACCGCGCGATCTCCGCGGTCGCGCACCGGCTGCCCGACGGGCGCTACGAGGTGAAGCTCACGGTGGAGGCGAAGAAGCTCGCCGCGGACGAGACCGGCGTGCAGCGCGAGGTGCCGATGGACGACTGGATCGACATCGGCGTGCTCGGCAAGGACGACGCGCCGCTCTACCTCGAGAAGCTGCGCATCCCCGCGGGACGCAGCACGTTCACGCTGGACGTGAAAGGCGAGCCGCTGCGTGCGGGCATCGATCCGATCGTGAAGCTGGTGGACCGCCGGCCCGACGACAACACGGTCGCCGTCTCCACGGAGCCCTGAAGCGAGGCGGCGCGGGTTTCACGCGGGCGAGCGGCGGCGCTCGGCGAGGGAGGCGATGAGCTCGTGCAAGGCGCGCGCCGCGGGCGAGAGCTCCGCGTTGCGCCGCGAAAGCAGCACCAGCGTGCGCGAGACGACGGGATCGCGCAGCGCCACCACCCTGAGCCTCGGATACGCGCCCTTCTGCACGGCGAGCTTCGGCACCACCGCGGCGGCCACGCCCTCCGCGACCAGCCCCACCGCGGTGGAGCTCCTCTGCACCTCGAACTGGAAGCGCAGGCGCACGTCCGCGGTGCCGAGCGCGACGTCGAGCAGGTGCCGGTTGCCGCTCATCTGCCCGACGTAGATCAGCGGGTGCTGCGCGAGCTCGCGCCACGCGAGCGATGCGCGCTTGGCGAGCGGGTGGTCGTCGCGGCATACGAGCACGAAGCGGTCGTCCACCAGCGGCGTGCCGGCGAGGTCCGGGTGGTGCGAGCCGCGGATGTTGATGCCGAACTCCGCCTCGCGCGACAGCACCGCCTCGGCGACGTCCGCGGAGGCGTGGTCGAGGATGCGCACGCGGTTCTCGGGATGGCGCGCCGCATAGCGCTGGATGATGCGCGGAAGGTATTGCACGCCCACGGTGGGCACGCACGCGATGGTGACGTCGCCGCGCATCGCCTTGCCGGTCTCGCGCACCTCGATGAACGCCGCGGAGAGGTCGGCCACGAGGCGCCGCGCGCGCGGCAGGAACCCGCGGCCGAGCGCCGAGAGCGCCGTGGAGCGCGTGGTGCGCTCGACCAGGCGCACGCCGAGTGATTGCTCGAGGTTCTGCAGGCGGCGCGTGAGCGCGGTCTGCGTGATGTGCAGCGCCTCGGCGGCGCGCCCGAAGCCGCCGTGGTCGGCGATCGCGACGAAGGCCTGCAGGCCGAGCACGTCGAGCTTCATGCGCTTTCCTCATCAATCGGCGAGATCAATTCATTTTACTTCGATCCCTGCGCCGCCGACACTGGACCCTCCGGCAAGGGAATCGAGGACATGGATCCGATCGACGATGCGTGGCGGGCGTTGCGAGCGGGGCTCGAAGCAAGGGCCGGCGAGCTCGCGGAGGAAGTGCGGCGCTACCCCGGCCCGATCGCGCGCTGCGACGACCAGCTCCCCGCCCTCCTCGCCGAGCGCTCGCGCGCCCTGGAGCTCGCGCGGCTCGCCGCGGACCTGGAGCGGGAGCGCCCGGCGCTCGACGAGATCGACTGGCTCGCACGCCTCTCGCAGCTCGCATGGCTGTTGCAGCCGCGCGACGAGGCGAGCCGCGCGCTGCACGCGAACCTCGTGGAGGCGCTGCGCCGGCGTTCGACGACCCCCGCATCGAGCGCCCGATGATCGCCTCGCTTTCGCTCCTTTCCGCGCTCGCCGCGGCGACGCTCGCGACCTCGTTCGTCTCGGGCATCCTCGGCATGGCGGGCGGGATGATGCTGCTCGGGGTGCTGCTCGCGGCGCTGCCGGTTCCCGCCGCGATGGCGCTGCACGGCGTGACGCAGCTCGCCTCGAACGGCGGCCGCGCGGTCCTGCTTCGCCGCGAGATCGACCTGCGCATCCTCGGCGGCTACGTGGCGGGCGGGCTCGGCGCGCTCGCCTTCTTCGCGGTCGCGCACGTGGTCCTCGGCAAGGCGGGCGTGCTCATCGCGATGGGCCTCGCGCCGTTCGCCGGACTCGCGCTTCCCGAGCGGCTGCACCTCAACGTCGAGCGGCGCGGCCATGCGTTCGCGTGCGGCCTCGCCTGCGTGTCGCTCGCGCTCACCGCGGGCGTGGCCGGTCCGCTGCTCGACGTCTTCTTCGTGCGCACGACGATGACGCGCCACCGTGTCGTCGCGACCAAGGCCGCCACGCAGACCTTCGGCCACCTGCTGAAGATCGTCTACTTCGGCCACCTCGTGCGCGGCGACGGGGACGGCCCGGACGCCGCCGTGGTGGCGCTCATGGTGGCCGCGGCGGTGTGCGGAACGGCGGCGTCGAGCAAGGCGCTCGAGCGCATGAGCGACGGCGCGTTCCGCACCTGGACGCGGCGCGTGATCGTGACGCTCGGCGTGGTGTATCTCGCCACCGGCGTGCACGCGCTTCGCGGCTGAGCCGCGCTTACCTGCGCGCGTCGTCCGCGCGGTCCGTGTACGCCGTGCCGCTCGGGCCCACGCCGGTGATCTGCACGATCGATTCCCCCGAGCGCATCCAGTGGTAGTGGCTCGCATTCGCGGGAACGACGAACACCGAGCCCTGCGGAAAGGCCTTCAGCCTCGCCGCATCGATCCGGTCGCCGAAACCGATGTAGAACGTGCCCGAGATGACGGTGTAGACGCGCTCGTCCGGGTGCGTATGCGGGGCGATCCTGTATCCGTCGGGAAGCTTCACGCGCGTGACGTAGGGGCCGGGCTTGCGCGGATCGCCGTAGAGCACGGCGACCTGCGCGGGGGGAGCGAGCGTGGGCGCGCTCGACCATGGCACCGCGTCGGGCAATGTTTGCGCGAACCGGGGCGGGTCGGCGGGCGCGGCGGACTGGGCGATGGCGCCGATCGCGGCGAGCGACACGACGCAAGCGACGAGGAACAAAACGGTGTTGCGCTGCATGGATACTCCCGGGAGTTGGCGGATGCGCTCCCCACGGACCGCCGCGCCCGCCGGCGCATTACGCGCCCGGGGAATTTGGGTAGCGGCGCGCGCCAATCCCGGTACTAGTACCGCCGCCGGCGGATTGTCCATGTCATTACAGTTGCGACATCCCACGCGCGCGCCCCCCGGAACCCCTCATGAAATGGATCTTCAGCAGGACGCAGCTCCTGTTCGCTGCTGCGTTCCTCGTGGCGTTCGTTGCCGCGCACACGTATTCGCGATCGAACGAAGGCCTCGCCGACGGACCGGGCGCGGACACGCTCGCATCGCAGAGCCCGGCAGTCACGGGAGACGCGCGCAGCGCATCGGCGCACGCCGAGCGCGTCTTCGTGGTGGCGAAGCGCGCCCCGGACGCGGCGCTTCCCGGCGACTCGTTGATCCTCGTGTGCGAGCGGGGCGGCGCCGCCGAGAACGCCGTGCGCCTGCTCGAGCGCCGCGGCTACTCGCGCGTCGACATCATGCCGGGAGCGGCGGCCGCGGTCGCGGAATCGCACGCGCGCCGCGAAACGCAACGATTGGCGGACGGCTGCACGCAATGGCGCCCGTTCGCCCTATAGCCCTCCTCCTACCCCGTCGGGGTAGTTTCGGCGGCCGCACTCCCCCTGCGGCCGCTTTTTTCTTCGCGCGAAGATGTCCCGCTCAGCTTCGATAGAAGTAAGGGTCGAGCACGCTCACCTGGGTGATCCGGTCGATCGGGAGGTTGTTCGTGGACGCGACCTTGCGGATCGCCTCCGGATTGGGGCCATCGTAAACGCAGAAGGTCTTCTTGAGGTCCGAGGTCACGTAGGAGTGGATCCAGGTGACGCCTTCGACGGCGTTCTTCGCGACGACCGACATGCAGGCTTTCGCTCCATCCCCGTCGGTGGGGATGCGCAGGCCCCCGTTGGGGAACGTCCTTTCGACGATGTAGCGCGGCATCTTGTGATCCTCCGTTCTGGTTTGGGGCGGCCGAGCGGGTGCGCCCGGCGTGAAGGTTGGCAGCGGCCCCCGTCCCGCGCCCGGGCAGGATTACGAATACTGGCTTGCGCCGCTACCCAAATTGCTCCGCCCTGCCGGCCGCCGCGCGCCTATAATTCGTCCTCCTCCGCGTGCCGCCCCCGGCCTGGGCCTGTCGTCCCATGGAGCTGATCGAACGCGAATCGGAGCTCGCGCTCCTGGAGCAGCATGCCGCCGCGTGCGACCTGGCGGGCGGCAAGATCGTGCTCGTCTCCGGCGAAGCGGGCATCGGCAAGTCGAGCCTGGTACGCACCTTCACCGGCTCGGTGGCGGGACGCTGCGTCTGGTGGGGCGCCTGCGATGCGCTGGAGACGCCGAACCCGCTCGGCGCACTGCATGACGTGGCCCATGCCTCGAGCCCGGAGCTCGCGAGCCTGCTCGAACGGCCGGTGCAGGGAAGCGCCCTCTACGCGGAGATCGTGCGCCTGCTGCAGTCGCTCGGCAGCGCCGTGCTCGTGATCGAGGACGCGCACTGGGCCGACCAGTCCACGCTCGACTTCATCCTCTACGTCGGCCGGCGCATCGACCGCACGCGCACGCTGCTCATCGTCACCTTCCGTTCCGAAGCCCTCGCCAACTCGCTGCGCGCCGTGCTCGGGGAGCTGCCCGCGTCGCACACCACGCGCATCGAGCTCGGGCGGCTCTCGGAAGCGGGCGTGGCGAAGCTCGCGCGCCAGGCGCTGCAGTCGCCGCGCGGCATCCACGCGGCCACCGGCGGGAACCCGTTCTTCGTGACCGAGCTGCTGCGCCACGGCCCGGCGCTGCTGCCGCGCAGCGTCCAGGACCTGGTCCTCGGCCATCTCGCGCGGCTGGGCGCCGGCGCGCGCGAGCTGGTGCAGCTCGCCTCGATCGTCCCGGGGCGCATCGAGCGCTGGCTCGTCGATCGCCTGCTCGGTCCCGCGCCGGATGACGTCGCCGCGGCGCTCGATTCCGGCCTCATCGTGATGGAGGCCGAATCGCTGATGTTCCGCCACGAGATCGCGCGCGTCGCCGTGGAGCGCGCGCTCTCGCCGCTCGCCGCCGAGCTGCTGCACAAGCGCGTGCTCGAGTGCCTCGAGGAATCGGGAATGCGCCCCGAGATGCTCTCGCGCCTGGTGCACCACGCGGTGCATGCACGCGCTTCGCAGACCGTGCTGCGGCTGGCACCGCTCGCCGCGCGCGACGCGCACCTTCGCGGCGCGCGCCGCCAGGCCGCGGACCACTATCGCACCGCGATCGAGTTCGCGAGCCCGCTGCCGGACAGCGAGCGCAGGAGCCTGCTCGAGGCGTACGCCGCCGAATGCCGCGTGACCGACCAGGTGGACCTCGCGATCGAGGCGCGCGAGCAGCTCGCCACCCTGCTCGAAGCCGCCGGGGACGTGCGCGCGCAGGGGCGCAACCAGAGCGAGCTCGCATTCGACTACGTCGTGGCGCTGCGCAATCGCGACGCCGATCGGGCGAGCGCGCGCGCCATCGCGATGCTCGAGCAGGAGGGGCCGGGCGTGGAGCTCGCGAACGCCTATCGCGTGGAAGCGCACCTGCGCATGCTCAACCGCGACATCGACCGCGCGATCGAGCTCGGCGAACGCGCGCTCGCCCTCGCGCAGCAGCAAGGCGCCACCGAAGTGGTCGCGGCCGCGCACTGCACCGTGGGAAGCGCGCTCTTCTGGGTCGATTACCAGGCCGGGCGCCGCAAGATGCAGCGCGGCCTCGAGTTGGCCGAGGCGAACGCGATGTACGGCATCGTCGCCAACATCCTCGTGAACCGCGGCTGCGGCGCCGCCGAGCTCTTCCACCTGCGCCAGGCCGAGCGCGACCTGCAGCGCGCGGTCGAGGTCGCGACCGTGCACGAGAACGATTTCTTCCGCACCTACGGACTCGCGTGGCTCGCGGCGGTGGACCTGTTCCTCGGCCAGTGGGACGACTCGGAGGCGCTCTCGCGCGAGGTGCTCGAAAGCGTGCGACCGTGCACCTCGGCGCGCGTGATGGCGCTCGGCACCGCCGGCCGGCTCGCGAGCCGCCGCGGCGACGCGAACGCGGGCGCGATCCTCGACGATGCGCTGGAGCTCGCGCTGCGCACCGACACCATGCAGCGCATCGTCCCGGTGCGTGCGGCGCGCGCCGAGGCGGCGCTCCTGCGCGGCGATCTCGACGCCGCCGTGGAGGAAGCGGAGCTCGCGCTCCCGATGGCGCGCCGCGCCCGCTCGCCGTGGTACACGGGCCAGCTCGCGCTCTTCCTGCACCTCGCGAACGGCCTCTCGGTGCCCGCCGAGGAATGCGCGCGCCCGTTCGTGCTCGAGATGCAGGGCCGGTGGCGCGAGGCGGCCGACGAATGGGCGCAGCTCTCGTGCCCCTACGAGCAGGCACGCGCGCTGGGCCGCGGCGATGCCGCCGCGCGACTGGAGGCGATCTCGCTCGCGGAAAACCTCGGCGCGCAGCCGCTGGTGGAGGCGCTGCGCCGCGACCTGCGCGAATCGGGCGTGCGCGGCGTTCCGCGCGGCCCGCGTCCGTCGACGCAGCGCCACCCGCGCGGGCTCACCGCGCGCGAGGTGGAGATCCTGCGCATGTTGTGCGAAGGGCTGCGCAATTCCGAGATCGCGGAGCGCCTCTTCCGCTCCGTGCGCACGATCGAGCACCACGTCGACGCGATCCTGAGGAAGCTCGACGTGCGTTCGCGCTCGGAAGCGCACGCGGTCGCGCAGCGCGAAGGCCTGCTGAAGGAGATGCAGGAGCGCACGTCGAGCCCCCGCTCCCGCAAGGCGGCCTTGGCGAGCGCGAGCCGCGACGCCGAGGACTGACCGGCGGCGCGGCTACGCGCCGACTTCCTTGAACACCTCCTTCGCGAGCCGCGCGCCTTCCACCGCGGCCGGCACGCCGCAGTAGATCATGCACTGCACGATCACCTCGAGGATGTCGTCCTTGGTGAGGCCGTTGGTGAGCGCGCCGCGCACGTGCGTCTTGAACTCGTTCGCGCGGTTCAGCGCGATGAGGATCGCGAGGTTGAGCATGCTGCGCTGCTTGCGGTCGAGGCCGGGCCGCGTCCACGCCGCGCCCCAGCAGTACTCGGTGATGAGGTCCTGCATGGTCTTCGTGAACTTGTCCGTCTGCGCGACCTGCGGATCGACGTATTGCGCGCCCAGCACCTCGCGACGCACCTGCAAGCCCTTCTCGTACAGCGCCTTGTCCATGCCGTTCTCCTCGAATGGGGCCGCGCCCCGTTGCGAGGACTGTAGCACCCGGTCAAACGCTTGCGCTGCGGGACTGCCGCGCCGGCTGGTACGTGCCTGCCGGCGAGCGGAACCCGATGGCGATGCGGTTCCAGCCGTTGATCGCGACGATGGCGAGCGTGAGGTCGGCGATCTCGCGCTCGGAGAACTGCGCGCGCAGCTCCTCGTACACGTCGTCGGGCGCGTGCGTCTCGGCGACGAGCGTGAGCGCCTCCGTCCATGCGAGCGCCGCCCGCTCGCGCGGCGAGTAGAGATCCGTCTCGCGCCATGCATCGAGCAGATACAGCCGCTGCTCGCTCTCGCCCGCGGCGCGCGCGTCCTTCGAGTGCATGTCGAGGCAGAATGCGCAGCCGTTGACCTGCGAGGCGCGCATCTTCACGAGCTCGAGCAGCGAATGCTCGAGGGTCGAGTCGGCGATGGCGGCTCCGAGGCCCAGCATGGCCTTCATCGCGGCGGGCGCCACTTTGTTCGGGTTCAGTCGTCGTTCCATGGTCAGGCTCCTTTACGAGTTTTCGATGCCGGTCGGCATCCGTCCAGAAACATGCGCACGGCCTCGCGGACCGTGCGCTCGACCTCGGCGCTCGTCGGCGCGGGCCGCAGGCCGAGGACCACCTTGAGGTGCAGGTCGTCGCGCAACATGCCGATGAAGTGCTCGGCGGCGAGGGACACGTTGCGGATCCTCACCTCTCCTCGGCGCACGGAGCGCTCCAGCGCCAGGGCGAGGCCGCGGCTCGCGCGGCCGGGGCCGCCCTCGAAGAACGCGTGCGCGAGCTCCGGGAAGCGGATGCCTTCGGCCACCACGAGCCGGTAGAGGGCGAGCGTCTTCGGCGCCATGAGGAGCGCCATCACGCGCGTGCCGAAATCGAGCAGCGTCGCCTCGATGTCGCGGCCGTCGGCTTGCGCCGGCGCGAGCGCCGCGAGCGGCCGGGCCGAGAGCCGCGTCGTGATCGCCTCGAAGAGCTCCTTCTTTCCGCCGAAGTGGCTGTAGATCGCGCGCTTGGAGCCGCCGACGCGTTCGATCACCGCGTCGAGGCTCGCGCCGGCGTATCCGCGCTGCAGGAAGACGTCGGCGGCGGCCGCGAGGATCTCCTCCCGCAGCTCGTCGGCCGTGCGCCGCGGCGCTGCCGCCGGCTTTCTCGCCATCCCTTGCCTCTCGTTCGCCAGGTTCCGAGACACAGGGTACTCCGTAGTACCCTGAAATTCAAGAGGGTACTCGTAGGTACCTTTTTCGCCGCGAGGCGTTCCGAGCACCCGGATGGGCGTATAATGTGAATGCAGGATCATCAAGCAGAGAAGCTTCCGTCCTCACCCGCCGCCGCTTTCCGGGCGGAGTCGAAGCGCCATTCCCTACCTTGGTCATCGTGACCCGCCGCCGGGCCGGGATTCGTTCGCGCGCCAGAAACGACGAGGGGGTTCCATGCCGAAAGAAGACATGATTGCAATGGAAGGGGTGGTGAACGAGGTGCTGCCCGACACGCGCTTCCGGGTGGCGCTCGAGAACGGCCATATCATCACCGCTTATGTCGCGGGCAAGATGCGCAAGCACCGCATCCGCATCCTCGCGGGCGACAAGGTGAGCCTCGAGCTCACGCCGTACGACCTCAGCAAGGGACGCATCACCTTCCGGCACAAGGACGAGCGCGCGGCCCCTGCCGCCAATCGCCGGCCGGCGTACGGGCGCCGCTGAGCCCGAGGTAAGCCATCGTCCTGCATCATCCCGGGCATCCCGCCGATAGGCATCTCAGCCGCTCCCGGACGCAGCACTGAAATCGCCGCCGATGGCTTGCTGCGCTGCGGCGGGCGCATCGTGGAAGCATGTGGATGCTCTATGCGCTGCTCACGCTCCTGTTGCTGCCTACGGCCGCGGTGATCGCGCTTTACGCGTCACGCATCCGGTTCTCCAAGCAGATCGTCGCGCGCACGGTGCCCGCGCAGTCCTCGCCCGCCCGCTGCCGGCGCACCATCGTCATCGCGGGCGACAGCACGGCATTCGGCGTCGGCGCGCTTCCGGAGCACTCCACCGCCGGCCGCCTCGCCGCGGCGTTCCCCCACGCCCGCGTGATCAATGTCGCGAGGTCGGGGGCGCGCGTGGGACACGTCTTCGAGCAGCTCGCGCGCCTGGTGGAGCCGCTCGCGCGATGCGGCTGCCGCAAGGTCGACTTCGTCCTCATCCATGCGTGCGGCAACGACGTGATCGAGTTCCGCTCGGTCGACGTGTTCGAGCAGGACCTGCGGGCGGCCATCGCGATGGCGCGGCAGCTGAGCGACAACGTGGTCCTCATGCCGGGCCAGAACTTCAGCGTGGCACCCTTCTTCCTGCGCGGCCTCTCGCACATCGTCACCCGGCATGCGGTCCGCCTGCATGCGGTGGTCGAGCGGGTGACCGCGGAGCTCGGCGTGACCTTCGTCGATCTCTTCCGCGACCCATCCGAGGATCCGTTCGTGAAGGAGCCGAAGCGCTACTACTGCGCGGACGGCCTGCATCCCTCCGGCGAGGGCTACGGCATCTGGTTCACGGCGCTCATGGGAGCGGTGCCGCTCACGACGTTCCTCGGTTCGGACCGGTAGCGCGCCGCTGGAACCTCTGGCGCGCGAGGTTGTGCCGCGCGTTCGGGCGCTATCGTCGCCCGTGCCAGCGGCGTTCGCCGCCGATGACGAGCGCGGGCTCGACACCCTCGCGCATCAGGGTTTCCCAGTCGAGGCGCTGCGTCGGCGCTTCCTCCGACGCGAGGACCGGCAAATCATGGTCCTGCACCGGGAGCGGTTTCACGGCACGAACACTGTGGGGCGGCGTGCGGGACTGCGGCGTGCGAGTGGCGATCTTCATGGGGCACCTCGATCGCGATGTGCGGATTCAATTGTGCGCGCCCTTTTGGTCGCCATCACCGTGCTTGAGCAAAAGGATCAAGGGCGCCCGCGGGTTTCGCGGACGCCCGTGTTCAAGCAGGTAAGGAAATCATGCCGTGACGTTTTGCGTGTCGCCCGGCTTCATGACGATCGCCTGGACGTTCGGAGCGATCTGCGCGAGCGCGCGCCGGAACTCTTCTCCCGCCTGGACACCCATCACCTGCGGGTTGTGCGCGTAGTGCACGGGGATCGCCTTCGAGACGCCCATCCACTCGCAGGTGCGCGCCGCATCCGCAGGCCCCATGGTGTAAGGCCCGTCGCCCACGCACACGATGCCGAGATTCGGCCGATAGCGCCGGCCGAGCAGCTTCATGTCGCCGAAGAGGTCGGTGTCGCCGCTCGCGTAGACGCGCATGCCGCCGATGTCGATCATGAACCCCGCCGCGGGATAGCCATGGAGGTTGGAGTGCACGGCCGGAACCAGGTGCGCGACCATTCGCCCGTGCTTCGACATGCCGCCGAAGTTCATGCCCGCGCCGCCGTTCGAGACCACTTTCGACGGATCGAGGCCGGCCGCCTTGAAGTCGGGAACGAGGCCCTTCCTCAGCAGGTCGCTCTGGCCCGTCGTCTGCACCGGCACGCCCGCGTCCACCAGCGCCTTCAGCATCTCGAAATAGTCGCCCATGTGGTCGCCGTGGTCGTGCGTGAGCAGCACGAACACCGCCTCCGGATTCTTGCCGCGGACGTACTCGACGAAGCCTTCCTTGGTCGCGTACTCGGGCGGCTTCTGGATGTTGAAGCGGCTCCAGCCGGCGTTGTTCCAGATCCACGCGTCGACGTAGGCGATCTGCTTGTAATCCGGCGTGGCGAGCTCGACCACGCCGCCGCCCAGCCAGCGGACGACGATGTTGCCGCCAGTCATGGCTGCGCCGCCGCCCATGCCCATGTCCGAATGCATCGGCTCGCCCGCGCAACCGCCGAGCGCGAACGCTCCGCCCAGGGCCAGGGCGCCACGCAAAAGCGAACGCCGTCCGAGATCCACCGTGCCCGCGCCGGGCGGTACGACTTGCCGATCGCCTGCCTTCTTCATGGCCCTGCCTCCTTTTCGTTGTTGGTGGAACGATCCCGCCGGTGCGCATTCTTGCACGGCTGGCCCTGCGATGTCGCGATCGGCAAGCGCAACAATCGATGGACCCGCGCTATTCCGATCCCATGGTGCTCAACGCCTTCGACAAAGCTAGAATAGCGCCGCCCAATGCCCGGGAGTCCGCACATGGCCGATCGGATCGATTCGCTTCCGGATGACGTCGTCGAAGCCTGGAAGGGCGGAAACAAGATCGAGGCGATCCGGCGGCTGCGCGAGGCGGCCCACATGGGGCTCGCGGAGGCGAAGGCCGTGATCGATGCGCTCGATCGCGCCACCGACGGCTCCGCGCCTGCGACGGCGTCCGTGCGAGTCGTATCCGGTCCGGCGGTGCCGGACATGATGAAGGCCTTGCAGGAGGCGGGCGCGCTTCCGCCCGACGTCATGGAAGCGTGGCAGCGCGGCGCGAAGCTCGAGGCGCTCAAGCGTTTCGCCGCCGCCGCGAAGGAAGGCCGAATCCAGGGGAACGTGAAGGTGCGGGTGGAGGTGAACGAGCGGCGCCAGAAATCCGGCGCGCTCGCTCCGCCGACGGACGCGTCAACGCCTGCGATGTCCACGAGGACCTCCGTGCCGGACAACGGACTCGCGCCGGGAGAGGTGCCGCGCTCGAAGGGTGGCGCCACCGCGGCGCTCGTGCTGCTCGCGGTTGTCGTCATCGCGCTCGTGATCTACGCGCGCTACGGCTGAATCCCGGAACGCGCGGACCTGCCTGACCCCAGCGCGGGCACATCGCGCATTTCATCGGAATCGTCGCCGCGCCTACTTCTCCATCCTGCTGTATTTCCGCGATGGGATCCCGAGCTCCTGTTGGGGATCGGCATCGGCGCGGGGCTCCTCGCGTTGTACCTGGTGGCGCGCAGGTATCGCGCGGGCTTCGTATCGGATGTCCGGAATCGGATCCGGCGCGATCACTTCGCGCGCAAGGGGTGAGCGTCGAGCGGCGGCGACCAGCGTGGGGGAAGGTTGGTAGGCGCGATTGGACTCGAACCAACGACCCCCACCATGTCAAGGTGGTGCTCTAACCAGCTGAGCTACGCGCCTGCCGAAGGAACGCAAAATTTTATCACAGGCGAGGCGCGCGAAGCCCTCCCCTAACCCCGCAGATCGCGGGCGATGAGGTCCGCCGCCTTCTCCGCGATCATGATCGTCGGGATGTTGGTGTTGCTCGAGACGAGCATCGGCATCACGGACGCATCGACGACACGCAGCCCTGAAACCCCGTGCA
>Ga0157370_10003146_pt1 | contig 19553 bp, 17 predicted proteins | sample C35metaG_FD_113463 | JGI IMG/M metagenome (GOLD analysis project Ga0157370, IMG submission 113463) | Corn rhizosphere microbial communities from Kellogg Biological Station, Michigan, USA - C3-5 metaG | ecosystem: Host-associated > Plants > Roots > Rhizosphere > Soil | place: USA: Michigan...
GAAGCAACTCAAAATAAGGAAGGAGAAGCCCTCAAAAATATCCAGGCAATTTTATTAAATCTTCAGAAAGAAATTGAAATTTTAAAAAAGAGATAGATTTATTTTCGTATAGCCCTGGCCGTTATAAAAAAAATTTCATTTTATGATAATTGCAGATCCTCCAGAATCAGGTAATGGAAGGCAATTTATACTTTGTTCCTTGCAAAATTGTTCTACAGCTTTTCGCGAACCCTTATAATTATCATTATTAAAATCATGAATAAAAATATAACCGCCTGTAACTAATCTTGGATAGAAAAAAACAAGCCCATTATAAATCGGTTCATATAAATCCGCATCAATACTTACAAATACAAATGTGTCATTAAGGCTTTTTGCAGATTCAGGGAAAAACCCTTTTATCGGTATACATTTTTTAGGATGTGGCATTAACTTTAGAACAGATTCTATAGAGGTGTCAGAAAAATCTTGATCACCTGTAGAGAATTCGTTTTCTTTTTCTGACTTAAGATCCCTTTTATCAAAACCCTCAAATGTATCAAAAAGATATAATGAACGATCAGGAAAATATTGATTAATATATCGGGCAAATTTGGCTTTATATACTCCCAATTCTGCTACGCTTCCCTGCAAGTGTCTTTTACTAATTTCATGGCTTACCAATTCGAGCGTTGCAAGCCGTATATAGTCGAAATAATTTTTATCTATTTGCCTTTTTCGTTGCAGAAAACTTAGAGAGGTTCCTATAAAAATATTTTTTTTATGAAAAGCTTTTCCAAAGAGGAAATTTATTCCTTTAACCAGATCGGACATAAGTTATTAACTGGTAATTGATAATTTTTTCTGCAACTTAAAAAAACTAAAATCTTAAAAGAAGTCGATTAATACAATCATTAACTAATCTTACTTTCAATTTCGTCTATCCCTTACCGTTATATTAAAGAAAGAGTCTGATACTTCTTCTTTAGCAAATGAGCGCATTTCCACATTTGCTCATTTTCGCATTACTTCTTCATCACTTTTGCCATCGTCTTACCAATGTCTGCAGGGCTGGCCACCACGTGAACGCCGCACTCAGCAAGGATTTTCATCTTTGCTGCTGCTGTATCTTCTGCACCGCCAACGATAGCGCCTGCATGTCCCATTCTTCTTCCGGCCGGTGCAGTTTGTCCTGCTATAAAACCCACAACAGGTTTTGTGGAATTTTGCTTCAGCCATCTTGCCGCATCTGCTTCCATGCTGCCACCGATTTCACCAATCATTACAATACCATCCGTTTCTTTATCATTCATAAATAATTCTACCGCTTCCTTGGTAGTAGTGCCAATGATAGGATCACCACCAATACCAATAGCAGTTGAAATTCCTAATCCTGCCTTAGCCACCTGGTCTGCTGCTTCATAAGTAAGCGTGCCCGATTTGGAAACGATTCCTATTTTACCTTTCTTGAAAATAAATCCCGGCATAATGCCCACCTTACATTCATCTGCAGTAATGACTCCCGGGCAATTGGGACCAATTAATCTTGATTTTGTATCCAATAAAAAATTTTTTGCCTTCACCATGTCCTGCACAGGAATGCCTTCGGTTATGCAAACAATCAAACCAATTCCGGCATCTGCAGCTTCCATAATGGCATCCGCAGCAAAAGCAGGCGGAACAAAAATGATACTCACATCTGCACCGGTTTCTTTCACTGCTTCTTCTATGGTGTTAAACACAGGCCGCTCCAGATGCATGGTGCCACCCTTGTTTGGCGTTACACCACCCACAACATTGGTTTTGTATTCGATCATTTGTGTTGCATGAAAAGTGCCTTCCGTGCCGGTAAATCCCTGTACTAAAACTTTTGAATTTTTGTTTACTAAAACTGCCATGAATAAATTTTAAATTGGGCAAATATATCAATTAACAACCGAAATCGTGAAACGTGAAACGTCAATCGTGAATTGTTGGATATTGAATATTGAATCGCCAATTTGTACTTTTTACTTTTGACTTTTCAATTGTCAACCATCAATAAAGCAAAACGTATCTCCATCAAACAAACCCAGGTCACTTAGCTTTACATGCGGAATTACCAGCAATGCCATAAAAGATAATGTCATAAAAGGTGCGGATAGTTTTGAACCTAACGATTTTGCTGCTTTATCAATTGCTGTGTATATTCCGGCAACGCTGTATCCATCTTCATTACTCATTAAACCGGCTACAGGTAAGGGCAGTATCATTTCTTCTTTATCACTTGCACAACTAACACCACCTTTGTTTTCAATAATAAGATTTACTGCTTTGCAAATATCTTCATCATGTACACCAACGGCAATGATATTATGACTGTCGTGCGCTACGGATGATGCAATGGCTCCTGTTTTTAATCCAAAATTCTTTACAAATGCTTTTGCAAACGGCGCATTCCGATAACGATTTACCACGACCATTTTTAAAATATCATTTTTTACATCACTAACATAAGTGTCATTTTCAATCTTTGGCTTAGTAATCAATTTATTTGTGATCAATTGCCCATCCAATGCTTCAATCACCGTTATCTTATTTGAATTATTTTTTTTATAAATAAAATCTTCAATAGTCTTTCTATCACAGTTGAAGTTATTGATGGGTGCAACTTTGGTAGTTTCAATTTTTGATTTGCCTGCTTCTGCAACTAACTGGCCATTGATGAAAGTTTTAAGTACAGAAAAATTTTTTAAATCTTTTACCAAAATAAAATCTGCTGCATCTCCGGCTTTCAGCAATCCAACTTTCATATTATAATGTTTCACCGGGTTCACACATGCGGCTTTCAGTATTTTGAATACATCAATATTTTTTGCAACGGCTCTTTTGCATAAATCATTTATATGCCCTTCCACCAAGCTATCGGGATGCTTATCATCACTGCAAAACATCATGCTGTCTTCATGATCATTTAATAAATCAATCAATGCTTCAAAATTTTTTGCAGCGCTTCCTTCGCGGATGATAATCTTCATTCCATGCTGCAGCTTATCTGATGCTTCTTCTTTGGTAAAACATTCGTGATCGGTGCTGATGCCGGCTTCAATATATTTTTTTGCATCATTGCCACGCAGGCCCGGTGCATGGCCATCCACAGGCTTGCCATAAATTTTTGCAGAATTAATTTTTGCTTCCACTTCTTCATTGTGATGCAACACACCCGGAAAGTTCATCATTTCACTCAGGTAATTAATATCATCCCTGTCCAGCAATGCGTCCACATCTTTTGCATTCAGCGCTGCACCGGCTGTTTCAAAGTCGGTTGCAGGCACACAACTCGGCGCACCGAAATAAAATTTAAAGGGAACCTGTTTCCCATTTTCAATCATGTAGTCCACTCCTTTTATTCCGCAAATATTGGCTATCTCATGCGGATCGCTTGCCGTGGCAACTGTGCCATGAACTACCGCAAGCTTTGCAAACTCAGCAGGCACCAGCATAGAACTTTCAATATGAATGTGTGCATCAATAAAACCGGGAAGGATGAAAGGCTCATTATTTTTTTGTGGCGAAAATTTATTAACTGAAATAATTTTGGAATCTTTTACCTGTATTGATCCGTAAAAAATTTCTTTTTTTTCAATGTCAACGATGTTGCCGGCTATTTCAAATTCCATTGCCTGATTTTATTTGTTGTGGATTACAAAATTCGCTTTTCAATTACAATAAATAAAAAACTAAAATTTTTAAACTCATTATTCACTTATCTTCATATAAAATTTCCTGGTATGAAAAATTTATATCTGTTTGTAACATTCCTTATAGCCTTTGTACTTTTTGTAAAGGCTGTAAATGCGCAATCGGTTGATGATATCATCAATCAATATATTACCGCACGTGGTGGAAAAGATAAATTGGGTAATGTTAAAAGTGTTTATATGGAAGGTACGCGGCAAATGATGGGCAACGAGGTAGAAGTAAAAGTAACCAAAGTGCAGGGCCAGCTTAATCGTGTTGACTTTGCAATGGGCGGCAATGAAGGTTATACTATTGTAACTCCTGACAAAGGCTGGATGTACATCCCGATGCGCTCTGATGAAGTGCAGGAAATACCTGCAGAAAGATTGAAGGCGATGCAGGACCAGCTTGATATTGCAGGGCCGTTGGTAGATTATGCTGCAAAAGGATATAAAGCAACTTTGTTAGGAAAAGATACGGTAAAAGGTAATGAAGCCTGGAAGATTCAGTTAACAGACTCCAGCGGAAAGAGCAATACTTATTTAATAGATACTAAAACACATTTGCTGGTGCAAATGCGCATACTAACGGGCATGGGTATGCGAAATAATAACCAGCAGGTGGAAGTGGTGACCGACCTGAGCGATTATAAAGATGTAGATGGTGTATTGTTTCCGCAAACCATCACCACCGAAGGGACAGGAATGGGCGCAGGCTCTATGACATTTGATACCATTAAAGTAAATCCGCCGGTAGATACTGCTCTTTATAAACCTTCAAAATAAAAAATTATTTTGCCGGCTTCATTTAAAAAAAAACACACTGCATACACACACTTTAATTTTTGCAATGATGCACAACAAGAAAAAAATCTTTGTTTTTTCGATAGCCTTGTTTTTTTCTTTATTTTCTGCTGCACAAAAAAAGGAAAAACCTGCTGCTGAAAACTATGACAGTATTTTATTAAGCACCACTAAATACAGGCTGATAGGCCCTTTCAGGGGAGGAAGGAGTTGTACAGTGAGCGGGGATTATAAAGATAAAAACACCTTTTCCTTTGGCGCCACCGGCGGCGGCGTATGGAAAACAACAGACGGCGGCAGTAATTGGAAAAATATTTCTGATAAATTTTTTGGCGGCTCTATTGGTTGTGTTGCAGTATCGCCATCCAGTTCCAGTGTTGTGTATGTGGGCGAAGGCGAGTCAACGCTTCGTGGAAATGTAAGCGAAGGGCATGGTATGTGGCGCAGCGATGATGGCGGAAGAAACTGGAAACATATTGGCCTGGATGATTCAAGGCATATCGAACGAATTGTAATTCATCCTACCAATCCGGATATAGTTTGGGTGGCAGCAGGCGGCCATTTATTTGGCCCCTCAAAAGAAAGGGGAATTTATAAAACTACGGATGGTGGTAAAACATGGAAGCAGGTTTTGTACAGCGATGATATTAGTGGTGGTGAGGAATTGGTAATGGAACCGGGAAACCCATTGGTTTTATATGCATCTACATGGACGGCACAACGCACGCCATACGATTTCACCAGTGGTGGTAAAGGAAGTGCTTTGTGGAAAAGCATTGATGGCGGCGATTCATGGTCCAAACTCAATAATAAAAAAGGATTGCCCGGCAATACAGCGTTTGGAAAGATTGGTATTGCTGTATCAGCTTCTAATCCGGACAGAGTGTATGCCTTAATTGAATCATCCAAAGGCGGATTGTTCAGAAGTGATGATGGTGGCGAAACATGGAACCTTGAAAGTACGGATGCTGATATTAAACAACGTGCATGGTATTTTGATAAAATATATTGCGATCCAAAAAATGAAGACGTGGTGTATGCATTAAATGTGGACATGTATAAAAGCAGTGATGGCGGTAAAACTTTCAAACGTGTTGGTACATCGCATGATGATCATCACGATCTTTGGATAGATCCCAATAATCCTGAAAGAATGATTGTGGCCAATGATGGCGGAGCGCAAATAAGTTTTGATGGCGGCGCTAACTGGAGCACGCTGGATAATCAGCCCACCGCTCAATTTTATCGTGTATCTACCGATAATCATGTTCCATATCGCATACTGGGTGCACAGCAGGATAACTCTACTGTTCGCATTCTGTCAAGATCGGAAGGAAGTGAGATAACACAAAGCGATTGGTCGTCCACCGCTGGTTTCGAAAGTGGTTATGTTGTCGCAGATCCGCTCAATCCCGATATTGTGTATGGAGGTAATTATGGTGGTTCTATTTCAAGATATGATCACAGAACCGGTGAATACAGGATGGTGAGTGTATGGCCTGTGTATGATTTGGGCAATGGCGCTGATGTTTCCAAATACCGGTTCCAATGGAACTTCCCGATTTTCTTTTCGCCCAACAATCCAAAAGAATTATATGCTGCCGGTAATGTTTTATTTAAAACAGAAAATGAAGGTGCTTCGTGGACTCCTATTAGCGGTGATCTTACCACTAATGATAAATCAAAACAAAAATCGAGTGGCGGCCCCATTACCAAGGATAATACCGGTGCAGAAGTGTACTGTACTATTTTCACTGCAGCAGAATCTCCGCTTGAAAAAGATTTGCTGTGGACAGGAAGTGATGACGGGTTGATTTATGTAAGTAAAGATGGCGGCGGGCATTGGGATAATGTAACGCCCCCGGCAGCAGGAAAATGGATGATGTGGAACTGCGTGGAAGCTGATCCATTTAAAAAAGGAACAGTATATTTTGTGGGTACGAAATATAAAATGGATGATTATACTCCGTATATTTTTGTAACAAATGATTATGGAAAAACATGGAAGAAGATTACTAACGGTATCGCACAAACGCACTTTGCACGATGCCTGCGTGCAGATAAGAAAGTGCCGGGGTTGCTCTATTGCGGCACCGAATATGGAATGTACATCAGCTACGATTATGGCGAACACTGGAAAACATTTCAATTAAACCTGCCTGTCGTTCCCATTACTGACCTTACCATCAAAAACAATGACCTCGTAGTGGCCACGCAGGGAAGAGCATTTTATGTGTTAGATGATTTGACCACCGTACAGAATCTTAATAAAGATATTGTACAAAAAGACCTGTACATTTTTCCAACAGATACGGCATACCGTTTAGGGGGAAGGCAAAACCTTGATGCAAAAAATGCAGGCATCAATCCGCCGAATGGTATTGTAATAAATTATTACCTGAAAAATGTAAATGACAGCAGCCTGGTAAAAATTTTTGTATTGGATAAAGATCAAAAAATAATTAAAAGTTACAGCACCAAGCCTTCGGGAGATACTGATAAGATAGAAGTAAACAAAGGAATGAACCGTTTTGTTTGGGATATGAACTATGCACCTGCAGAAAAAATTGATGGCATGGTATTGTGGAATGGTAATGTGGGCGGGCCAAAAGCTATACCGGGAAAATATTATGTGCATATAGAGGCAAATAAAAAAGATACGGCCACTGCTGAAGCTATTATTAAGGCAAATACGGAGTATAAGGAAACGCAGGCAGAGTATGAAGAACAATTCAAATTCTTAATCACCGTACGTGATAAATTTTCTGAAATACAAAAAGCCATTAAAAATATTCGTGACCTGCGAGGCCAGATAAATAGTTTTATCGGCAGGCTTGGAAAAGATACCACTCACGATGTAAAAGCCATGGCAGATTCCATCAATAAAAAAATGACTTCAATAGAAGATTCATTATACCAAACAAAGGCTAAAAGTGGCGAAGATTTGCTAAACTACCCGGTACGCCTGAATGACCAGATTTCTGCACTTTATCATTTTGCTGCATCGGGTAATTATCCGCCAACGCAGCAGGTGAAAGATGCATATACTTTTTTAAGCGCAAGAGCCAACAAAGAATTGGATAAGCTGAAAACAATAATGGATGCGGATATTCCTAAGTTCAATGAATTGATAAGACAACATCAATTACCATTGATCGGCGTGAAGAAAGAATAATATCAATCTAAAAGATCGGGTCGCCTTTCTTTTGTTCGGAGCACAGACTGTTCTTGCCTCCATTGTTCTATTTTAGCATGATTGCCACTTAACAGAATCTCCGGCACTTTCCATCCACGAAATTCTTCGGGCCTGGTATAAACCGGTGGAGCAATTAAATTATCCTGGAAAGAATCCATTAATGCGGAAGTTTCATCATTCAATACACCCGGTATTAATCTTCCAATAGCGTCTGTAAGTACCGCTGCGCCTAATTCTCCGCCGCTTAATACATAATCTCCTATTGAAATTTCTTTCGTGATGAAATGATCGCGCACCCGTTGATCAATGCCTTTATAATGCCCGCAAATGATGAGTAAATTTTTTTTCAATGAAAGATTGTTGGCCATTTTTTGATTAAAATTTTCACCGTCGGGCGTAAGAAAAATTATTTCATCGTAAGAAGTTTCTTTTTGCAATGATTCAATGGCATTCACTAATGGTTCAATCATTATTACTAATCCGGCTCCGCCACCAAACTGGTAATCATCTATCTGCCCGTGCTTATAATTTGTAAAATCCCTCAGGTTAAACACATTTACTTCGAGCAGTTTTTTTTCTCTCGCTCTTTTTAAAATTGAATGAGCAAAAAAACTTTCCATCAAAAGTGGTACTGCAGAAATGATATCAATCTTCATTTGGCAAACTTATGATAATTATACAGCGATTCTTAAAAACATGACGCTATTCAAAAAATTCATTTAGGTCGCGGCGATCTTTTTTTGTTGGCCGGCCTTGTTTACTTTTCCTTTTACCGGTATTAAATACAAATGCAGAAGTATGCGCGGGTTGTTTATCTTCTTCAGGAGTAAGATCCACATAATATTTTATTGCTTCAGCAAACTGAACACGATGATGCAGCAAGCGGGTTACTTCTATCAGCCATTTTTTTGTTTCAGTTTTTATTTCATATCGTTCTCCTGTGTGTACTATTTTAGAAGGTTTGATATTTATTCCGTTGCATTTTACTTTGGCGTTATTACATGCATCGGCTGCAAGGCTGCGCGTTTTGAAAATGCGTATGCTCCATAAATATTTATCTATCCTTAATTTTTCTTTTTCGTCCATACTCAAAATTAAATGTGATTTACATAAATGGTGTTGGCTGTAATAAGCATTTCTGTATTTTTACCCATAAACTAAAATAAGATGCGTACACAATTCAAGATTTCATTACTGGTAGTTTTTTTGATCTTTTCAATGTATTCCTTTGGTCAGTTTCGCCCAAAAGAAATTGACTGGACACCCGATGGCACTGCATTTCTGCGTATCAAAGATGGCGGAATTGTAAAAACAGATGTAAAAACAGGAAATGAAACGATGCTCGTAACCAGCCAGCAGCTTACGCCTGATGGAAGCGAAACTCCTTTATCATTCAGGATTTACAGTTTTTCGCCGGATTATAAAATGCTGTTGATTTTTACCAATACTGCAAAAGTTTGGCGGTATCATACACGTGGCGATTATTGGGTGCTGGATATTCCCAATAATAAATTAATACAACTAGGTAAAGGATTACCATCGCAATCATTAATGTATGCGAAAATTTCTCCCGACGGGAAAAACGCTGCTTATGTGAGTGAACATAATTTATATATGGAAGATCTTGCTACGCATAAAATAACACAACTAACGGCAGACGGTACACGAAAATTTATTAATGGAACCTTCGATTGGGTATATGAAGAAGAATTGGATTGCCGGGATGGTTTTCGCTGGAGCCCCGACTCAAAAAAAATTGCCTTTTGGCAGGTGGATGCTACAAAAATCCGCGATTATTATATGCTGAACACTACTGATTCGCAATATTCCAGAGTGATTCCTGTTGAATATCCAAAAGTAGGATGGCCTCCATCTCCGGTTCGTATTGGTGTAATCACGGTAAATGATGATCAAATTAAATGGATGAATATTCCCGGCGATCCGCAGGAACATTATTTACCAAGAATGGAATGGGCGGATAATTCCGATGAGTTGGTGGTGCAACAGCTCAATCGCAAACAAAATGAAAGCAAACTTTTTTATTGCAACGCCGCCACCGGGACTGCAACAAATTTTTATACCGAAGATGATAAAGCATGGATAGATGTAAAAGGTGTTTGGAATGATGGCGACCCGATTGGATGGGAATGGCTCAACAACGGGAAAAATTTTTTATGGGTTAGTGAAAAAGACGGATGGCGGCACATTTACTTAATAAGCCGCGATGGTAAAAAGGAAACTCTGGTTACAAAGGGTGATTACGATATTCAAACAATCAAGTGCATTGACGATAAAAATAATTATGTGTATTTTATGGCATCGCCCAACAATGCAACACAATTATACCTGTATCGTGTGAAGATGGATGGTAAAGGAAAACTGGAATTACTTTCCCCATCAAACATGGCAGGCACGCATGATTATAATATTTCTCCGTATGCTAAATATGCAATGCATAGTTTTTCCAACTATAAAACCGAACCCATCGCAGAATGGATTTCCTTACCTGATCACAAACCCATTGATGAAAATAAGAGCATAGCAAAAAACATGAAGGTGGATGAAAATACCAACATTCATTATTTTAAAATAACTACGGAAGATAATGTAACCGTGGATGGGTGGATGAAACTTCCAGATGATTTTGATTCAACAAAAAAATACCCGGTTGTATTTTATGTATATGGCGAACCTGCTGCTTCTACGGTAGGCGATGAATACGGTGCGCAATTTGATTTCCTGTTTCGCGATGGCTCTCACGATTTGAGTGCCGACGGATATATATATGTATCTACCGACAATCGGGGTACGCCTTCTCTTAAAGGTGCTGCATGGCGCAAAGCCATTTATGGACAAATAGGAAGGCTCAATATTCGCGACCAGGCAATGGCTGCAAAAAAATTATTAGCAGAACATTCGTACATGGATACAAGCCGTGTAGCTGTGTGGGGATGGAGTGGTGGCGGTTCTTCCACGCTTAACCTCATGTTTCAATATCCGGATATTTATAAAACAGGCATCTCTGTTTCTGCGGTTGACAATCTTTTATTTTATGATAATATTTATGAAGAAAGATACATGGGGCTGCTTCCGGAAAGCCTGGATAATTATGTAAAAGGATCGCCGATATATTACGCCAAAAACTTACGGGGCAATTTATTATTTATACATGGCACCGGCGATGACAATGTACAATATGATAATGCAGAAGACATGCTGAATGAATTGATCAAATATGATAAAGTGTTTCAGTTTATGCCTTATCCCAACCGTACACACAGCATTTCGGAAGGGCAGGGAACCCGCAAGCATCTTTCTACGTTATATACTACGTACCTGCTGCTGCATTGCCCGCCAGGTGCGCGATAATTATTAACTTTAAATAAAAATGCATAACCGGATTGCTATATTGTTTGTGGTGTGCATTTTAACCGGATGCCAAAAACCATTTTTAGCGCCTGCAACCACGGGTGAAACAAAACCCGTACCCGAATTCAGGGCTAAAGTAAATGGCGCTGATTTCGTAGCCGAACTAACGGGCGCGGCTATACGAAGTGATGATAGTGTAATATCTATAGCTGCCGAAACTGCCGATGGACAAAAGATTGCATTGGCTGTTAAAGACTCCGGTGTACATCTTTATCAATTGCCTATTTATAGTACTACCGAGGTGGGAACGTATGTTAGTTCTGTTAGTATTGCTTATTCATCTAATGCAGGCTTTTACCCCGGAGATTCGGGAGGAGTGCTTGAAATAACAAAACTGGACAGGGTGAATAAATTGATCAACGGTACCTTTAGCTTTAAGGGCTTCCATTCCGACAATCAAACGCAGCGATTGATTACTGATGGGGTTTTTAATAATATCAGCTATTAAAAGTCAAAAGTAAAAATTGACAATGAAAAACGTAAAATTGACGATTGATAATTGACGATTCACGTTTTACGATTGGCGATTTAACAAACCATTTAGCCACTCAACCATTTAACTAACCTTATTTGTGTTTTATATTTTAAGTTCAATTATCTTGTTCTTCTTCTTTATACAAATCATTCAATTCATCTTTCAGCGCAGTTACTTCTTCAGCGTCAGTTTCATTATCATTTGAAAAAAGTTCACCGGAGGTGAATTCTTTGCCATAAAAAGCTTCATTACTTTTTTTATCAACCGATATTGCCGAACCGCTCAGACTAATGCCTGCAAACAATCCTTTGCTTCGCGAATAAGAATACACTTCAGCTTCCATTTTATAATCGGTGCTTGCGGTGGAACTTCTGCCCACGGGGCCTGCGGTTGCAGATATTTCACCACCCAGTGTAAAACTTCCGGTGCCCAGGTTTTTCAATGTTTCTGCATGTTTAAAAATCAAGACCAAATCAACAGACTGAATGCCCGCCTGTAATCCCACGCTTCCACCAGTGATGGTTACAAACACAGGGTTGCTCCATGAACCATCCGCAAGTTTCACCATGGCGATCCCTTTTCCGCGTTTTGCTGCTAACACAAATCCGCCGTTAAGCAACTTAGGAACTATTATAATTCCCTGTGTAATTTTCAACAACTCTGCGGGAATATTTTCTTTCATATCGCCAAAGTCTTTCAACACCTGCGTAGCCGCATTAATTTTTTCTTCCTGCTTTTCCTGGCTTTTTGCTTTTGCAAAAATGAATGTTGAAAACACTAACAACACCAAAAACTTCGAGTAATTTTTCATGATAACAATTTTAGATGGCGATACACTTTTATTCAGACTGGAATATTACAACAACGATGCCATCCAATAATCACTCTTTTTATATTTATGATTTTTTTATAAAGCGGAACCCAAAAATTTTTATTTTATCGAATGTTTAGTCAATCGTGAATCGTCAATGGTCAATTGTTGGATGGTTAAATGGTTGAATTGTTGATTGGAGAAACGGGGTTTTTCATTTTTCATTTTGCATTCCGCATAATCCTGTTTTTTAAATAGGCACAAAAAAACCGCAAAATCATTGCGGTTTTAATTATTTATGTATTTGATACATTATTCACTTTTGTCGGCTTCCTTTGCAGGCGCAGATTCCTTTCTTGGAGCGCCACTTTTTCTTGGCCCGCTTGGCCTTCCTCCCGGTTTGCCTTTCCTATGCGCATCCTGGCGTTTGGCAAATTGTGCATCATGTTCCGTGCTCCACTTGGTAAATTTTTCCATAGCAGTAGCTTCATCAAAAAGCCCTAATGTTACTCCACGAAGCAAATGCTTTAAATATAATACTCCTTTAAAGCTCAGGATTCTGCGGACGGTATCGGTAGGTTGTGCTCCTTTATGAAGCCATTCCAATGCCTTTTGGCGATCAATTTGAATAGTGGCAGGCACAGTAAGCGGATTATAAGAGCCTAATTTTTGAATGAACTTACCATCACGCGGGCTACGGGCATCAGCAACTACGATAAAATAGAACGGACGCTTTTTAGATCCGTGTCGTTGCAATCTCATTTTTACAGCCATAAAAAATAGAAATTTTTCCTGGGTTTTGAATTAATTTGGTTTTTAAAAGATTGCGAAGATAAGGGGCGCAATCCAATTTTGCAAATCAAAAATATACAAAAATTATTTTAGAAAAAAAAATTTTCCTGCACCACATTGGCTGGCTAATTACTTTCTGCCCATGCCTGCAAGCCGTCCCATCGGCATTTTATTCATCATTTTCATCATATTTTTCATTTGTTCAAATTGCTTGATGAACTGGTTCACTTCTGCTATGTCTTTGCCGCTTCCCTTGGCTATTCGCTGCTTACGGCTTGGGTTAATAAGGTCGGGGTTGCGCCTTTCCTGTAGGGTCATCGAATTGATGATGGCTTCAATTCCTTTAAATGAATTATCATTGATGTCAATATCTTTTATCTGTTTGCCTACCCCGGGAATCATGCCCATCAGGTCTTTCAGGTTACCCATCTTTTTTATTTGCTCCAACTGGGTTTTAAAATCTTCAAAGTCAAATTGGTTTTTCCTGATTTTCTTTTCAAGCTTTGCGGCCTGTGCTTCATCAAACTGTTCCTGCGCTTTTTCAACAAGGCTTACAATGTCTCCCATGCCTAGGATACGCTGCGCCATACGCTCCGGATAAAAAACATCAAGTGTATCCATCTTCTCGCCACTGCTAACAAATTTGATGGGTTTGTTTACGGTTGATTTAATAGAAATTGCCGCACCACCTCTTGTATCTCCATCCAGTTTGGTGAGCACGACACCGGTATAACCCAATCGTTGATTGAATGCTGCTGCAGTGTTTACTGCATCCTGCCCCGTCATGCTATCTACCACAAACAAAATTTCTTTCGGGTTTACCGCAGCTTTTATATTGGCCACTTCAGTCATCATCACTTCGTCAATGGCCAAACGCCCCGCAGTATCTATGATAACAACATTTTTGTTTTTTGATTTAGCTTCTTTCAATGCGTTTTGCACAATGGCAACAGCATCTTTATTTTCCGGTTCGCTATAAACTTCTACATTAATTTGCTCTCCTAAAATTTTTAATTGATCTATAGCTGCCGGCCTGTAAATATCTGCAGCCACTAACAGTGGCGATTTTGCTTTTTTCGTCTTCAGATAATTGGCAAGTTTACCGCTGAAAGTTGTTTTACCACTACCCTGCAAGCCTGCTATTAAAATGATGGTAGGATTACCCGACAGATCAAGGTCTGATTCAGTTCCACCCATCAAACCTGCGAGTTCATCTTTTACAATCTTCACCATAAGCTGGCCGGGGCTGATAGCATTGATTACCTTTTCACCAATTGCTTTTTCTTTAATAACATCGGTAAAATCTTTGGCAATTTTATAATTCACATCTGCATCTACCAGCGCACGCCTGATGTCTTTCACAGTGGAAGCTATATTCAATTCGGTGATTCTGCCTTGCCCTTTCAGGTTCTTAAACGCAGTTTCTAAACGATCACTTAATGATTCAAACATTTTTTATTTTAATTATGATTTAAAAAAAAACGGCACAAATATCCGAAGCAAAAATCAAATGTATCTTACACGTTTTTGTTAATTATTCCACCACAATAATCTGTTCGCTCTTTAACAACGGTAAATTTTTAAATCGCAAAATTATATTTCCAACCGTTGCCACATCTTTCTGGCAATAGTTTACAATGCGTGATAAATCTTTTTCTTTCCAAAATACTTCGCCTACCATGCTTCCGTCAATGTCATCTTTCGGAGAAGGAACGCCAAGTGTTGCAGCGAGGAGTTTTAGCGAGATATAATGTTTATAGTCGCCAAAGCGCCAGAGATGCAATGTATCGAGGGCCGGTGTTTCCCACGGGCGCATATTCTGAAAGTCCATGTACGCCGGTATCTCCACTTTATTTACAATCATTCGCCGGCATAAAAAAGGAATATCAAATTCTTTGATATTATGCCCGGTAAAAATCCACTTTGAATTTTTTGCGTGCATTTGTGTAAGCATGTTTGTATAATTGCCCAACAGTTCTTTTTCATTTTCCGAATAAAATGATTTTATTCTCAACTGCCAGTCATTCCCTTCTTTTTTAAAATAACCGGTGCTGATGCAAATTACTTTGGCAAACTCTGCAAAGATGGCGGCGCGTCTTGCATAATATTCTTCAGGACTCATTTCCTGCGAAAAACTTTTCAGCGTTTTTTCTGTCCACAATTCTTTCCATTCATCATTGAGCAAATGAAAATCCGGAGCCTGTGAAACCGTTTCGATGTCTAACAAAAAAAGATTGTCAACCGGTAGTTGCTGCATATAATTTCTTTCAGGAAATATACAAAAAAGCCCCGTCACAAAAACAGGGCAAATAAAAACAGATCTATTGATTTAAAAGGTAATACCTGCAAAGATGGTAAAAGCCTGGCTTCTCCATTTTTCGCGGTTATCTATATTATTGATGTTGTTCAAACCAATTTCATAGCGCGCGCCAAGATTGATAAAAGGAAGCTGAAACCACAAACCACCCACAGCGGCCCACTGAGCCTGTTTAAAAATGTTTCCATTATTTTTAAGACTGTCCACTGTTTCTTTCAACACATTTCCGTATTGCGGGCCTACTTGCAACTTCACTCTTTTGCTGGGGCCAATATTAATGTTTAAAAAAACAGGTACTTTCAGATAATCGAGCTTTGCTTTTCGCTGATCGCCGTTGTAAAATAAATCATCATACACGGTGGATGCATCCGAAGCAAATTCAGAAGATGACTGAACAAAATTTACTTCCGGTTGTATGCCAAACCTCCGGGAAAAATTGAATTGCATAAAACCACCAACAAGATAATTGTAGTTAAATCCATCTTTATAAGACTGGCCATTAATTTTATTAATGTTTACGCCGCCTTTTGCTCCGAAGCGAAAAAATCTTTCACTGTCCCTGTCGGGATCAAAGCGTCGTTGTGCAAAGGATGTGGTGGCGCTCAATGCCAATACAACAATAAAAAGATTTTGAAAAATTGTTTTGATAGGGTACTTCATGATAGACTATTTTTAAGGGTGATGATTGAGGAACTATTTCTTTACAAAGAAAAAATGGAAAGTATTTTCATTATTTTTAAAAAACTATTGATAAACGACGGATAAAAACGGGCGGGTAAATTAATAATTCCAATATCCATGCCTCCAATACCAACCGCGCGGGGTTTGTTCCCAATGACCCGGCATGTAATGATGATACCTTCTTCTTGGCGGCGCCCAATAACCCCGTTTATATACATAACCTCCGCGATGCACCACCCACTCACCTTCTATCCACACGTATCCGGGGCCGGGGGCAAAGGGCCTTTCATACACTGGCGGCGCAGGTCTGGTACCTACCACCACATAAGATGGTCCACATCCTGTGATGAATAATGTTGCAATAAAAAATGAAATACAAACCAGGAATAGTTTCTTCATATAGAAATGTTTTAAGAAAATTAGATTAAAAAATGTTTATAAAGTTTAAAGCTTTTATTGTCTGTATAAACCTTAACTTTTCTATATAATTTTTTTAAACAAAAGCCGTGTGGCAATGCAGATTTTTTTTTGAATTACTTTTGCGACTCAGTATTTATTTGATATGATAACATTGGTTTCAGTAATAGGCGCGGGCACAATGGGCAATGGTATTTGCCACGTATTTGCACAAAACGGATTCAAGGTAAACTTGATAGACGTATCGCCTGCGCAACTTGAAAAAGCATTAAGCACTATTGATAAAAATCTTGACAGGCAAGTGGCCAAAGGAACCATTTCGGATGCTATAAAATCAACCACACTTCAAAATATAAAAACATTTACTTCCCTTGATGATGGAGTAAAGCAGGCAAACCTGATAGTGGAAGCGGCTACGGAAAATCTTGAGTTGAAACTAAAAATTTTCAAACAGTTGGATGGTGCAGCACCCGCTGATTGTATTCTTGCAACCAATACTTCATCCATTTCTATTACAAAAATTGCATCGATTACAAAGCGCCCGCAACAGGTAATCGGTATGCACTTTATGAATCCCGTTCCGGTGATGAAACTGGTGGAGGTAATTAATGGATATGCCACCGGTAAAAAAGTAACAGCAACAATTATTGAATTAAGTAAAAGAATCGGAAAAATTCCATGCACTGTAAATGATTATCCCGGGTTTATTGCCAATAGAATTTTAATGCCAATGATCAATGAAGCCATTTACAGTTTGTATGAAGGCGTGGCGGGCATTGCCGAGATTGATACTGTTATGAAACTCGGAATGGCCCATCCAATGGGGCCTTTGCAGCTTGCAGATTTTATAGGATTGGATGTTTGTCTTTCAATTTTAAATGTACTGTATGAAGGTTTTAAAAATCCAAAGTATGCGCCATGCCCGTTACTGACAAATATGGTAACTGCAAATAATCTTGGAATAAAAACAGGAGAAGGTTTTTATAAATATACCAGCGGAAGTAAAGAATTAGTGGTGAGTGAAAGGTTTACTAACGGGAACGCATAAACGAAGATTTTGATAAACAGCTTTAAAAATACCTTAGCATTTGCCCAACATCTTGATGAGGAAGATCCATTAAAAAATTTTCGTGAAAAATTTTACATACCTATTATTAATGGTAAAGAATGTATTTATTTTACCGGCAATTCATTAGGGCTTCAGCCAAAAACAGCACAGGAGCATATTTTAAATAACCTGGAGGACTGGGCCAACTTTGGCGTGGAAGGCCATTTTTATGGCAGAACTCCATGGATAAAGTATCACGAAAGGTTTCCGCCAAAACTGACGCCGGTGCTCGGTGCGCAGGAAAATGAAATTGTAGTGATGAATCAGCTAACGATTAATTTGCACCTGCTTCTAATTTCGTTTTATAGACCAACAAAACAGCGTTATAAAATTATTTGCGAGGCAAAAGCATTTCCTTCTGATCAATATGCATTGCAATCGCAAGCAATCCTTAATGGTTTGGATCCTGATAAAGTTATTATAGAAGTAAAGCCGCGGGAAGGTGAACATACGATACGTCATGAGGACATTATTGATATCATACAACAACATGGCAATGAAATAGCAGTTGTACTATTTGGGGGTATTAATTATTATTCAGGGCAGGTGTTCGATATGAAATCAATTACAGAAGCAGCACATGAAGTGGGCGCATATTGTGGATTTGATTTGGCACATGCGGTTGGTAATATTGAATTATATCTTCACGATTGGAAAGTTGATTTTGCGTGTTGGTGTTCGTACAAATATTTAAACTCGGGCCCGGGCTCCGTTGCAGGTGCCTATATCCATGACCGTTATATAAATACATCACTGGTAAGACTGGCAGGTTGGGCCGGAACCCGCAAGGACAAACGGTTTCAAATGGAAGACCGCTTTGAACCCATTCCATCGGCCGAAGGTTGGCAACTGAGCACAACACCACTCCTGAATATGTCGGCCCATGCAGCGACCTTGAATATTTTTGAAGAAGCAGGCTTTAAAAATATTGTAACAAAAATGAAAAAGATGAGCGCTTGTCTCATGTTTGTGCTGGATGATATCAATGCATCTTCATCAAAAAAAATTATTGAAATCATTACACCACGGAATGAAAATGAGCATGGCTGCCAGGTATCAATATTATTGCATGAAAAAGGGAAACAAATTTTTGATTCATTAAAACAACATGGCGTGATGATTGACTGGCGCGAAGCGGATGTAATTCGTATGGCGCCTGTGCCGCTTTATAATACTTTTACGGAAATTTTTACCACAGGGCAAATCATTAAAAATATCATCGGGTAATGAACTTGCAGTTTTTGATAGATCAAATAAAAGAGAAAAAATCTTATCTGTGTGTAGGACTTGATACAAGTATTGAAAAAATTCCTGCACACCTGCAAATCAGTGCTGATCCTGTTTTTGAATTTAATAAAAAAATTATAGATGCTACAAAAGATTATTGCGTAGCATATAAAATCAATACAGCATTTTATGAAAGTAATGGCGTGAAAGGTTGGGAAACGATGGCAAAAACTGTTGATTATATTCCTTTATCACATTTCAAAATAGCAGATGCCAAACGGGGAGATATAGGCAATACTTCATCGCAATATGCAAAAGCTTTTTTTGAAACATTACCATTCGATGCAATCACCGTGGTGCCTTACATGGGCTTTGATAGTATTCAACCTTTTTTGGAATATAAAAATAAATTCACAATTGTTTTAGGATTAACGAGCAATAAAGGAAGCGAAGATTTTCAGCAGCAAAAAATTAATGATCATTATTTGTATGAAATGGTTTTAAAAAAAGTAAGTGCATGGGGGAGCAAAGAAAATTTAATGTTTGTGGTAGGCGCTACCAAAGCAAATGATCTTGCATCCATCAGGAAAATTATCCC
>Ga0157370_10003148_pt1 | contig 19549 bp, 20 predicted proteins | sample C35metaG_FD_113463 | JGI IMG/M metagenome (GOLD analysis project Ga0157370, IMG submission 113463) | Corn rhizosphere microbial communities from Kellogg Biological Station, Michigan, USA - C3-5 metaG | ecosystem: Host-associated > Plants > Roots > Rhizosphere > Soil | place: USA: Michigan...
CACACAATCCCGGTGTCTGGCGCGACCCGAGAAAATTTCAGCATCCATGATACCGCCAGCGGGCACCAATATCGCTTTGTATTTCCCGGCGCGCCGTTGCCGGCATGGTATGCCGAGCAATGCTGCAATGAAGTCATGCATCATATTCGTCCAGGCGGCTATCTCATCGCCAGCGGCAGCCTTCCGCCCGGGACGGCGCCTGGCATCTATGGCGCCCTGGCGTGGAGCGCATATGCGCGCGGCACCAAAGTGGTTCTGGATTGTGGCGGCCAGGCACTTCGCCAGGCGCTCGGAACCCAGCTCGAACTGGTGAAAGTCAATCGGGCTGAACTCGAGGAAGTGACGGGAAAACCGGTGCGCGACGGGCAGCAGTGTCTGGCGGCCGCCCGCACGCTTCTTGCGTCCGGCACCAGGATGGTGGCCGTCACGCGCGGCGATGCCGGGGCCATGCTGGTTTCGCAGGACGAAGCCTGGGAAGCGTCCGCCCCGAATGTGCAATGCGTCAGCACAGTCGGCGCGGGCGACAGCTTCCTGGCAGCGTTGGTCTTTAGTCTCGCGCAGCACAAAAGCATGGGTGAAGCGCTGCGCATGGCGGTAGCAGCGGGAAGCGCGGCGCTTTTGACCGAGGGAACGGGCCTTTGCCGGATGCCGGATATCGAAAAGCTGGTGGGCCAAGTTCAGCTACGGCCGATGGAAAATTCGTTGCAAGCAGTGGGAGGCTAGAATGAGCCCGTATCCGACCCAGGAGAACGGTCACTATCATCTGACGCGCAGTGGCTGGGTCCGCAAGGATGGCGCCCCGTTTCCCGTGGACCGGGTCGAAACCTGGTCATACTCGGCGGAATGCCCGGCAGACGATGCCAAAGAGCAGGTTTGCCTGAAGCGAATCTGGAAGGCTCACGAACTAGCCGAACCGGAACGCGACTCTCTGCGCAACAGGTTTGGGATGCCGATAGGCCTCCAAACCGGCCGCAATATCACTTTTGAATGTGACGTCTGATCGGAGGTAGCCATGTCTCATCTACGATTGCGCCACGGGCTCTGGCTGGCGGTCTGCGACGGCAAGCGAGCCTTGCTGCTTCAAAACAGCGGCGACCAAGTGTACCCCAAACTGGAAACCCGCGAAGCGTTCAAACAGGAAGATCCGCCAACACATGAACAGGGTTCATCTCCTCCGGGGCGCGTTTTCGCCAGCGGCAACCGCCGGGCCGCAACCGAGGAAAGTGATTTTCATCAGCAAAGAATCGAACACTTCCTCGGCATGTTCGCCAAAGACCTGAACCACCGTGTTTCCCAGGGCGAGATCGAAGCCCTTGCCCTCGTCGCGCCGGCGCCCGCGCTGGGGGTGCTGAGGACCCGGCTTTCGGACCAGACACGCCGCGCCGTGGTCGCCGAGATCGACCGCGACTACACAAAAATGCCGATTTACGAGATCGAACGGCACTTATCGCAGGGGAACGCAAGCCATTAATGTTGCGCTCATCCTCAAGGCGCTGGCGCTGATAGGGACGGCCAACACCTCGCCTCTGCTGTTGAAGTGGTTCGCCGGCGGTCGCCATTTCCGGCCGCTGGATAATGGCTTTATTTTCCCGGATGGAAGACCCCTGTTGGGGCGCTCACAGAGCTGGGCGGGCATAGCCTGCTCACTGGCCGCATGTGCTGTCGTCGCTCCCATGCTGGGTCTGGCCATCGAAGCGGGACTTTGCGCGGCCGCCGCCGCGATGGCTGGCGACCTTTGCAGCAGTTTTACCAAACGAAGGCTGGGCCTGTCGCCAAGCGCGCCCGCTCCCGGCCTGGATCAGGTGCCAGAGGCCATCCTTCCCCTGTTCACCCTGCAGGCCTTTCTGCCTCTTGCGTGGAGCGATCTGGCCATAGCGTTATTGCTGTTTGTTCTTGGAGAAATCACGATCGCATCGCTCCTGGAGCGCTGCGGGCTCAGGGAACCCCCATTTTAGACTGGTTACTTGTGCCGAGGAGATGCTTTGGAACGAAGACTGGCAATATAGGCAGCCACGTCGCTGATTTCACGTTCGCTCAGCACGTAGTTCGGCATGACCTCATGCGGCGTTTTGAGGAATACCTCAATCGAGGTTTGCGTCATCCCTTTCGTATCGGCAATTTTGACGAAAGCAGGCGCAAAACCGAGAATTGGCCTGGGCTGTTCCTGGGTTTGATGGCACCCGCTGCAATGCTTCCGCGCTACATCCGCTCCCGCCGCGGCGTCCTGCGCCCTGAGTGGCGCGGATGCCGCGAAAAAGCATAACACCGCCAAGAGCCGGATGGGGATCATTGGACCTACCTCCTCTTCTGCCACCCCGTGACTTTGGCAGGACCCAATCCAGGAAGATTTGATCTCCCGCAAAGCCACTACGGACGGGCCGTCTTAAATGACTTCAGAAGATCGGTTCGGGTCCAGACGTGAGACATATTCTGATCATCGAAGGCAACCCCGATCCGTCTCATGAGCGGCTGAGCAGCGCGCTGGCACGGGCCTACCACGAAGGCGCGGAAGAGTCGGATTGCATGATCCAGCGCATCAATGTGGGCGGGATCAAGTTTCCAATTCTGCGAACCGCCAAAGAGTTTGAGACAGAACCGAAAGAAGAAGCCATCGTAGACGCGCAGGCTGCATTCCTCCGCGCCGAGCACATCGTGTTCATCTTCCCGTTGTGGCTGGGAGGCCCCCCGGCCCTGCTAAAGGCTTTCATGGAGGAGGTCGCCCGCGATCACTTCTTCATCCGCGAAAGCGGCAAGGGCTTTCCGAAAGGCCATCTCAAGGGTCGCTCGGCGGAACTGATTGTCACCATGGGGATGCCGCCCATCCTGTATCGGATGCTGTTCGGCGCTCACGGCGTCAAGGCGTTCGAGAAGAGCATTTTGCGAATGGCGGGCATTTCACCGGTACGCACCACATATTTTGGCGGCTCGGCTATTGCGCCGCCCCATGTCGAGGCGCTCATAAATCAGGCGCGGCGAATGGGCCAACGCGCGGCCCGCCGCCGGCGCTGACGCCCCGGAAAAATATCCAGCTTTCTCCCCGTCCCTGCCAGCGGTTGCTCCAGGATATTGCCAGGCAGCGCTTCACATTGCCCGTTCCACGGGGAGCCCGGCCGCCGCCCAGCCCTCGATCCCCCCGGCAAGGTTGAAGATTTCGAGAGATGAATTCTGCTGTAGCAGCTTCTCGCAGGCGGTGTGTCCCCGCCCGCCTTTTGCGCAGTGGATCACGATCTTTTTCCCGGCAGGGAGCCGGTCAACGTCAACCTCTGACAGCGGGATGAGCCGCGCTTGCGGTATGTGAGCGGCCCGATATTCGGCCGGCTCGCGGACATCCACCAGGATGGCAGTTGCTTCCTTGATCCAGATGCTTGCTGTCGCGGGGTCGACGGTACGGACTGGCATATTCACCTCAAGGCATGCACCACCGGTGCCCGGCGGCTTCGGGGGGAGCGAAAGCGCGCCGGGCCGGTGGGCCGCCGCGGCTCTTGGGGGGGAGGATAACGGCGACGGTTATTTTATAACTGCCCCCAACGATATTTGGCTTGATTGGGATCAAGTCGTCCAAGGCTGGGCCGCCGCCCGGTCCTTTTTCCTTCGCAGGTTTGCTGCGTGCGACGCTGGATCAGCCTCATCGCGCCGTATAGCCGCCATCCACGACCAACTCGGTGCCGGTAACGAATTTGGACTCGTCCGAAGCCAGATAGACGGCGGCCCAGGCGATGTCGTCCGGCTCGCCCATGTGGCCAAGGGGATGCAGGGCGTCGACGGCCTTGCGTCCGGCGCCAATGTCGCCAAGACCGGAGAGATGTTTTTCCACCATCGGCGTCCAGATGAAGCCAGGATGGATCGAATTCACCCGGATGCGATCGGGTGCATACAACAACGCATCGGTCTTGCTCATCAGGCGCACCGCGCCCTTGGATGCGTGGTAAGGGGGCACGTCCGGCGCGCCCACAAGACCGTAGATCGAAGACAGATTGATGATGCTGCCTCCACCGGCTTTCCTCAGGTGGGCAATGGCATGCTTGGTGCCGAAGAAGACGCCCTTCACATTGACGCCTTGCACAAAATCCCACTCTGCCTCCGTGACTTCGTGGGTGGGCTTGCTCGCGCCGGCGACGCCGGCATTGTTCACCACAATATCGATGCGACCGAACTGTGCGGCGACGGCTTCCAGGACGCTGGCGACCTGCGCCTCGCGCGCCACATCGCAATGCCAATATTTCACGTTTCTGTCCCTGGCCTGCAATTCCCCTTCCAGGCTGCCTCCTTCCGTGTCCAGAACATCGAGGATTGCAACCCGTGCGCCCTCCTCCGCCATGCGACGGACGATGGCCTGCCCGATGCCCAACGATCCGCCGGTCACAACCGCAACCTTGCCGTTCAGTCTATTCATTGGGGTGGGTTCTCCTGCATGGGCGGGGCGATTTCGCCGCCGGTATCCGGAAAGCGGAGGATAACGCGGCCCTGGCCCTCGGCCGGCACAATCGCACCCGATCTCGCGGTTTTGCCCTCGGTCTGCGCCTCGATCTGGTAACGCCCGGCCGGAAGGCGGAACAGTATCCACGGTCCATCGCACTGCACCGCCGCAAGCTCCTTGCCGTTCTGCTGCAGGAAAAGCGTCAGGTCACCAAGATACTGGCCGCCCTTGCCAGCCACCTCGACCTTCAGGGAATAGGCTTGCCAGCGCGGATCCGCGCGGGCTTCCAGACCGATCCCGGTGCATACCGCTTCCATCCCCTGCAACTGCTGCGGCTTGTCGGGATCCAGACGGCTCGCCGCTCTTGCCGGCATCACCATCACGATCGCACTGAAGAGCGCCATGAGAAGATTGCGACATTGCCTGTTCACGAGACGGCCCTCCTTCGCCTGGCCCTTCATAAAACGCTTACGCTGCTGTGACGGATGGCCGTGGCATTTTCGCCTCGGCGTCCGCAACCACACGAAATGTCTTTACCAGACTGGAAGGATTGACGCTGATGGAGTCAATTCCCAGCCAGGCGAGCTGGCCGGCCACTTCCGGATAGGTCGCCGGCGCCTCACCGCAGATGCCGACGTGGCGATGGTTGCGATGCGCCCCAGTCACGGCAAGCCGGAACATCTCCGTCATGCCGGGGTCGCGCTCGTCAAAATCGGAAGCCACAATTTCCGAATCCCGGTCCACACCCAAAGTGAGCTGCGTCAGGTCGTTTGAACCGATCGAGAAGCCGTCGAACCATTGCGCGAAGCCGTCTATGCGCACGACATTGTTGGGTATTTCGCACATCACATAGACTTCCAGGCCGTCCACACCCCGGGTCAGTCCGTTGGCAGCCATGGCCGACAGCACTTTGGCGGCTTCCTCCTCGCGCCGGCAGAAGGGCACCATGACCTTGAGATTGGTAAGCCCCATCACTTCACGCACGCGCTTGAGCGCAGCACATTCCAGGGCAAAGCCGGCGGCATAGGCGGGGTGGACATAGCGGCTCGCGCCACGGAAACCCAGCATCGGATTTTCCTCGGTCGGTTCGAACTGCCTTCCGCCCAGAAGACCCGCATATTCGTTGGTCTTGAAGTCCGAGAGGCGCACGATCACCGGCTTTGGATAAAAGGCCGACGCAATCACGCCGACACCCTCTGCCAGCCGCTCGATGAAAAATTCGCGCGGGCGCTGGTTGGTCATTGCGCCAATTCGGCGCCGAACTCTGGCGTCCTTCACCTCTTTCCAATTGGCCAGCGCCATCGGGTGGATGCCGATGGACTGATTGATGATGAATTCCATCCGCGCCAGACCCACGCCGTCGTTCGGCAACATGGCGGTATGGAAGGCCCTGTCGGGGTCCCCCAGATTGACCATGATCTTTGTCCTGGGCCGCGGAAGGCTGGCAACCCGCGTTTCGGTGGTTCTGAACTGCAACGCGCCTTGATAGACCTTGCCGGTTTCCCCTTCGGCGCAGCAAACCGTGACCTGCTTTCCGGCCTCCAGCCTGTGCAAACCCTCGCCCACGCCAACGATTGCCGGAATGCCCATCTCCCGTGCGACGATCGCCGCGTGGCAGGTGCGGCCTCCCCGCGCCGTGACGATGCCGGCGGCGCGCTTCATGACCGGCTCCCAGTCCGGTGTGGTCGTCTCTGCGACAAGGATCTCGCCTGCGCGGAAGGTTTCCAGTTCGCGCCCGCCTTTCACGATCCTTACGGCACCCGCCGCGATCTTCTCGCCCACGGCGCGTCCTGAAGCCAGCACAGGTGATTTGTTGGTCAGGGCATACGTCTGGACCACCCCCGCTTGCTTCTGACTGGCGGCGGTCTCTGGGCGGGCCTGGACGATATAGAGCTTTCCATCTGGGCCGTCCTTGGCCCACTCGATATCCATGGGGACTGGGTGGCCTGCAGCGCGCGAGTAATGCTCCTCGATCCGCAACGCCGCCTCGGCCAGGCCGAGAATTTCCGTATCCGTAATACAGTAGCGCCCCCGGTCGTGGGCGGGCGTGGGAAGGCTCCTGGTCGTTTTCCCGGGTCCTTGCGCGAAGACAAGCCGTGTCTGCTTGCGCCCCAACCGGTGGCGCAGCACCGTCCGAAAGCCCTTCTGGAATGTTGGTTTGAAGACGCAAAATTCGTCGGGATCGACCCGGCCTTGCACGATGTTTTCGCCCAGGCCGTAACTGCCCGTGATCACGACGGCATCCCGAAATCCGGATTCCGGATCAAGCGTGAAAATCACGCCGCTGGCGGCGAGGTCCGACCTGATCATCTTCATCACGGCAACCGAAAGGGCGACCTGCATATGGCCGAAGCCGTTTTGATTGCGGTAGACGATGGCGCGATCCGTGAACAGGGAGGCCAGACAGCGCCGGAAGGCTTCGAAAACAGCCTTCTGGCCGCGCACGTTTATGAAACTGTCGTGCTGACCGGCGAAGCTGGCTTGCGGGAGATCTTCCGCCGTAGCCGAACTGCGGACCGCAACGGAAACATCGCGACCATGTTTCTTTTCCAGATCGCGGTAGGCCGCCACAATTGCGTTGCGGACCTTTTCATCGCCGGCCGCTTCATAAACCAGGCGCCGCGCCCGCCGCGCGCGATCGGCAAGCGTTTTGACGTCCGCTCGCTCCAATCCCCCAAGCAGCATGGCGAGCTTGGGCCGGCAGCCGGCCGTTTCGAGCACGTCACGATAGGCAGCGGCGGTAACGGCAAAACCATCCGGGACATTGAGTCCGGCAGTCTTGGCCAGGGAGCTCAGCTCACCCAACGAGGCCGTCTTGCCGCCCACCAGGGCGATATCACCCAGCCCAATCTGCCGAAAGCTGCGAATATACCCTTCCATGAGGGCAGCCTAATTCCGCCGCAGGCCTCGGCCTTGATCTGGCGCAAGGCCTGATCTGTGAAGCTTGCCTACCTGTAGCTGGTTTTGGAGCCAGGCCGTGGAAGATGTCGCTGTCATTGCCACCGGCGGTCTCAGTGCAAGCGAGGCGTCCGCCAGGTTGGAGCGCTTTGGCCCCAACAAGCTTGAGGAAAGCCGGCGTCTTGGCTTGGGGCGTGCCTTTCTTCAGCGCCTGCGCAATCCGCTGGTTCTGATCCTGACGGCCGCGGCGGTGATCTCGGCCCTTATGGGCGACGTAAGCGGCCTGGTCATCATCGGAATTATCGTGCTGGCCTCCATCACGCTGGATGTGGTGCAGGAATACCGCGCCGGCGACGCAGCCGCAAAGCTGCGCGCCCGGGTGAGCCTGATGGCGCGGACCATCCGGGACGGACGCGAATTGCGCTGTCCGGCCGAGAACCTGGTCCCAGGGGACATCGTGCTGCTGGAGGCGGGCGACCTGGTCCCCGCCGACGGGACGCTGACGACCGCACGCGATCTGTTCCTGAATGAAGCTCTGCTGACCGGAGAATCCTTTCCGGTCGAAAAGAAATCGGGCGACCAGATCTTCATGGGCAGTTCGATTGTCAGCGGGACCGCCACAGCGGAGTTGACCGCGACCGGAAGGCGCACACGCCTCGGGGACATCGCACAGAGCCTGCACCGCCCCCCGCCTCCGACCGCCTTGGCGCTCGGCATTCGTGATTTCGGCCGCATGATCATGCAGCTGACCTTTTTGCTGGTGCTGTTCACACTTCTGGTCAATCTCGCTTTTCACCGCCCCCCGATACAGTCCTTCCTTTTTGCCGTGGCCCTGGCGGTCGGACTGACGCCCGAGCTTCTGCCCATGGTTATGTCGGTCACCCTGGCGCATGGCGCGCTGCGGCTCGCGCAGAAGGAAGTCATCGTCAAGCAGCTTTCCGCCGTGCATGACCTGGGCAGCATGGACGTGCTGTGCAGCGACAAAACCGGCACCCTCACGGAAGCGCGTATCAGCCTGGTATGCCAGGTGGACATTTCCGGCCAGGACAGTCCTCATATTCTCACGCTTGCGCGCGTCAACGCCCAGTTCGAAACCGGTCTCAAAAGCCCGCTTGACGATGCGCTGCTTGCGGCGCCGGACGCCGCGCCAACGGGTTGGCGGAAACTGGATGAGGTCCCATTCGATTTTGAACGCCGCCGCATATCGGTTCTGGTTGAAGGCGAAGGTCAGCGCCTTCTGATCGTCAAAGGCGCACCGGAAGATATTCTGGCCTTATGCAGCCAATACCAGCGTGGAAACGACCCACTTCAGCCGCTGGATGGAGAGTCCCGGAACCTGGCCGCCGCAACGCTTGCCCGGCTCGCCGATGAGGGTCTTCGTACCCTGGCTGTTGCGTGGCGCGCCCAATCTCCCGACTGCATCCATGCAGCCATCCCGGACGAGCGCCAACTGGTCCTGGCGGGCTTTCTGGGCTTCCAGGACCCGCCCAAGGCCGGCGCCCGCGAAGCTCTGGCCGACCTTGCGTCATTGGGGGTCGAGGTGAAAATCCTGACCGGCGATAGCGAAGGCGTGGCGCGGCACGTTTGCACGGCCTTGAACCTGGACGCCTCGCACGTCCTGACCGGCCGGCAGGTCGCAGCCATGACCGACGAAGCGCTGAGCGCGAATCTGAAGGAAGCGCGGCTTTTTTGTCGTGTTTCACCGCCCCAGAAACTGAGGATTCTCTCCGCGCTCCGGCGCCAGGGGCATGTCGTCGGCTTTCTGGGCGACGGCATCAACGATGCCCCATCCCTTCATGAAGCCGATATCGGCATTTCCGTTGATACCGCGGTCGATGTCGCGCGGGAAGCGGCGAACCTGATCCTGCTGCGCAAGGACCTCGACATACTGGCAGACGGCGTGCGGGAGGGCCGGCGGACCTTTGCCAATGTGATGAAGTACATCCTGATGGGGACGAGTTCGAATTTCGGCAATATGTTCTCCATGGCATTTGGCTCACTGCTACTGCCCTTCCTGCCAATGCTGCCAGCCCAAATCCTGCTCAATAACCTGCTTTATGACCTGTCCGAGGCGGTCATCCCGCTTGATACAGTCGACCCTGAGGCCTTGGAGCGCCCGCACCGCTGGAGCCTGGCAAGGATCCGCAAATTCATGCTGGTACTGGGTCCTGTCAGTTCGCTCTTCGACTTCCTGACATTTTATCTTCTCCTGCGCCTCTTCCACGCCGACGAGAAGCTCTTTCATACCGGCTGGTTCATCGAATCCATTGCGACCCAGGTTCTGGTCATCTTCATTATCCGCACCGCAACGCCGTTCAAATCCCTGCCGCACCCCGCGCTCATCGTCGCCGCGATCGGGGCCGTGGCCATCGCCGCGACGCTGCCTTACACGGCCGCAAGCCAGTGGCTGGGATTTGTCCCGCCGGCGCCGGACTTGATGGCAACCCTGTTTGCCGTCACCGCCTGCTATCTGGTGACGACGTACCTGCTGCGCCGCTGGTTGTTGCTGAGACAGGGACGACCCTGACGCGTCAGCCGGGATAACCGACCGGCTGCGCGAACGGAGGCTTCAGCCCTGGTACGGCTTTCTCAGCCTGTTGCCTGAAATGCGGAGGAGCCGCTTACGGTCCGTGGGGCCGGTCCAGCCACTGGCCGTGCGGTGCCTGCAGCGACTGCAGCCTATCCCTGATCTCTCGCATCATGTGACACATAGGCGACAAGCTATTGGGCCTCATGCGAGGCAGGCGCGCACCTCTGCCGGGCCGCAAAGATGCCGAAAAATAGAACCCAAAGGTAGCAAAGAGCCGGCACAGCCAGACCGACGCCGATACCGGCCCGGTCGGCGACCAATCCGAAAAGCAATGGCACGATTGCGCCACCCACAATCGCCATGCAGAGAAGGCCGGACCCATTGGGTGTCTCGACACCAAGTCCCTCGCTGGCCAGTGCGAAGATGGTCGGGAACATGATGGAGTTGCATAGTCCAACGGTGAGAAGCGTCATCGCCGCGACGAGTCCCGGACTGACCGCGGAGGACAGTACAAGCGCGATCGCGCCCAGCGCGCAGCAAGCCAGAACCAGGCCAGGATTGACACGTTTGAGCACATAAGCGCCGGCAAACCGCCCCAGCATCGCCGCACCCCAATACAAGCTGACCATTTGGCCGGCCCTCTGAGCGGGAAGGCCAAGAACGGACGGCTGCATAAGGTAACTGGCCAGGGTCGCGCCAATCGTGACCTCGGCGCCGACATAGGTGAAAATCGCTCCGACGCCGAACATCAGGCGAGATTGGCGGACCAGACGCTTCATGCCGGAAGCCGTGGCCGGCTGGGGCACCGCTGCCGGCGCCGGCCCTTGTCGGGCCAGCCAGAAGACGGATGCGACCAAGATCAGGATGATCGCGACGAAAACGAAAGGGATTTGAAGGGAGGCGGCGCTCCCTTGAGCGGCTTGGCCGTGGAGAATCGTGGCAGCCCCGAACCAGGGACCCATGGCCGTTCCGAGCGAATTGAAGGCTTGAGCCAGGGTCAAGCGGCTGGCGGAGGTTTCTTCCGTGCCAAGCAAGGTGATGAGCGGATTGGCGGTGACTTGCAAAAGCGTGATGCCCGCAGCCATGACAAAGAGGGCTACCAAAAATGCCGGATAGAGAGCCAGCGCGGCGGCAGGCACGAACAGCAGACAACCACCTGCCATGACCGAAAGGCCCAACACGGCCGACCGGATGTAGCCCAGCCGCGCCAGCAGCCATGCCGCGGGCAAGGAGAACAGAAAATAGCCCAGAAAGAAGCTGAACTGCGTCAGCATCACTTCGGCGTAGTTGAGTGAGAACAGGGATTTGAACTTAGGGACCAGAATATCGACAAGAACAGTCGTGAAGCCCCAGGCGAAGAAGAGGAAGATCACAAGCCCCCGGAGCCGGGCGCGCCGGTCATCACCCGCCATTCGAAAGCCTCACCTTCGACCCATTTTAGTTTGGGTGCGGCAGCGATGGCCGCCTTGATTTGGCGCAATGAGAAACCCAGCAGGACTGGGGCATACTTGCGCTGTTTTTGTGCGCAGGCCGATCGATGGCGAGTTCTTCCATACTTGTGGGCGATATTGGCGGCACCCATGTGCGTTTCGCCACCGCGCACTTCGCCGGCCGCTGGGTCATCGAGAACAAGCAGGATGTCGAGCAGCGGGATAAATCCTTTCACGACCTGCTGGTGGATTATCTCGGTAAGCTTGGGTCTGACCGGCCGGACGCGATAAGCCTGGCTGTCGCCGGACCGGTCATCGGGCGCGCGGTCGCCTTCACGAACCGGCAATGGTATCTGACCGAGGAAGACCTTCTTTCTTGCGGCTTTCGCTCTGCGCTTCTTCTGAATGACTTCGCCGCGCTTGCCATTGCCGCCCCCGATCTTTCAACCGCGCAGCTCTTTGCACTGGGTTCTCCAGGCGAGAGCGACCCGAGCCAACCCTTGTCAGTGATCGGCGCCGGCACCGGCTTCGGAGCATCGTTACTGGTTCGAAAAGCCGAGGCGTCGTTCCCGCTGCCATGCGAAGCGGGGCATATTGGCTTTGCTCCTGGAAATGAGCGGGAGGATGCCGTTCTCGGGCTTTTGCGCGATCGATTTGGACGCGTATCGGTCGAACGGATTTTGTCCGGCCCCGGTCTGGAGAATCTGTTCTGGGCCCTCCGGCAGCTGCATGGCATGGCTCCTGAAAAAGCGGACGCACCAACCATCATGGCGCAGGCAGAGAATGGCGATACATTGTGCCAACAGGTGCGGGCCATCTTCTGTGGGGTCTATGGTTCGGTCGCCGGCGACCTGGCGCTGGCGCATGGCGCGCGCGGCGGCATCTTCCTTGCCGGCGGAATTGCGCAAAAAATGCGGGATGTCCTGGCCCAGAGTGACTTTCGCAAGCGCTTCGAAGACAAGGGGCGATTGTCCTATTACGTCCGCTCCATACCGACCCAGATCATAACCGATCCCGATGCCACCTTGCTGGGCGCCGCGATGGCCATTCGCGCCTCGGTCCGCGCCGGCATCAGAGCCGCCAGCTGACCTCAGGAAATCTGCTTTCGCCGTACGGTTGCCCGCTCAGAAGACTTCAAGTCGATTGTCCACCGATGCCACCCCCGGTACCGACCAGGCGACTTTCTCGGCCGCTCGTAACTGCTCCAGACCCTGCACATCCCCGTCGAGAATGACGCGGTTTCCCAGCACGTCGACCATGATCGACCTGCCCGCAAGTTGTCTGTTGCGGCGCAGCGCTTCCTCGATCTGCCGACGCATATCGGCAGATGGCAGGCGGGGTTGGAGCGCAATATTGTTGATGATCCCGGTGAGCCCCGACAGCTTGCTGACCTGTTTCTGGGCCTCCGCACGCTGAAACTGCCACTCGACATTGCCTTCCAGGTTTACCCAGCCATCATGAACACTGATCTGGATTGCGTCCCGCGGAATTGTGGAATTGAGGGCGATAATATCGGCAGCACGCTGAGCGATTTCGTCATCCGCAACCCTTTTGTGGTTGGGAAGGCGGACCTCGATTTCTCCGGCTATGGCGCGCACCCCTTTGACGCGCCGAGCGGCATGTTCCGCGGCGACCTTCTCGGCGTAACTGGTGACATGACCCGTGAGTGTGATCACGCCCTTGTCGGCGATCACGCCGATATGCGCGCCATCCACTTTCGGGTCGAAGCAAAGCTCGTCCAAAACATGCCGCTGCAGATCCTGGTCGTTCATTTGGAACTCCCTACATTTGGCAGAGTAGGGAGATCAGCGAGGTCAGGAATTGCGTTGAATCAAAAACTTGTCGCCACATCGGAACAGCAGCCCGCGGTTTTCGGACCGGCCGGGCCGCCATGCGTGATCTTCTTCCCGATCTTCAGTTGCCAGCCCGTTGGCGGCCGGCGCTTGGCGTGTAGTTGGGTGACCAAGGTCCCGCCGTCACATGGCCCTGCGTATTCCAGAGCGGGCCGAGCGCCTTCTTTTCCGCCGCATCATAGGCCGCCTGGAGATCAGGCGCCGAAGCCGGGTCCATCTGGCCGCCGGGACCCTGGAAGCACTTGAAGTCCGGACGCTCGAGCCAGGCATAGGGACCGCACAGATATTTGTGGGCGCGCAACGCCGCGTCATGGACGATATTGATCTCGCGCTCGTAATCCGGATCGCCCTGCTTGTAACCGGCGAAATTGCCCAGGTCCGAGGATGCGGCAAACACCCCGTCTATGCCCGGCAGGGCCGCTATTTTATCCGCGTCCTTCAGGCCATCGAGCGTTTCGATCATGGCGATCAACACCAGGTTCTTGTTGATGGTCTGGCGATAACCGCCCGGCACGTCGCGATAGGCGCGTGTCATGGCGCCGGCGCTGCGCTCACCCTTGGGCGGATAATAGGCCCATTTGACGGCCTCACGCGCTTCCTTGATGGAGCGCACCGTCGGGATGATGAGCACCATGGCGCCCAGGTCCATCGCATGCTGCTCGTCAAACTCGTTGGCATTGGGGATGCGGACACCCGGAACGGCCTTGGCATAGGGACAGTGGCTCCACATTTTCTGCACGGAGTCCCAGGTGCCGCCGGAATGCTGCATCTCCGTCCAGATGAAATCGACGCCGGAATTCGCGGCGGCGCAATAGACCTCGGGGGACGCGTTGCCGTTGATGGTGACGCTGGTGATTTTTTCGCCCCGCATCATCTTTTCCTTGACGGGATTCCAGATCGGCGTGTTCGGCGGCGCATCAAAGGCGTGGCCATATTTCCACGTCTTGTCATTGAAAGCGCCCTGGTTCGTGGCGCCCGGCGGAGCAGTTTTGTCGGCATGACTGTCAACGCCCGCCTTGGCGGCGAGCGGAAATGAGCCTGCCGTGGCGGCCGCATCATCCTGAGCCCAGACCGGCGAGGATGCCGCCAATAGCGTGACGCAAACCGCAACAAACGATGACGACAATTTCATGATGTCTTCCCTCCCCGAGCGTGAAAACTGCACCCAGCGTCACACTTGTTCGGTGCCGCTTCAAGCCCGTATGCGGGTCGCCAATTCCGGGCTTGGCAACGGGTCGCAAGTTCAAGTCCTGCCCGGGGAGCCATTAAATCCAAGACCTTATATATCTCAATATATCTCATCGGCCGCCCGCCGTGTGACCAGAGCCTATCGAATATGAAATTCCCCCAACACCGCATAACCCTTGTAAAGTTTTCGGGAGCGGCACGTTTGCCCCACGGCGTGGGCCACGTCGTTCAATTGCGTGCACAGATCAAGGCGCGGCGTTACGGAAAAGCATCTCAGCCACGCGAAGAGGCCCTGCCGAAACCAGCCCGGCAATTCCGCCTGATCGCTGAAATCCACGACATACAGGGCGCCGTTCGGTGCAAGCAGATGGGTGGCGAGCTGCAGCGCCATCTTCCATTCCGGAATCATCGACAGGGCGTACGAAATCACCACCCGGTCAAACCGATCCACGCCAAACAGAGGCATGGGATCAAACGCGGTGGCATCCGCCAACTCCACTCGGACGCGATGAGCCATCCCTTCCCGCGCGATGGATGTCCGAGCGGTTCTGAGCATCGTGGAGGAGATATCAACCCCAAAGCATCTGGCCGTCGGATAACGCCTTGCGATGGAGAGAAGGTTCCGCGCCGTCCCACACGCGATTTCCAGGACCCTGCCTGAAGGGGGCACCGCCAGTTCGCCAATAAGCGTATCGCGGCCGAGTAGGTAGGGCTTGCGAGTCAGATCATAGAAATGCCGCTGGAACCTGTAGATGGCGTCCATCTTCAGCGCGGACTCGTTCATCGTGCGGCGGTCAGCGTGTAGAGGTGAAATCCCCCATAAATCGAAGACCGGTCACGAGCATTCAGCGCCTTGCTTTGCGCCTCGTGATAGGTCCAGGCCTCGAGAATTTCGCCGGGTATGCGGCCCGGCAGCAGGCGTTCGTCGGCGGCCGTGCGAAAGATGACGCGTGCGCCCGGAGCGGCGCTTCTATGTATCTCGCGCCAGAGATCGGTGAGTTGCTGATCGCTCATCCAGTCTTGCGCATCCAGAAGCACAAAGGCATTCACCGACCGGCCCGGGCTGCGCGACAGGAACTGGGTCATCGATTCATGGCGGACATCAACGCGATCGCAGCGAGCCCGGACCGACTCGAAATTCCTGGCGTCCAGATAAGGCGGTAGCAGCCCGCCTTCCGATACGCCGTAACCGCGGCCGAACGCCTGACGTGCGAAATAATTCTCCTTCATCGGGAAGGAGCAGGCCAATTTTTCGACTCTCTGGCGCAACACGTCTGACATGACACCGCCATTTGCCAGGGCGGCGAATTGCGCCGGTGGAATGCCGAGGCCATAGAGTGAGGCCGGATTCTTCAAAACCCACCGGAGAAGCCAATGGTCGAACACCGGCGCGATGGTCCGGTCGAATATGTCGCGCTGTTCCTCCACCGTGCTCGCCAGGGCGACGGCGCGTACATTCACGCCCAGCGCCCGGCCCATGAAATGAGCCGCCCCGATAAAGCGCCCGAGGAGTCCTGTGTGATAAAATCCGCGTGCAAATACGCCGATACGCCGCCGCCCGAACATGTCTCGCTCCCGCCAGTAGCGGAGCGATTCACCGTCCAGCCGGGCCGCGAGATATTCGTCGAACAACGTAATGTTCGATTTCAGATCGGCGCGCGCGAAAAAATTGGCGAAGTCCCAATAGGATGGCAGGAAGCGCGCCGCTGCGAGCTTTAACCGGTTCAACGCAATGTGCGCGTGGTTAAGGTCAAGCGCGGTGATGCGGGCGGGATTGTCTATCAGGTAGCTGAGAATGTTGCAGCCGCCCGAAGCAATTGCGACGATATGATCGCCGGCCTGGATGGCCAGCGCCTCCATGTCGACGACCGGATCTTCCCAGATTTGGGGATAGACCATGCCCTGGAAGGCCAGGGTGAAGAGGCGTTCGCGCATGCCCGACACCGACAATGCCCTGCTGCGGTGTACTGCTTTATCAAGGCAAACCGCGGTTGCGCGCCTGGTGCCCTTCGCAATGACTGTCAAATTACCCTCACACTCCGAGGTTTCGGGTGTGCCTAGCCGACTCACATGACGAAGCAGTGACGGCCCATCGTCCCAGCTATGGGACTTCGTCGCTTTTACGGCTTTCCCAACGCGTCAGCCGTAGCGCAGTTTGAGACCCAAGATCGTGACAGCCAGTATCAAAGAAACGACGTCGGTAACGATGAGCGGCCAATCGTGCCGCGCAAGCCCGTAAACGAGCCATAGGAAAAGTCCGAACGCCGTTAACAAGAACATTCCCAAGGAAATGTCCTCTGTCGAGCGCGTACGCCAGGTTCGGATGACCTGAGGAAGAAAAGCGCCGGTGGTGGACATGCCGGCCACCGAGCCGATCACGGATACCCAGGATTCCACGGCCATGGAGCCTCGTTAGCCAAGCGACTCGATCTCGCAATAAGTAATCACCGCGCGATAAAAGGAAATAGATCTTGAATACCAACACGCGGCTCGCGACCGCCAAAAACCCTCTATCGCCTTTTCCGGATTCGCCTTGCGGCGCCTGAAGCCATCACGCTGCCTTTTGCGGATTCAACAAGCCAGCGCTTCCGGCCGACGGAAATTGGAGTCGTTGCTGACCAGACGGTGAGCGGGAATGTTGAAACGAACAGCCGTCCCCACGCCCCGCACGCTGCTGATTTCGAGCTTTCCCTGGTGGGCAGCGACCATGGCCCTGGCCAACGGCAGGCCAAGACCGGTGCCCTTGTGCTTGCGGGCCTGGAAGCTGTCGATCTGACCGAAGGCCTGGAGCGCAATTTCCTGCTCCTGCTGCATCATGCCGATGCCAGAGTCCTTCACCTCGATCTCGAGACCATCGGATCCGACAGCCGTTGTCACCTGAACCTGCCCACCCTCTGCCGTGAATTTTATGGCATTCGAAATCAGGTTGAGAAGGATCTGCCGGATCATCCGCTCATTGGCTGAAATACGCAGGGCCGGCAGGGCGGAATGAAGGACAAGGCCGACCCCGTTTTTTTCGGCCATGATTCGCAACATCTCGATCGAATCCCGCACCAGCAGGACGGGGTCGACCTCAGCATCCTTCTGTTGAATAGGCTTGCCTGATTCAATGCGTGACAGATCCAGGACATCATTGATCAGGCTGAGCAGATGTTCGCCGCTTTTGTGAATGTCGCAAGCATATTCCACGTACCGGCGATTGATGATCTCCCCGAAAAATTCTTCCTTTATGACTTCCGAAAAACCGATGATCGCATTGAGCGGAGTGCGCAGCTCATGGGACATGCTCGCAAGGAATTGTGACTTCTGGGCGTTGGCGGCCTGTGCTTGGTCCCTGGCTTCCGTCAGATCCCGCGCAAGGCTTTCAAGCCGGAAGTAAGACGCGCGCGCGCGGCGGTATTGCATCTGGCCGAAGCCGACAATGGGAATAATGATCGCTCCGCTTGCCATGGTCAGGATCAGGCACAAAAGGGCTTGATCCGCGACCCCAACAAACTCGTAAACCATCACCGCCGTCATGGCATGGGCTGCCATGAAGAGGCTGGCGATCGTCGCGACCGTGACAGCGTTGGGCAACCGGTCGAGGAACTGAATGGAAATGGCGTCAAACAGCCAGCCGATGGTCCACGAAGGCTCGCGAAAGCCCCGCGGTTGGACGTCAGGCGTTACGGACCGGTCTCTTTCCATGCCTGAACAAGATGTCCGCCCAAAGCTGATATTTCCTCTACAAGCTGATCTCAATTACTGATCCAGTATAAAATGCCGGCGCGCGCCCCCGGTCCCGCTTGCATTCTTTGAGGCCGCCGAACAATTTTCCGACAAAAGGAAAACGGGCGGCGGAAAAATAACGATTCGATAACGCCGCCTGCCCGCCAGGGATTCAAGAACGCACCGCCTAAAGGCGGTTTGACGTCACGATCGACGAACTGCGTTCCATGATTGCGGCTTCCAGAGAGCCCGCAATCTGACGTACATCATGCCAAAACTCCGAAAGGGTGATCGAAGCACCATGTTCGATAGCCGGCTGGATTGAAAAGGTGGTTTCCGGATTGTCCGGATCGGAAAAGGAAACCACGACCTGCCAGGGCGCTTTGATCTTACCGCCCCCTTTCAACTGATTCAGGCTGTCCGCCAGCAATCGCAGAAAAAGCAGCGAGCGGGTGTAAAACCACACCATCGGCAGCTTCCAGAGTGATCCGTCGGACCCCAGATGTCCCTCGCAGGACCAGCAGGGCTCGAAGACCCGGAGCCGCTTCATGGCGAAGACCAGGGGCAGAATACCGGATTCTATGGGATAGCGGTCCGGATCGGTCGAGAGCGCCCGAGCCGCCTGCGGGCAGGCCGCCGAACATTCACATTGGCAGGTTGTAACGCCACATTTTGTGCAGCGTAATGTGCAACGTTCACCACAAACACGCCCGATATCGAGCCTTGTGCCGCATATCCATGCGGCCTCGCTCCTGATGTCGTCCCGATTCCGCAGCAAGATTCCGGCTTGCTGTATGTGCACGTGTTCCTCCGTGAACAGGAATGGCGGCGCCGCGCACCGTTCCGGCTAGTTGGCGGTTTGCTTCCCCGCCTCCTGCTTGCCATACGCGGCATCTTTCATGACGCCAGACAGGAGCCTATAAGCCTCGATCCAGGCATCCCGAAGCTCGCCGGTGAACTGATCGCCCAGCCCCGTCTTGAGCGTGCGCAGCAGAGCATTGCCGACATAGGTATAATGAACGGGCTGAACACCATATTGCACATGCCGCTTGGCCAGGGTCTGCGCCGGTCCAATAATCTGCTCGGGCATATGGAGGGACCGGACAACCATGGCCAGGGTGGTGATCAATTTCCGCCCTTGTTCCTTGATGTCGCCCTTGAACATTTTTTGGAGCGACGGCTCGATCGCGAACAGCTCCTTATAGAATATCTCCGCGACCTTCTCTCCCAGAGGAGCGACTTTCTCGAAGCTTTCCTGTACCAGCCTGATAGAACGAGCTTCCATCCGCGTATCTCTTTCAGTTTTGGGTGTTTGTTTCTTTTGGGACAGACTCAATGCGTCGTCGCGATGTTCGCCGGGTTTGGCTCAACCGCGCATTAACCGTTCGCGCCTTTCGATTTAAATAGAGCAATAAAGTGGATCAACAATTTCGGCGGGCATGGATTGGTGCTCGCAACTTTCTGGCCGGCTGCAAGTGCGAATCATTTTCCACCCCTGTTAGCCAGCCACACCAAGCCCCTATCC
>Ga0157370_10003150_pt1 | contig 19544 bp, 19 predicted proteins | sample C35metaG_FD_113463 | JGI IMG/M metagenome (GOLD analysis project Ga0157370, IMG submission 113463) | Corn rhizosphere microbial communities from Kellogg Biological Station, Michigan, USA - C3-5 metaG | ecosystem: Host-associated > Plants > Roots > Rhizosphere > Soil | place: USA: Michigan...
ATGCATGAGCCGGTAACCTTCGGCGAACTCCCTTTGCGCATCGAAGACGTGCTGGCCCTGGCCAACCGTCAGGTGCCGACGCAGTTGCAGGGCGATCCCGCGTACCGCGAGCGTATTGCCAAGGGCGCGCGATTCCTCGACTCCCTGCTGGACAAGGAAGGGGTGATCTATGGCGTGACCACCGGTTATGGCGACTCCTGCGTAGTCGCGGTGCCGCTGCATCACGTCGAGGCGTTGCCCCGTCATCTGTATACCTTCCACGGCTGCGGCCTGGGCAAATTGCTCGACGAACAGGCTACCCGCGCAGTGCTCGCCGCGCGTTTGCAGTCACTGTGCCACGGCGTATCCGGGGTTCGCGTAGAGCTGCTGGAACGCCTGCAAGCGTTCCTCGAACACGACATTCTGCCGCTGATCCCGGAGGAAGGCTCGGTGGGTGCCAGCGGTGATCTGACGCCGTTGTCCTATGTGGCTGCGACCCTGTCGGGCGAGCGCGAAGTGATGTTCCGTGGCGAACGCCGACAGGCGGCCGACGTCCACCGCGAACTCGGCTGGCAGCCGCTGGTCTTGCGCCCCAAGGAAGCCCTGGCGCTGATGAACGGCACCGCCGTGATGACCGGCCTTGCCTGCCTGGCCTTCGCCCGCGCCGACTACCTGCTGCAACTGGCGACGCGCATCACCGCGCTGAACGTCGTCGCCTTGCAGGGCAACCCGGAACACTTTGACGAGCGCCTGTTCGCCACCAAACCGCACCCGGGGCAGATGCAAGTTGCCGCGTGGCTGCGCAAGGATCTGGCGATCGACGCGCCGACCGCACCGCTGCATCGCCTGCAGGATCGCTACTCACTGCGTTGCGCCCCCCACGTCCTCGGCGTATTGGCCGACAGCCTGAACTGGCTGCGTTCGTTCATCGAAATCGAACTCAACAGCGCCAACGACAACCCGATCATCGACGCCGAAGCCGAGCGCGTGCTGCACGGCGGTCACTTCTACGGCGGCCACATCGCGTTCGCCATGGACAGCCTGAAGAACCTGGTGGCCAACGTCGCCGACCTGCTGGATCGCCAGCTCGCGCTGCTGGTGGATGAGCGATACAACCATGGCTTGCCGAGCAATCTGTCCGGCGCCAGCGCAGATCGGGCGATGCTCAATCACGGTTTCAAAGCCGTGCAGATTGGCACCAGCGCCTGGACGGCCGAAGCGCTGAAAAATACGATGCCGGCCAGCGTGTTCTCCCGTTCCACCGAATGCCACAACCAGGACAAAGTGAGCATGGGCACCATCGCCGCCCGCGATGCGATTCGCGTGCTGGAGCTGACCGAACAGGTCGCCGCTGCGACCCTGCTTGCCGCCAATCAGGGCGTCTGGCTGCGCAGCAAGGCTGAAGACGCGCGCCCGTTGCCGCCGGCCCTTGCCGCCATGCACTTCGAGCTGGCCAAAGACTTCCCGCCGGTCATCGAAGATCGCGCTCTGGAAGGCGAATTGCGCCTGTGCCTGAAACGAATTGCCGAGCAACACTGGAGGCTGCATGCGTAGCAAGGGAGTGCTTCACACCGATACGGAAATCCTCGTGCCGTTCTTTGACGTCGACACCATGCAGGTGGTCTGGCACGGCCATTACGTCAAATACCTGGAAGTGGCCCGCTGCGCACTGCTGGACAAGATCGGCCACAACTACACGGCGATGTCCGAGTCGGGTTACGCCTGGCCGGTCATCGACTTGCAACTGCGCTACGTGCGCGGCGCGGTGTTCGGGCAGAAGCTGAACGTGCGGGCGAATCTGGTGGAGTGGGAGAACCGGTTGAAGATCAACTACCTGATCAGTGACCTGGACACCGGCGAACGCCTGACCCGCGCCAGCTCCGTGCAAGTCGCCGTCGACATGGCCAGCCGCGAAATGCAATTGGCCTCGCCGAAGGTTTTCATCGACGCTGTCGAAAGGAGGCTCGCATGAACCTGCTGAAGACCCTCTGTAGCAGCCTGCGTTCGACCTGTAGCAGCTGGCGAAGCCTGCGTCCGGCTGCGCAGCAGACGCCTGGCGTTTCGCTTGATGCACCGAATGCTCAGGTTTTGCGACGGCTTCGCCGCCGGACGCAGCCTCGCGGGCTCGGCAGCTGCTACATGTTTGTGGTGGTGCTTGGCTTTTCTTCGTGGGCGCAGGCTTTCGACCTGCAACAGCTCAGCGATCAACTGGCCAGGCCCGATGTGATCCACGGCCATTTCATCCAGGAAAAACACCTGCGCGCCCTGCCCCAGCCGCTGACCAGCAAGGGCACCTTCGTGCTCGCGAAAAACAATGGCCTGTTGTGGTTGTTGAAAACGCCGTTGCAGCAGGATTACCGCATCACCACCAAGGGCATAGCCCGGCGAGACGCCAACGGTTGGCAAATGCTGCCGGGCAAAAGCGCCGGTGCCGAGCAAAACCGCTTGTTCCTCGCCGTCCTGCAAGGCGACAGCAGCGGTCTGCAACGGGATTTCGAGCTGTCCCTGACTGGCGAGGCACAGAACTGGACACTGACATTGACCCCGCGCTCATTGCTGCTCAAGCAGGTGTTCAACCAGATCAACATCACTGGCGGAGAATTGGTGCACAGCATCGAACTGCTGGAAACCCAGGGCGACAGCACGCTATTGCGCATGCAGGACACCACCAGCGCCGAACCGTTGAGTACCGCGGAGCAACATGACTTTGCCGAGTGAACGCAGACTGCCATGGCTGTTCCTGATCCTGCTGCTGGCAGTGCTCGCGCTCGCCGGCTGGCAATGGCGTGGCGGCGCGCCCCTGTCGGCCAACCTGATGGACCTGGTGCCGGGCACGGCGCCGGACGCACTGGAACTGCGCGCCGAACAACGCATGCAAGAACCGCTGAACCGCGAAATGCTGATGCTGGTCGGCCACAAGGATCGCGGACACGCTATCGCCATGGCGCAGAAACTGGGTGAGCAATGGCAGGCCAGCGGATTGTTCGAGAAGGTCCAGTGGACGTTGCAGGCCGACTTGCCCGCCCTGCGTACACAACTGCTCAAAGGCCGATTGGCGATGCTGTCCGAGGCGGATCGCAAGCAACTGGTTGAGCACCCCGACACCTTCATCCAGCAGCGGGTACAAGCATTGTTCGACCCGTTCACCAGTTTCAGCCTGGTGCCGAGCCAGGATGACTGGCTGGGCCTGACCGGGCGCATCCAGAACAGCCAGCCGCAACGCGGCACCGTGCAACTGGACATCGGCAGTGGCGCCTTGATCGCCGATGCCGACGGCATGAGCTGGGTGTTGCTGCGGGCAAAAGCCACAGGCAATGCGTTTGACATGAACCTGCCGTTGCAAGTGGCAGACCTTCTCAAACACAGCCGCGAACAAGCGGCTCAGTCTGACGTGCAATTGCTGGCCGCCAGCGGATTGCTCTACGCCGCCAACGGTCAGCAACAAGCCTCCCGCGAGATGACCTGGGTCGGTGGCGGCGCCACCCTCGGCATTCTGTTGCTGCTGTTACTGGCCTTCCGGCGTTGGCGGGTGTTGCTGGCGTTCGTGCCGGTCGTGGTGGGCATGCTGTTTGGCGCGGTGGCTTGCGTGGCGCTGTTTGGCCATATGCATGTGATGACGTTGGTACTCGGCTCCAGCCTGATCGGCGTAGCCGTCGACTACCCGCTGCATTACCTGTCGAAAAGCTGGAGCCTGAAACCCTGGCACAGTTGGCCTGCATTGCGCCTGACGCTGCCGGGCCTGACATTGAGCCTGATCACCAGTTGCATCGGCTACCTCGCGTTGGCCTGGACGCCATTTCCGGCCCTGACCCAGATCGCCGTGTTTTCCGCCGCCGGCCTGCTCGGTGCTTATCTGTCCGCCGTCTGCCTGCTTCCGGCGCTGCTCAAGGGCGCGGATATCCGTCCGGCGCAATGGCCGCTACGGGTCTGTGAATTTTTGCTGAACCTGCGTGAAGCGCTACTCAAACATGCCAGCACACCCGTGTTGCTGGCCCTGCTGATTGCCTTCTGCGTGGGTGGCCTGGTGCAACTCGAAAGCCGCAATGACATCCGCCAGTGGATCGGTGCACCGCAGCAACTGACTGACGAAGCCCGGACCATTGCGCGGATCACCGGTTTTCAACCGACCAGCCAGTTTTTCCTGGTGCGCGGTGCCAATCAGCAGGAGCTGCTGGAACGCCAAACGGCGTTGAGCGAGCGCCTGGATCAGTTGGTCAGCCTGGAAAAACTCAAGGGCTACCTGTCACTGAATCAACTGGTCAGCCAGCCAAGTGACCAGCAGCAAGTTCGCGAGGCGTTGACCCGGTTGCCGCAATACTGGCAACCACTGCTCGACATCGGCGTACCGGTGCAAGCACTGCAAGAAGAGCTGACAACACTGCAGGCATTGCCCACCGAAGACATCGACGCTGCGCTGACCGGGCCGCTGGCCGAGCCCTACCGCCCACTGTGGCTGGGCGTGACCGATGACGGTGATGTGGCGGCGATGGTCAGCTTGCAAGGCCTGAACAACCCGGCGCTGCTGCGCGTGCAGGCGCTGGACTTGCCGGGGGTCGAACTGGTCGATCGTCTCGGTGAATTGAACGACGTGTTTGCGGCGACCCAGATCAGCGCCGCGGAACTCAAGCTCGCTTCCTGCGTGTTGATCGTGCTGGTATTGATCCTGCCCTTTGGTCTCGGCGGCGCCCTGCGAATCGTCGCGCTGCCGTTGCTGGCCGCGCTGTGCAGCCTGGCCAGCCTCGGCTGGTTGGGGCAACCGTTGACGCTGTTCAGCCTGTTCGGCCTGTTGCTGGTGACGGCGATCAGCGTCGATTACGCAATCCTCATGCGTGAACAGGTCGGTGGCGCAGCGGTGAGCCTGCTGGGCACCTTGCTGGCGGCGCTGACCACATGGCTGTCGTTCGGTCTGCTCGCGGTGTCCAGCACACCGGCGGTGAGCAACTTCGGGCTGGCGGTGAGCCTTGGCCTGGCGTTCAGCTTCATCCTGGCGCCGTGGGCCGGTCGCCAGGCCCACGACGTTGCGGTTGCGGAGCCGGCAGCATGATGATCGTCCTGTTTTGGCTGATGGCCCTCGTGATGTTTGCGGTGGCGACGCGTGTGGGTCGCCGTTTCGGGCTGATTCCAATCGTCAGCCAGTTGCTGCTGGCCACCTTCGGCCTGCCATTGCTGATGTATTTGTGGATCGAACCCGGTTGGCAGCTCAGCGGCGCCGAACTGATCTCGCCGGCATGGCTGAAGAATCTCTACAGCCTGAGCTTTGCCTTGCTGCTGGGGAACATTCTCAGCGACGTGATCGATCTGCGGCTGGACCGCCAGAGCCTGAAAATTGCCCTGCCGAGTTTTGCCATTCCGTTCGCTGGCGGGCTGGCGACGGCGGCATGGCTGCTGCCGGCGCAACCGTGGATCAGTTCATTGGCAGTGGGGCTGGTGTTCGCCATCACCGCGATCCCGGTGTTGTACCTTTACCTGCGGCACATCAACTACCCGCCCACGGCCACCCGGCGTCTGGTGCAGACCGCGATCCTCATCGACCTGACCTGCTGGACGTTGTTCGGTTTTGCCCAAGGCAGTCTGCACGTCAGCAGCCTGCTGCTGCCGCTGGCCGGCGCTTGCCTGCCGTTGCTGCTGCGTCTGATTGGTTTGCGCCAGCCATTGCTGCACAGCGGCGGCTTCTTTGCGCTGCTGGTGGTCGCCGAGCACTTCAAACTCAATGCGCTGATTTTCGGCATTGGCTATCTGCTGTGCATGGCCATGCTGAAAGTACCGTTGGTGTTGCCCGTCCCCGCGATCTGGATGAGCCGCCTGCAAACATGGATCGCTATTCCGCTGATCCTGACGTTCGGCATCGTGCAGATTAACGTTCACGCGGCCATGGCCAGCCTCGGCTGGGTCCAATTGGCGGCACTGTTGCTGTTGCCGATTGGCAGCAAGCTGCTGGGCAACTGGCTGGGACTCCGTTGGGCCGGCGCCTCCTTTGAGGGTGCCAGCCGCTGGCGGGAAAGCCTGCTGCTGAATATTCGCGGTTTGAGCGAGATCGTCTTTCTCAATCTGCTGCTGCAACAACAGCTCATCAGCCCGGCGCTGTACTTTGCGTTGATGGTGATGGGTCTGATCGCGACCCTGCTGCCGGCACTCGCCGGCCTGCATAGCCCCCCTTTGAATATCGCCGCCCCGGCAAGGAGCCCCCGTGCCAACAGTTGAAATGGAACGTCGACAAGTCGTCGTCATCGGCGCGGGGCCCTCAGGGGCGATCGCGGCCGCGCTGCTCAAGCGCAACGGTCACGATGTGCTGATGATCGAGCGCCAACACTTTCCCCGGTTTTCCATCGGCGAAAGTCTGTTGTCGCATTGCCTGGATTTCGTTGAAGAAGCCGGCATGCTCGATGCCGTGAACGCTGCGGGATTCCAGCTCAAGAACGGAGCCGCGTTCGCCTGGGGCGAGCAGTACAGCGCCTTTGATTTCGGCGATACGTTCAGCCACGGCAAACCGACCACGTTCCAGGTCCAGCGCGCCGATTTCGACAAGCTGCTGGCCGACCAGGCCGCACTGCAAGGCGTGGACGTTCGTTACGGCGAAGCCATCGTCAGCGTGGATTTCAGTTTGCCAAAACCGCAGCTCGACGTGCGCCGCGAGGACGGCAGCGAGTACCGCATCGAAGCCGATTTCGTGCTCGATGCCAGCGGTTACGGCCGTGTGCTTCCACGCCTGCTGGACCTTGAAGCGCCGTCGAACTTCCCGGTGCGCCAGGCCGTGTTTACCCACATCGAAGACAACATCGACAGCCCGGCCTTCGAGCGGGAAAAAATCCTCATTACCACCCACCCGATCCATCGCGACATCTGGTTCTGGACCATCCCGTTCAGCAATGGTCGTTGCTCGGTGGGGGTAGTGGCCGCCGCCGAACATTTCGAAGGGCGCATGGAGGATCTGGATGAATGCCTGCGCGGGTTCATCGCTGAAACGCCGAGCCTGGCCGGCGTGCTTGAACATGCGCGATGGGATACGCCTGCGCGCACCATCGGCGGTTACTCGGCCAACGTCAAAACCCTGCACGGCCCCGGCTTTGCGCTGCTCGGCAACGCAGCGGAGTTCCTCGACCCGGTGTTCTCTTCCGGGGTAACCATCGCCATGCGCTCGGCGAGCATGGCCGCCGGGGTTCTGCATCGCCAACTGCAAGGTGAACGCGTCGACTGGCAAACCGAGTTCGCCGAACCACTCAAGCGCGGCGTCGACACTTTCCGCTGCTACGTCGAAGGCTGGTACGCCGGGACGTTCCAGGATGTGATCTACCATCCAGGCAGCTCACCGGACATCCGCCGCATGATCAGCGCGATTCTCGCCGGTTATGCCTGGGACGAACGCAACCCGTTCGTCAGTGAACCCAAGCGCCGGCTGCGGGTGTTGTCAGAACTCTGCGCAAGAGATGTCACATGAATGACAGGACCGCTAGTGTGCGGCGCACATCCTTTGAAGGTAATGCCTGATGATCCGTTTTCTGCTCCTGGGCTGCCTGCTGTTGCTGAGTGCTTGCGCCAGCCAGGCACCGCTGCCTGAGCACATCCCGAAGCTGTCGTTGCCGCTGCAATTGCACATCCAGCGCCTGGAAGCCGCGCAACGTCAGGACTGGGTTTTGGTGATCCAGCATGAAGAAGCGGGGCTTCGCTGGTCGATGATGGATTTGCTGGGCATTCCGCAGGCGCGGCAGATATTGACCGATGGAAAGTGGCAGGCCGACGGTCTGTTGCCGCCCAACCCGGAAGCCCGGGAGTTGTTCGCCGCGTTACTGTTTGCCCTGACCCCCAAAGATGAGCTGTCGGGCAACTACCCCACCGCTTGGCAACACGGCAGGCAACGGTCCCTGCCAACACACTGGGATGTCCTTTATTCACAACCCATGACCTTTGAGTTGAACCTGCCCAAGGGGCCCCGGTATGAAGTCACGCCGCTGAGCGGGGAGGCACCATGACCGCCTATTTGAATGCCCTCGGGGTGATCTGCGCATTGGGTCGTGGCAAACGCGAAGTCGCCGCCAATCTGTTTGCCGGCGATTGCTCAGGCCTGCGCGTCGAAACCGGCTGGGTGCCAGAGCGCTCGTTGCCGGTGGCGGCGGTCAGCGGCGACTTGGCACCGATCCCCGTTGAGCTGAAAAAGCAAAACACCCGCAACAACCAATTGTTGCTGGAAGCCGCCCTGCAAATTCGCGAAGAGATCGATCAGGCGATCCAGACCTACGGCCGCGATCGTATCGGCGTGATCCTGGGCACCAGCACCTCGGGTATCGATGAGGCCAGCCGTGGGTTGGCCCATTACATCCGCGAAGACGAATTTCCCGCTGAATACGACTATCAGCAGCAAGAACTCGGCGCACCGGCCAGTTTTCTCGCCGACTGGCTGCAATTGAGTGGCCCGGCCTATGTGATTTCCACCGCCTGTACCTCCAGCGCACGGGCGCTGATGAGTGCCCAGCGTCTATTGGATCTGGGCCTGTGCGACGCGGTGTTATGCGGCGGCGTCGACAGCTTGTGCAAACTGACCCTTAACGGCTTTTCGGCCCTGGAAGCGGTGTCCGCGCAGCGCTGCAATCCGTTTTCGGTCAACCGCAACGGCATCAACATTGGCGAGGCGGCCGCGTTGTTTTTGATGAGCAAAACCGCTGGCGATGACCACGCCATCGCCCTGCTCGGCAGCGGCGCCAGTTCCGATGCCCACCACATCTCGGCGCCAGAGCCGAGCGGCCGTGGTGCGCTGCAAGCCATGAGCAAAGCCCTGAACCGCGCAAACCTGCAACCGCAGCAAATCCATTACCTGAACTTGCACGGCACCGCGACCCAGCACAACGACGCCATGGAAAGCCTTGCCGTGGCCGCGCTGTTCCCGCAAGGCGTGCCCTGCTCGTCGACCAAGCCGATGACCGGTCACACCCTCGGCGCCGCCGGTGCCCTGGAAGCCGCGTTCTGCTGGCTGAGCCTGGGCCCGGACAACCTCGACCACAGCCTGGCGCCCCACGTCTGGGACGGCCAGCCCGACCCGCTGTTGCCCGCCTTGCATTGGGTGACCCCGGTGGATCGCCTGACGTCCATTGCACCTCGCTATTTGATGAGCAATTCCTTTGCCTTCGGTGGCAACAACGTCAGCCTGATTATCGGAGACGCACCATGATTGACTGGCCGCTCGCCGAGTTGCTGCCACACGCTGGCGACATGATCCTCATCGAGCAGATCCTTGCATTCGACGAGGAGCAGATTCACACCCGCATGACCGTCAGGCCCGGCGGTCTGTTCAACCGTCCCGACGGCAGCCTGCCGGCCTGGGTCGGCATTGAAATAATGGCCCAGAGTGTCGCCGCCTATGCCGGTTGCCATGCGCGCCAGCGCGGCGATGAGGTGGAGCTGGGTTTTCTGCTCGGCAGCCGCAAATTCGAATGCAACGTCGAGCACTTCCCGGTCGGCACCGAACTGACCATCCATGGCATTCGGTCACTGGAAGACGACAACGGCATGGGCGTGTTCGAATGCCATATCAACGCCCCCGGCATCCACGCCACCGCACGCCTGAACGTGTTTCGTCCGCCTCAGGCCGCTCAATATCTTCATGAATCCCAAGGAGTCCAGTCATGACTGAATCCGTACTGGTCACCGGTTCCAGCCGCGGCATCGGCCGCGCCATCGCTTTGCGTCTGGCCCAGGCCGGGCATGACATCGTGCTGCATTGCCGAAGCGGTCTGACGGACGCTATTGCCGTCAAAGCCGAAATCGAAGCCTTGGGCCGCAACGCGCGTGTCCTGCAATTTGACGTCTCCGACCGCGCCAGCTGCAAAGCCATTCTCGAAGCCGACGTAGACACCCACGGCGCCTATTACGGCGTGGTGCTCAATGCCGGCCTGACCCGTGACGGTGCTTTTCCGGCGCTGAGCGAGGATGATTGGGACGTGGTGATGCGCACCAACCTCGATGGTTTCTACAACGTGCTGCACCCGGTAATGATGCCGATGATTCGTCGTCGCGCTGCCGGGCGGATTGTCTGCATCACTTCGGTGTCGGGGTTGATCGGCAATCGTGGCCAGGTCAACTACAGTGCCTCCAAGGCCGGTCTGATCGGTGCGGCCAAGGCGCTGGCGATTGAATTGGGCAAACGCAAAATCACCGTCAATTGCGTCGCACCCGGCCTGATCGACACCGCCATGCTCGATGAAAACGTGCCCGTGGAAGAACTGATGAAAATGATCCCCGCACAGCGCATGGGCACCCCTGAAGAGGTGGCCGGCGCGGTGAATTTCCTGATGTCGGCGGAAGCGTCGTACATCACCCGGCAGGTTCTGGCCGTCAATGGAGGCCTGTGCTGATGAAGCGCGTTGTCGTCACCGGCATGGCCGGCATCACCTCACTGGGCAGCGACTGGGCAACCATCGCCGGCAACTTCGCGGCCAACCGCAGCGGCATCCGGCGCATGGACGAATGGGATCGCTTTACCGAACTCAATACACGCCTGGCCGGCCCCATCGATGACTTCAAAGTCCCGAGCCACTGGACCCGCAAGCAACTGCGCAGCATGGGCCGTGTGTCGCGGCTTGCTGTGGGCGCTGCCGAGCAAGCACTGGCCGACGCCGGATTACTGGGCGACGAGTCGATCAAGGACGGGCGCATGGGCGTCGCTTGCGGCTCATCTACCGGCAGCACCGACGAGATCAAGGCGTTCGGCAACATGCTGCTCAACTCGGTGGCCGAAGGCCTGAACGCCAACTCCTATGTGCGGATGATGCCGCACACCACGGCCGCGAACATCAGCATCTTCTTCGGCCTCACCGGTCGGTTGATCCCGACGTCGAGCGCCTGCACCAGCGGCAGCCAGGGCATTGGTTATGCCTACGAGGCGATCAAGTTCGGCCGATTGCCACTGATGCTCGCCGGCGGCGCCGAAGAGCTGTGCCCGACCGAAGCGATGGTCTTCGACGCGCTCTACGCCACCAGCCTGAAAAACGACGCCCCGCAAACCACCCCGCGTCCTTATGACAAGGGTCGCGACGGCCTGGTGATCGGTGAAGGCGGCGGCATGCTGGTGCTGGAAGAGCTGGAACATGCCTTGGCACGCGGTGCACGCATTCATGCTGAACTCGTCGGTTTCGGCAGCAACGCCGATGGCCAACACACCACACGTCCGGAGCAACTCACCATGCGCCGGGCCATGGAACTCGCCCTCGAAGACGCCGGGCTTCAGCCTTCGGACATCGGCTACGTGAACGGTCACGGCACCGCGACAGAACAGGGCGACATCGCCGAAACACTGGCTACCAGCGCATTGTTCGGCGAGCACATGCCGATCAGTTCGCAAAAAAGCTTCCTCGGCCACACCCTGGGCGCCTGCGGTGCGCTGGAGTCCTGGTTCAGCATTGAAATGATGAACAGCGACCTGTACGCACACACTTTCAACCTCGACGAGGTCGACCCGCACTGCGGCAAACTGGATTACCTGCGAGGCGAGTTCCGGCAGATGAGCAACGAATACGTGATGAACAACAATTTCGCTTTTGGTGGCGTCAACACCTCGTTGATCTTCCGTCGCTGGCACTGACCTGAAACACGTTTGGAGTAAAAGGAATGACTCTGTCCCAGCGCATCGTCGCGTTGTTCGCCGTGGCCGTTGCGCTGGGCGGTTGCACCGGCAATCCGGTGTACACCGCCAAGGAACACTTCCCCAGTGACCGAGGCTTGACCAACGACCGCATGAGCCGCGCCATCGTCACCGCGTTGATCGAACGCCAATGGGTAGTGCAGTCGGCGCGTCCCGGCATGATCAAAGCGGCCGTCACCGTGCGTGACAAACACCACGCCGAAATCGACATCCCTTACACATCGAATTCGTTCGAAATCGACTACCGCGACAGCCGCGGCCTGGACTACCAGGACGGCCGGATCCACGGCACCTACAACCGCTGGATCACCTATCTGCGCGATGACGTGATCCAGCAACTGGCCGCCGACCCGGACCGCGACCAGCTCGTCGCCCTGCAAAATGCCTACGAACCCACCTTCCAGAACTTCCGTGAAGGCGTGAAACGCGCCACCGAGATCGGCTTGCTGGACGGCAGCGTCAAGTTCTACCTGGCAGGAGAAGCGCTACCGGCCAACGTCAGCAAGCTGAACACCGTGAGCAGCAGTCGAATCACCCATAACGAAGAAGTGTCGGATGAAGACGCCTGCTTCTGGGCACTGCAATCGACGCTGGCGACGTTGCAGAGCAAGGCGAAAAAGGCCGGGGCCAATGCGGTGATCAATATTGCGGGGGCTGGCAAACGCGATTTGAGCAGCGACAGCGGGAGCTATCAGTGTTTGCCGAAGGTGCAAGTGTCTGGCGTGGTGTTGCGTGGGGAGTTGGTGCGGATTGAGTGAGGTGGAGAATGGGCTCAACACACGTCCATTCCGAGGATAGGAATGAAATAAAGGGAAGCTGGAATACATCATTTCGGAAACGTCCCACAACCAGAATTGAGGCTTTGCGCTAGGTTCAATGCCCCGTGATATGTCGGGGCATCACAAGGACGAACGAACCATGACTAAAAAGGCCGTTATCGTTTTCAGCGGTGGGCAGGACTCCACCACCTGCTTGATCCACGCGTTGCCGCTCTACGATGAAATCCACTGCATTACGTTCGACTATGGCCAGCGCCACCGCGCGGAAATCGAGGTCGCGCAGCAGCTGTCGAAAGAGCTTGGCGTGACCGTGCACAAGGTGCTGGACACTACGTTGTTGAATGAACTGGCAAGCAGTAGTTTGACGCGCGATGACATTCCAGTACCCGGCGTGGATAGCTCAGGAGAAAGTCTGCCAAGCACCTTCGTGCCTGGCCGGAATATTCTGTTTTTAACCTTAGCTGCTATTTATGCCTATCAAGTACAGGCCGAGGCAGTCATCACAGGTGTTGGCGAAATAGATTTCTCTGGCTACCCGGATTGCCGTGATGAATTTGTCACGAGTCTGCACAAAGCCATTGAACTGGGCATGGACTACAAGCTGCGCATTGAAACGCCGCTCATGTGGTTGAACAAGGCGAAAACATGGGCGCTTGCCGAACAGCATGGAAAGCTTGAATTGGTTCAACACCAGACACTGACTTGCTACAACGGAATAATTGGAACTGGATGCGCGAATTGCGACGCGTGCAATCTCCGCGCGAAAGGGCTGAATGAGTTTCTGGAGAACAAGTCTACGGTTATGAAAAGTCTGGTAAGCAAACAAAAAAATTAAACAGCAAGAATCCAGGGGAAGCCATGCCGCTTCCCCTTTTCCACGTCTCAGACACTAACCACATACCTTTTAAATAGAGACCTGGCTCCATAGGCGGGCAAAATATTAAAAATAGCAAAACACATTTTTATGGCAATCTGGACATAAACAATATCAAGTATTTCAGCATTAGCCATCGAACCGTAAAATGCAATAAAGCAAAAAATGAAACTGTCTATTATCGACGCAAAAAACGTACTAAAAAACACCCGTAAAAATAAAAATCTGGAATTTGTAAGCTGCTTTATTTCACTCAACAAATAAGAGTTCACGTATTCTGAAAAAATAAAAGATATCGAGGATGCCACCAGCACGGACAATATATGACTCATGACCTCTCCATATGCCACATTAAGATCCCAACCTGACAAACCGGGAAGATAGATTGTAGCGCCAAGCGAAACGACAATAAAAACATTAGTTACAAAAGTAAATAAAATGGCTTTTCTCGCAAGGCCAAGCCCATAAAACTCGTTCAACATATCAACTATCAAAAATGTCAGCGGATACAGAAAAACTCCTGGAGTGACAACAATATCAAGCCAATCTATGTATACAAGTTTGGTCGCAGCAATATTTGTGAACATATACAACGCAAAAAGCAATAAATTCAAAGCAACATAAATCACCCATGATTTCTCATGCCTGTCAGTTATATCATATGCAGTCAACACCGCTCCCCGCGAGTAGAACTTTTTGTATATGCTTTTTATTTCATCCCTACTTAAGTCGTCGATGATTTCACTTCTCAATAATTCGCTTACCTTAATTTTTATAACCTTCCCCGTCCCTGTAGACGTGACCATAATAACGGCGAGATCTTTGCCTCTCTCAAACCCTAATAGTTTGTATTTTCTGTTTTCTAGATCACTATTGTCGGATTTCAAAATCTTTCCTCCACTATTTTTCCGACAACGCAGATACCTTCAGAATCAAAAGACTCCGCATCAGCTATAAATAATTTTTTTGTAGCCTTATCGTATGCCAGTATCTCTCCACCTCTATTCGACGGACCTTTCTTAACGATTAACAAATCGCCCGCCTCATTTGAACCAACAATATCAACCTCCAAAAGCACACCTATTAAATTACAGGCCTCCCCAAAATAATAAGTTAGAGGATGAGTAGTGGCCAACTCGCCGATTCTTTTATCAAGACTCCTAATTAATGAGCTTTCTTTAATTATCGGAACTGCCGCTGGATTCATATTTCCTTGCAGAGAGATACTGCTCTCTATCAGTTCCCTCTCTTCGAAATCGACACTTTCTATTTCTTTATAAGAGACCCCAAAAAAGTCCGATATTTTTCGAATGGTAGATTGCTGTACATTCACCACTCTCCCTTCCAAAATGTTATATATCGTCGTCCTGGTCAACCCACTGGAATTACATAATGAAAGCTGCGTCTCTCCTCGGCTTTTTATTAAATACTTAATGTTATTTTTCAAATTTTCTGTTTTTTCTTTCTTGTACATTCAACAGCCACCATTTTTTTACAACCCCAAAGAGCCGTATCAGAGCTGAGTATCTGCAGTCATGCCTTACTCGAAATCAGTCCTATACATCCTAGCCGCTGTAAAAATGGCAACACCGCAAAAAAGACAAACATTCGTTAGATAATGTTTCGCAGTTAAAAACCCAGCTGGACTGCTGGCATGCTAAAGAATTTTCTTACAGAAACAAGGAAGACAGTATGTGCATAGCCGGTATATCCATCGCAACCAAAATTGCAAGATTTCAACATTGTATTTTGCGAAAAGTCACGCCACCCCTAAAAGAATCATTTAATTAAGCAAATGTTTAATAGTTTGGTTAACTAATTGAAATTTATAACGAACAGCTTTACCAGTTAGTAAACTTGAGTACAGTGACCAACCAGTTCCATTTCAAACAATTGAGCCGGCACTTTCTTAAATCTTGCAGGGAGCATCATCATGAAAAAAAACAAACCTACCTCCCCGGAATCAGCAGACATTTCATCCGCCGATCTAGCCAAACTCTCCGAAACCACCGAGCGCACCGTCAGCGCCCGCCTGCGCAATCCAAACCGCCCCGACCCCGTCAGCCATGTGTTCAGCATCAACCCGAACGTCGATACAGAGTCCTTGCTCTGTCACGCCACTGAAACCCTTGCCTCGCTGAATGTGATGACCACTGACCTCGCCTGCGAGCTCGAAGGCTCGCTCCGCAACGAGGCATTGGCCATTCAGCAACTGGTCGTGCTGGCCGAGCTGATGGTCAACCGGGCCCTGGATATTCTTGACCCTCCCAGCGGGTTGTCTATGGCGTCATCCAACAGTCACCAATAAGTAATCGCGCTCTCTTACGCAATGGAGGTTTTTTGTCATGGATAGATACATGCCTATCACAGGTATCGATTGCACCATCGCTTCGCTGGTGATCGACACCGAAGCACCGCTGGACGTGTTGCACGAAACAGCGGCTTACCGCATCCGCACTGCGACTCAGCTGCTTGAGAGTTTTGCGTTTGGTGAGGGCGTTTACAGTGAGCTGGCGCGGGTGTTGGTGACGTCATTGCGTGATGGTTGTGATTTGCTGGATGTCGTCGGGCGACGATTGCAGGAGCAAGTTTCGGCGCAGCAAAGCAAATCAAGACCAGCGCCGGCCGAGTCGTAACGGCGTTAGCGGTGTGGACGGACGGGTTTCCAACACGTGTGAAAACGGCCCCTGCGCTTGGCGCAGAGGCCGTTCCAACACTTACTGAGCCTGGATCAACTTGCTTTCAGCAACGCCAGCACGACCGGTGTGGTCATCAACCACTTGCAGGCTGTTGCGTGCCTTGATGAAGCCCACTTTCACTTCCTGCCAGACAAAGTAGTTCTTGCCGGCTTCTGCGGTGAGTTTCAGTTCGGAATCGTTTTCCGCCGAGGACACCAGAGTCTGCTGACCGGCCGGAACGGCCAACATCAGGTACGACTTGGCGACGGTCTGGCCGACCGGTTTACCGTTGAGCGTCACCGGCATTTTCACCCCGGCGCCCATGCTCTCGTTGCGATAAACATAAATATTGGCTTTGTCCGGGGCGACCTGGAAGGTCTTCGCCTGAGCGTCCTGCGTGTCATCCGCCATTTTTACCGAAGCGCAACCACCGGTGAGTGCGGCTACGGCCAGCAAAGCGGTGAGGGTTAGCTGCTTGAACATCCTGTATCTCCATTGTTTGTGATGAGTCCGAAACTGTTATCGGCTGATCAGAAAAAAGGCGAAGGGATGTACCAAAAAAACATGGCAAGCCCCCAGGGCGCGAGTTTGCGCGCTATCAGAAGTGCTGAAGGCGACAGCGTCAGGGGTGGTGTTGCGTGGGGATCAGGTACAGATTGACTGAGGAGGGTCATGCTAAAACGACAAAGGGTGCCTTTCGGCGCCCCTTCACAAACAGGTCGGCTTGTCATCGCCCTGTACCAGGGTGAATCCCTAAAGCGGATCCGTTACGCGAAATGTCTTTGCTCTCAAGCCCCTTCAACCTTACGCGTCAACAACTCAACAAACGCCTTGGCCATCGGCGACTTCTGATCCTTGCGCTGCACCAGCCACACCGCCGACACCGCCGCCGGATCCAGTAACGGTCTATACACCACACCGTCGATGCGCATCCGCTGATACGACGCCGGCAGCACCGACACCCCGAGCCCTGCCGCCACCAAGCCAATAATCGTCATCGCCTCGCCCGCCTCCTGCGCAAAGTGCGGACTGAAACCGGCATCGCGGGCCAGGCTGAGCAATTGTGCGTAGAGACCGCTGCCGTAGCTGCGTGGGAAAAATACGAACGGCTCCAAGGCGAGTGCCGACAGGAACAGTCCGTCTTCGCTGTCGTTGACCAGCGGATGCTTGGAACTCAGCACTGCCACCAGTGGCTCGCGCATCAGTTCCACCACACTGAGCGAATCCGGCAACCCCAATGGCCGCATGATGCCGACCTCGATCGACTCGTCGACCAATGCTTCGGCGACCTGGGTGCTGCTCATCTCCCGCAGGTTCAGGTGCACCGCCGGGAAGCGCTGGCGGAATGAAAAAATCGCCTGGGGAATGGTCGAGTTGAACGGCGCCGATGAGGTGAAGCCGATCTTCAGTTCTCCGAGCTCACCCAGTTGCGCACGCCGCGCCACATCGGCGGCTTTGTCGACCTGCGCCAGCGCCAGCCGCGCTTCTTGCAGGAACAACCGCCCCGCTTCGCTGAGCTCGACCCGACGATTGGTTCGTTCGAACAACCGTGCGCCAACCTCTTGCTCAAGCGCCTGAATCTGCTGGCTCAGCGGTGGCTGCGAGATGCCCAACACCTGAGCGGCGCGGCCGAAGTGCAGTTCTTCGGCGACGGCAATGAAGTAGCGCAAGTGACGCAATTCCATGAAAACCCCATTAGGTCGTAAAACCTCTTAAACAGGTCGAACAATATATTGGATTGAATCATTAGCCAGCTATATGATTTTTTCACTGCCTGCCTGACTGCGCCCCTCCGAGGTCCAACGTGAAGACTGCTGTCGCTCCACTCGCCCATGAAGTTCCGCCCGCCGCAGCGGACGACGTCGTCGCCGAGCTCAAAGAGATTTACATCGAGAAAGGCACGCCGGCGTTCATGCGCACGGTGCTGGCGCTGTTTTGCGGTGGCTTCGCCACCTTCGCCCTGCTCTACTGCGTGCAGCCGATGATGCCGCTGCTGTCTCACGAGTATTCGATCAACGCGGCGCAGAGCAGCCTGATCCTGTCGGTCGCCACCGGCATGCTCGCCATTGGCCTGTTGATCACCGGGCCCATCTCCGACCGTGTCGGCCGCAAGTCGGTGATGGTCACCGCGCTGTTCGCCGCGGCGCTGTGCACCGTCGCCAGTTCGATGATGCCGAGCTGGCACGGCGTGTTGCTGATGCGCGCGCTGATCGGGTTGTCGTTGAGTGGCCTGGCGGCAGTCGCGATGACGTACTTGAGCGAAGAGATCCACCCGCAGCATCTAGGCCTGGCGATGGGTTTGTACATCGGCGGCAATGCGATTGGCGGGATGTGCGGGCGCTTGATCACCGGCGTGTTGATCGACTTCGTCAGCTGGCACACGGCGATGCTGGTGATCGGCGGCCTGGCCCTGATCGCTGCAGCGGTGTTCTGGAAAATCCTTCCCGAGTCGCGCAACTTCCGCGCCCGCTCGCTGCACCCGCGCAGCTTGCTCGACGGTTTCACCATGCACTTTCGCGATGCTGGTTTGCCGTTATTGTTCCTTGAAGCCTTTGTGTTGATGGGCGCGTTCGTCACACTGTTCAACTACATCGGTTACCGCTTGCTGGCCGAGCCGTACCACATGGAACAAGCCTTCGTCGGACTGCTCTCGGTGGTGTACCTGTCGGGGATTTACAGCTCGGCGAAAATCGGTTCGCTGGCTGACAAGCTGGGTCGGCGCAAAGTGCTCTGGGCGACGATTGTGCTGATGCTCGCCGGCCTTGCCCTGACGATGTTCACACCATTGCCCCTGGTGATCATTGGCATGCTGATCTTTACCTTTGGTTTCTTTGGCGCGCATTCGGTGGCGAGCAGCTGGATCGGGCGCCGGGCGATCAAGGCCAGGGGGCAAGCGTCATCGCTTTATCTGTTCAGCTACTACGCCGGGTCGAGTATTGCCGGGACGGCGGGCGGGGTGTTCTGGCACTTGGGCGGATGGAACGGAATCGGCTTGTTTGTCGGCGGGTTGCTGGTGATTGCGCTGCTGGTGGCGTTGAAGCTGGCGAAGTTGCCGCCACTACAGGGTGTCAAGGCCTGACACAAAACCAGTGTAGGAGTGAGCCTGCTCGCGATAGCGGAGTATCAGCCAATACATTCGGCGACTGATTCACCGCTATCGCGAGCAGGCTCACTCCTACATTAAAAACAAAAACGCCCGGCATAAGCCGGGCGTTTTTATTGGGCGACGATCACTCGTGATATTGCGCCGACAACTCATGCACCGCGCGCAGGAAGGCGCCAGCATGCTCCGGATCAACTTCCGGGGTGATGCCATGGCCGAGGTTGAACACGTGGCCACTGCCTTTGCCGTAGCTGGCGAGGATGCGGCCGACTTCGGTGCGGATGGCTTCTGGTTTGGCGTAGAGCACGGTCGGGTCCATGTTGCCTTGCAACGCGACTTTGCTGCCGACGCGATCACGGGCGCTGCCGATGTCGCAGGTCCAGTCCAGGCCCAATGCATCCGCGCCAGCGTCGGCGATGCTTTCCAGCCACAGGCCACCGTTCTTGGTGAACAGGATGACCGGAACCTTGCGGCCTTCGTGCTCGCGGATCAGGCCGCTGAC
>Ga0157370_10003152_pt1 | contig 19540 bp, 17 predicted proteins | sample C35metaG_FD_113463 | JGI IMG/M metagenome (GOLD analysis project Ga0157370, IMG submission 113463) | Corn rhizosphere microbial communities from Kellogg Biological Station, Michigan, USA - C3-5 metaG | ecosystem: Host-associated > Plants > Roots > Rhizosphere > Soil | place: USA: Michigan...
CCGCCAAGGGCATGGCCGTGATCGCGCACCCGGGCCGCTACAAGTTCTCGGCCAACGAGGAATACGCGCTGTTCCTCGAATTCAAGGCGCATGGCGGCCAGGCGATCGAGGTCGTCACCGGCAGCCATACCCCGGCCGAATATGTCGAGTACGCCGACAAGGCGCTCGAGTTCGATTTCGCCGCATCCCGCGGCAGCGATTTCCACAGCCCCGACGAGAGCCACTGCGATCTCGGCAAGCTGCCACCGTTGCCTGGCGCCCTCACGCCGGTGTGGGAACTGCTCGGCCACCGCATCCAGCAGTGAGCCAGAGCCCAGGGCCCGGCATCGACAGCGCGGCCGGCGCTGCACTTGCGAATGCACGCGCCGCGCAGCAAGCGAGCCGCAGCAAGGAGTCCGAACGCATCCTCGCGGGCATCGGCATGGTGATCGTGGCCGTGGCCTGCTTCGCCACGCTCGACACGGCCACCAAGGCGTCGACCGCGGGCGTCCCGATCCTCATGGGCGTGTGGTTCCGCTATGCCTTCCAGGCCGTCGCGACCACGGCGGTGCTGCTGCCGCTGCATGGCACGGCGCTGCTGCGCACCCGGCATCCGCGCTACCAGTTGCTGCGCGGCGCGCTGCTGCTGGTGTCGAGCACGCTGGCCTTCTTGAGCCTGCGCTACATGCCGCTGGCCGAGTTCACCTCGATCGTGCTGATCGCACCGCTGGTCATCACGCTGCTCGCGGCGACCACGCTCAAGGAATACGTTTCGCCGCTGCGCTGGGCGCTGGTGGCGGGCGGCTTCATCGGCACGCTGGTGATCCTGCGGCCCGGCGGCGAAGCCTTCAGCTGGGCGATCCTGCTGCCGATCGGGCTGGTGCTGACCAACGCCTGGTTCCAGGTGCTCACCAGCAAGCTCGCGCAAACCGAAAATCCGCTCACGATGCATTTCTATACCGGCTGGGTCGGCGCGCTGATCGCCTCGCTGGCGCTGCCCTTCGTGTGGACCGCCCTGCCCTCGTGGGAATGGTGGGCGCTGCTGTGCCTCATGGGGTTCATGGGCACGGTGGGGCACTTCATCTTGATCCTCGCCTACCAGCGCGCGCCGGCCTCCACGCTGACGCCGTACCTCTATGCGCAGATCGCCTTTGCCATGCTGGGCGGCTGGCTCGTTTTTTCCCAAGTGCCCGACCGGTATTCGCTCATCGGCATCTCGATGATCGCGGTCTGCGGCGCCGCCGGTGCGTGGCTCACGGTGCGGGAGCGCCGCGTGCCCATCGAACCGGCGGAATCCTGATCAGGAGATAGTTTCTTATGGCCCAGTACTTCGAAGTCCACCCCGAGAACCCGCAGCAGCGGCTGCTCAAGCAGGCCGTCACGCTGCTCGAGCGCGGCGAGATCGTGGCCGTGCCCACCGACTCCAGCTACGCGCTGGCCTGCCACCTGGACGACAAGGACGCGGTCGACCAGTTGCGCCGCATCCGCCAGGTCGACGAGAAGCACCACCTGACGCTCCTGTGCCGCGACCTGAGCGAACTGGCCAACTACGCGCGCGTCGACAACAAGCAATACCGCTTGCTGAAGGCCGCCACGCCGGGCCCCTACACCTTCCTGCTCGAAGCGACCAAGGAAGTGCCGCGCCGCGTGAGCCATCCGCAGCGCAAGACCATCGGCCTGCGCGTGCCCGACCACAAGGTGCTGCTGGAACTGCTCGCGTTGCACGGCGCGCCGCTGCTGGCCACCACGCTGATCGCGCCCGGCGAGACCGAAGCGCTCAACGACGCGCAGACCATTCGCGAGCGCTTCGAAAAGCAGATCGGCGCGGTCATCGATGCCGGCGCCTGCCCTTCGCAACCGACCACCGTGGTCGACCTCACGCCCATGGGCACGGGCGACGATCCGGTCGTGGTGCGGCAGGGACGCGGAGCACTCGCCGTGCTCGGTCTGTAGAAAGAAGTTGGAACCGATAACTAATGCACGTCTGACACAATCGCCCAGTGGATATTTCCAATCTCATACAGACCGTACTCATCTACGCACTGCCCGTGATCTTCGCGATTACCGTGCACGAAGCGGCCCATGGCTATGTGGCCCGCCACTTCGGCGACAACACAGCTGCGGTGATGGGCCGGGTCACACTCAATCCGATGAAGCACATCGACCCCATCGGGACCATCCTGATGCCGTTGATGCTGTACTTCGCGACTTCAGGCGCCTTCCTGTTCGGCTATGCGAAGCCAGTGCCTGTGAACTTCGGGCGGCTGCGTCATCCGAAGCGCGACATGATCTGGGTGGCGCTCGCAGGGCCGGTCTCGAACTTCATCCAGGCCATCCTCTGGGCATTGATGTTCGTGGTGCTGGTTGCGGCCGGCTTCGACAATGAAAACTTTTTCATCCAGATGGCGCGTGGCGGCATCCTGGTCAACCTCGTGATGTGGGCCTTCAACCTGTTCCCGTTGCCACCGCTCGACGGCGGCCGCGTGCTGGCGGGGCTCTTGCCCAGCGGACCCGCACAGAATTTCCTCGCGCGCATCGAGCCCTACGGCTTCTTCATCGTGATGGGCCTCGTCATCGCGGGCGTCGTCAGCACTTACTGGCTGCGCCCCCTGATGGACGTCGGCTACTTCGTCATCAACCTCATCATCACGCCGCTCAAGGCATTGCTGCTCTAAGTCTGTCGCTCCATGGCCTCGTCTTCTTCCGCTCCCCTGCGCGTCCTGACCGGGATCACCCCGTCGGGCACGCCCCACCTCGGCAACTACGTCGGCTCGATCCGCCACTCGGTGCGGCAGAGCGTCGCGCCCGGTGTCGAGAGCTTCTTTTTCCTGGCCGACTACCACGCGCTCATCAAGGTGCAGGACCCGGCTGTGATCCAGCGCTCCACGCTCGAGATCGCCGCCAGCTGGCTCGCCTGCGGGCTCGACCCCGAACGCGTGACCTTCTACCGCCAGTCGGACATCGCCGCGATTCCCGAGCTCACCTGGTTCCTCACCTGCGTCACCGGCAAGGGCGTGCTCAACCGCGCCCATGCCTACAAGGCCCAGCTCGACAAGAACATCGCCAAGGGCGAGGACCCGGACGCCGACGTGACCGCCGGCCTCTTCATGTACCCGGTGCTGATGGGCGCGGACATCCTGATGTTCAACGCCCACAAGGTGCCCGTGGGCCGCGACCAGGTGCAGCACATCGAGATGGCGCGCGACATGGCGCAGCGCTTCAACCACCAGTACGGTGAGCACTTCACGCTGCCTGAGGCCGAGATCGACGACGCCGTCGCCACCCTGCCCGGCCTCGACGGCCGCAAGATGAGCAAGAGCTACGGCAACACGATCCCGCTGTTCGCATCGCGCGCGTACCTGCAAAAGCAGATCGCCAGCATCGTGACCGACTCGCGCCCCCCCGGCGAGCCCAAGGAAACCGAAGGCTCCGCGCTCTTCCAGATCTACCAGGCCTTTGCCGATGCCGACGAGACCGAGATGCTGCGCAAGGCCTACGCCGACGGCATCGGCTGGGGCGACGCCAAGCAACTGCTGTTCGAGCGGATCGAAGTCGAAGTGGCACCGCTGCGAAAGCGCTACGAGGCGCTGATGAGCGACCCGGCGGAGATCGAGCGCATCTTGCTCATCGGCGCCGAGAAGGCCAGCGCGCTGTCGCAGCCCTTCATGGCGCGCCTGCGCCATGCGGTGGGCCTGCGCAACCTCGCGGCGGGCCGCGACAAGGGCAGCGCCAAGGCGGCCAAGGTCGCCAAGCCCAGCTTCAAGCAGTACCGCGAACGCGGCGACGGGCTTTTCTATTTCAAGCTGCTCGATGCGCGCGGCGAAACCCTGCTGCAGAGCCGTGGATTTGCATCGCCGCAGGAAGCGGGCCGTACCATCGCGGTCTTGCAGGCCGAGCGCGGTGCGGCGCTGGCCGCGGTGGCTGCGCAGATCGAGCCCATCGACACAGAACAAACACGCGCCGTGACAGAGGCGCTGGAGGCATTGGCGGAAGCAACGACCACCACAGATGGAAGTTGAACCGGCAAGGGCCCATCGGCTTATCCGCCGGTGAGCGAGACGAGAGAAGACGGTGCGATCACAAAGGAAGAAAACATGAGCATTTATGTCATCGACGACCACCCCCTGATGCGCGACGCGATCGTGATGGTGTTGCGACGCCTGCGACCCGCCGAGAACATCGTCGAGCTCGAGCGGCTCGACAAGCTCGCGAGCTCGGTGCAGCAGCGTGGCGCGCCCACCCTCTTTTGCCTGGACCTGAAGCTTCCGGACACGAATGGCGTCTCGGGCGTGATCGCGGTCAAGCAGGTCTACCCCAACGTGCCGATCGCCGTGTATTCGGCGGCACCGGCCGCGGACATGGAAGACGCCTGCATCGAAGCGGGTGCCGACACCTACATCGAGAAGTCGGCCAGTTCCAATGAATTGGCAGCCGCCTTGCGCGGCCTGCTGATGGCGGGCTCCGAAGAGGCCGACGAGCCGCCGCTCGCGAGCAGCAAGCTCTCCAAGCGCCAGACGCAGCTGATCGCCATGCTCGACAAGGGCATGAGCAATCGCGACATTGCGACCGACCTGGAGATCAGCGAGCACACGGTGAAGGTTCACCTGTGGCGCCTGTTCCGCCGGCTTGGTGTGAAGAGCCGCACACAGGCGCTTCATTACGCCCGCACCAACGGCCTCCTGTCGGGATAACTGGGCTCGCCCCCAGGCTTCGCGCACTTCGTGTCGCTACTCCAACCCCCTACCGGGGGCAACACCTGCGGCCCGGCAAAGCCGGTTCCGCGGTGTTCCTGAAATGAAACCGCGCCTTGTGCGCGGTTTTTTCTCGGGACTTCTCAGCCCCCGGAGGCGCTCACGCGCGCCTGTGCCACCGCCTCGTCGGCGTCGTGCAGCGCCACGCGGAACACGCTGCCGCTGCCCAGCCGCGAGCGCACGCTGATCGGGTGCCCCAACACGTGCGAAAGCCGCGCGACGATGGCCAGGCCGAGGCCGAAGCCGTCGGACGTACCGGCATGGTCGGCCACCTTGTAGAACTCCAGGAAGACATCGCGCAGGTGCTCGGGCGCGATGCCGATGCCGGTGTCCCACACCTCCACGCGCATGCCGTCGCGCGTCTGCCGCGCAGCCAGCAGCACGCCGCCTTCGGTCGTGTATTTGATGGCGTTGGCCAGCAGGTTGCCGATCATGCGGCGCACGCGGATCGGGTCGGTGAGAAAGGAGCCCTCGGTCACGTGCACGCGGAAGTCGAGGCCGCGGCTCTCGGCCACCGGGCGGTATTGCAGCTCCAGGTCGTGCAGCAACTCGGGCACGTCGACACGCTCGATGTGCAGCCGCACCTGCCCCGAGTCGATACGCGCCAAGTCGAACATCGAGTCGAACAACGCATTCACCGCATGCGTGGCGCGCACGATCTTCGGCGCGAGCTCCAGCACCAGCTCGGGCTCGTTGCGCAGCCAGTCGGCGTACAGCGAAAGTGCCAGCACCGGTTGGCGCATGTCGTGCGCGGCGCTGGCCAGGAAGCGGTTCTTCATCGCTACCGCCGACACCGCCGCCTGCCGCTGCTGGGTGAGCGACTTGATCAGGATGTGGTTGTGGAACAGGAGCTCCAGGCTGTTGCGCGCCGTCTCATGGATGTGGCGTCCCGCGCGCAGCAGCAGGAACCAGTGCAGCATCGGCAGGATCGGCATCAGGTAGCCGTAGTGGAACTGCGGCTGGTGCAGATTGATGCTCACAAGCCGGATCACCACCGCCCCCAGCATCGTGATGAAGAGCGTGTTGACGTAGCGCTTGAGCAGCGGCGGATGCAGCGCGAGCCCGTTGAGCGGAAACGTAGCCACCCCGGCCACGATCAGCCAGCTCATGAACTGGTTCACCTGCGGCGTGCGCTCGAAGAACAGCAGGATCGACGATCCCCACACCACCGCGGTGGTGCTCCAGATGAAGCCGTAGCGCTCGGTGAACTGCTGCTGCGCCGCGGAGCTCCGGCCGGCATAGCGCACCGTATAGACGTGCGAGCCCCAGGCCCGGCAGATCGTGGCGATGACGCCGGCCATGAGCCACGTGAGCAACTCCCAGCGCGGCACTTCGGCCCAGCTCAGCCCGACCATGGCCGGTATGAGCGCAACAGAAACGATGTAAGAGCTGCGCGAAGAGCGCATCAAGCTGCGGATCAGCTCACCACGCACCCACGATTCGGCCTCATCGGCCGAAGCCGGTGCAGGTGTCAAGCTCGCGATCGACGGATTGGCCATATGGCACAGGCCCCTTGTTCTTATCCGGCAATTGAAGATGGACCCCATGCAGGGGCTCCGAGAGATGGCGATATTAACGGGCTGCCATCCAATGTTTCCCAAGGTAACCGCAGAAGACCGGTCGCCATAATCCGCAGAGATCCGTGGATTCACCGAACAAGAAGGAACCCACCCGCATGCTCTCCCATGTTTTCGTCGGCGTGACCGACTTCGCGCGCGCCTTCGGCTTCTACACAGCGCTTATGGGCGAGCTGCGCCTGAAGCTGCGCTTTCGCGACGACACGAAACCATGGGCCGGCTGGCAAAGCCCCGATGCACCGCGTCCCCTGTTCCTGGTCGGCGCGCCCTTCGACGGCCGGGAGGCCACGAACGGCAACGGCCAGATGGTGGCGCTGCTGGCGGCCGACCGCGCCACCGTGGACCGCGCGCACGCCGCTGCGCTGGCCAACGGCGGCAGTTGTGAAGGCCCGCCCGGAATCCGGCCGCACTACCACCCGGACTACTATGGCGCGTATTTGCGCGATCCGGACGGAAACAAACTCTGCGTCTGCTGCCACACACCACCGATCACATGCTGAACAACATCACCCCCTTCCTCGTCCACTGGGCCATCACCGCCGTCTCGCTCTGGGTCGCCAGCCTTCTCTTTCGCGGGCTCAAGTTCGATGGCACCGGGGCGCTGGTGATCTCGGCCTTGCTGCTCGGGCTGGCCAACGCGGTCGTGAAGCCGCTGCTGATCGTGCTCACGCTGCCGCTGACGCTGGTGACCTTCGGCCTCTTCCTGCTGGTCATCAATGCGCTGATGATCCTGCTGGTGGCCGCACTGGTGAAGGGCTTCAAGGTCTCGGGTTTCTGGACCGCGCTCTTCGCAAGCATCTTCATCTCGCTCTTGAGCATCGTCATCGGCTCGTTCGTTACCAGCGACGATCCGGCCGAGAAGGTACAGATGCCGCAGAGCGGCAACTGGCTCTGAGTTCCGCAAGGTCTTTTCCGCGATTTCAATGGAACTGTGTTCCATACAGTCGCCAACATCGACCAAATCGCGGCTATAGGGCGCTATTCCCTCGCTTTCAAGCTTGCAGGCATTGCCGTCGGCGGCCGCTTCGTCCAAGATGAGGCACGCCTTCGCAAGAAGCGCGTAAAGCAAAGGGACGGAATGCGCATCGCAATACTCGACAACGAGCGGGATCAGCTGCGACTGGTTACCCGCACCGCCACGAACCTCGGCCATGAATGCCACGAATACACGGATGGGGCCTTGCTGCTGCAGGCCGTGCAGGCGCAGCGGTTCGATCTGCTGATCTTTCACTGGCGCCTGTCCGGCCTCGACAGTCCAGCGCTGGTGAAAGCGCTGCGCCGGGAGGCTGGCAACCGCCTCCCGATTCTCTTCACGACGCACAGCGCCGACGCCGCGGACATGGCGATGAGCCTGCATGCCGGTGCCGACGATTTCCTGATCTCGCCCATCTCCGAAGCGGAGCTCGAAGCGCGCATCGGCGGGCTGCTGCGCCGGTCGTATCCCGCGCTGCACGAGCCCCAGCTGGTGTTTGGGCCCTACCAGTTCCTTCCGGCGTGGCGCACCGTCAAGCTCAACGGGGTGCGGGTCGAACTGAGAAACCGCGAGTACGACCTGGCGCTCTTTCTCTTTCAGAACACCGGGCGCCTGCTGTCGCGCGAGCACTTGTACCAAGCGATCTGGGGCGCCGATTTCGAGGCGCTCTCACGATCGCTGGACACACATCTGTCGCGCGTGAGGGCCAAGCTCGATCTGCGCCCGGCGAACGGCTTTCTGCTGGCTGCTCTGCGCGGACTCGGCTATCGGCTCGAGGCGGTCTCGGCACAAGAGGAAATCCAGGCGCCCCCCGTGCCGCAGGAAAAGCCAATGAATGAGAGTTCAACAACCTCGAAAAGCTACACATTCGCACACGTCTACGAGAGAGAAATGGGTTGCGGCGCACTTGTGCGGCGTGCTACCCTCGGTCACAAAGAAATTTGAGAGGACTTCCATGAAGATGATCAAGCTCGCCGCCGCCCTTGCTTCGCTGGCAATTTCGTCGGCATTTGCACAGGCTCCGGCACCCGCTCCTACCAGCAACACCACGCCCGCACCCGCTGGCGCAGCTGGCGCAACCGCCGCAACGACCGGCGGTCTGACCCCCGGCCAATGGGGTGCTGTTGCAGGTAGCACCGCCTTGCTGGTGGCAGTCGCCAGCAGCAACGGTGGCAACGGCGGTGGTGGCTTCGTCATCATCCCCGGTACGGGCACAGGCACCACCGGCACGCGTTAAATGCTGCGTGCCCTCCCAATGGGAGGGCATTCGCTGAGAGCTCCGCGCGTTGGTTTCGCCACGCGACTTTTAAAACGTTGCCTTTGGGCAACGTTTTATTTGGGCGTTGGCGGTTGTTCCTCCGGGTCTTCAGCCATGCTGGATGCCGCTCGGCTTTTGTACAAAGGCGAGTCCTCATCAGCACAACCGGACTTCAATCCCGCGTACCGCTATCTGCGGACACAAGTGGGCGAACGCACCATTTTCATGGTGCTTGGCTACATCGATCAGCGCGCCGAAGGTCCTGTCGAAGTCTGGTACAGCGGTAGCGGTGAAGTTGTCAGGCTTCTGAACGGTCAACTCGTGGGCACCACCGGGCTCAGCACCGACTGGCGAAACGTTCGATTCACTGGCATGCCTGTGTGGCCAGCTCCCGATACAACCAGCGCCTCAAGCGGTTCGGGTCAAAGCTACACGCGCCTGCGTGATCTCATGCCAGGCTATCGCTTCGGCATTCGCGACGAAATCGTTCGAACCCCCATCTCACCACCGCAAAACACCGCCCTCGCGGGCGTGAACCCCACCTCCTTGCGTTGGTACGAAGAGCGCAGCGTGTCGCGCCCATCCGCAGCCTCGCTGCCCGCGGCTCGCTTCGGCATATCGACCGCCTCCGGAACACCGCAGGTCGTGTATTCAGAGCAGTGCCTCACCAGCGACTTCTGCATGAGCTTCGAACAATGGACGCCCCTCGCACCGGCAGCCGGTAGATCGGCAAGTTCCGGCACATGAATCCCTGGATTCGCGGTATTGGCAAACGGCATTGGCCTCGTCGAGCGGCCATCGCGTGCGCGCTGGCGGCAAGTTTCAGCGTCTGGGCACAACCACTCGACACGGCCACGAAGATCGAGGCGACGAATGATGTCGATGTGCGCCCAGGCGAGCGCCTGAGCACCTGGCTGTTGCGCCAGCCCGCCGATGCCGCCTCTCCCGGCCTCGCATGGCGCGTGCCCCAGGAACGACTGGCGCAGCAGTTTCTCAAGAACACCTTGCTGGTTCGCATCGAGTCGATCAACCGGCGCACACCACGCTCGGAACAAGCCGATCGCCTGAGCCTGATTTCCTGGCTCCAGGCCTTGCCCGTCACAGGCAGGGTGGCGCTGGGCATCGTGGACCCTCGCTGGCTGCAGGCGCATCCCGAAGAAGACCCGGTGCTGGCGGCTGGCCAGCAGCTGGTTGCCGCGCCGCCGAACCTGAAGACCATCGCGGTGGTCCGCCCGAGCGGAGAGCTTTGCCATGTGGCGCATGAAGCCGGCCGAACCGCTTGGGACTACGTCGCAGCCTGCGAGCCTCGAGGCGCCCACGACTGGGCCTGGGTCGCACAGCCGGATGGCCGGACCGCTCGTGTGGGCGTGGCCCCCTGGAACAGCGAGCCTTCGGACGAACCGGCACCCGGCGCGTGGATCTGGGCGGCTCCCCGCGAGATGACCGACCTGGTCGCCGCTTCCGAGGGGATCATCAAGTTTCTTGCCACGCAAGGCCCCTCTCCTCAAGGCGACGTTGCAGCGGGCATTTCCGCGCAATCGGGAGCGCAGCAACCCTCCGCTCCCCCGCCAACGATCACGCCGTCGACCACCGTCTCCGTGCGCCCCGAAGTGGCGCCGCAGTACAACGCCATTCGCACCAGCAGCAACGACTGGGGTGAAACCGGCCTGCTCCAGACGCCCACCGCACGCATGGGCCAGGCCGGCGACTTTCGAACATCGATGACCCATGTTTCGCCGTACACCCGGCTGAACGTGATGTTCCAGCCGCTGGACTGGATGGAAGGCGGCTTTCGATACACATCGATCAGCAATGTGCCCTACGCCGCGAGCACCACCGGCCAGAGCACCAAGGACAAGAGCATCGACCTCAAGTTGAGGCTCATGCGCGAATCCGCCTATGTGCCCGAACTCGCGCTTGGTTTTCGAGACATCGGCGGCACCGGGTTGTTTTCCGCCGAATACCTGGTCGCGAACAAGCGATACGGCAATTTCGACTTCAGTCTCGGCATCGGCTGGGGATATCTCGGCAACAGCGGCAACATCCGCAATCCGCTGACGCTCCTGAGCAGCCGCTTCGACAGACGCAGGGTGAGTTCGGCGCAAGGGGGCGAAACCAATTTCGGCGCCTTCTTCCGCGGCCCCGCGGCCCTGTTCGGCGGCGTGGAATGGCGCACGCCGTGGGAGCCACTGACAGTCAAGCTCGAATACGAAGGCAACAACTACAAGAACGAACCGTTCGCCAATAACCAGAAGCAGCGCACACCCTTCAATGTCGGCTTCGAGTATCGCTACTCCCCCGGCGTTGCTTTCTCCGCCGGCGTGGAGCGCGGCAACAAGCTGATGGTCGGCCTGACGCTGTCCACCAACGTCGCGTCGCTGCGAGCCTCCAAGCCGGTCGATCCGCCCCAACCCCGCTTCACGCCCCAGGCGCCGCAGAACCCGCCGGGCTGGGCATCGACAGCGGCCGAAATCGAAGCCCGCACCGAATGGACAGTCCAGCGCATCGCGCCGCAAGGCAGCGGCGTGCATGTGTGGATCACCGAGAGCAACACCGTCTACCGCCAGGCGCGGGTGGAGCAGATCATTGCGGTGCTGCATCGCGATTCGCCCGCGTCGATCAAGAGCTTCATCCTGCACTACAACGAACGCGGCCTCGCGATGCATGCGCAGGTCGTCGACCGGGGTGAATGGGTCGCCGAGCACTACCAGGCGCAGTCGCCCGCCGAGGCGCGCGCGGCCAGCCAGCGCGACTACGCGCCACATCAGGACGCCAGCGAAGACCGGTTGTTCCTGCCACCGGAAAAGACCGCCAGCGACAACGCGGCCACCGCTTCTGCCCAGCAGTACACGGCGGCATTGGCGCCATGGGAGCGCCGTACCGAGAAGTTCACCTATGGCATAACGCCCTACTTCTCGCAGATTCTTGGCGGCCCCGATGCCTTCATGCTCTACCAGATCGGCATTCAGGCCACAGCGGAATACCGCTTTACCCCGAGCACATGGGTGAACGCCGCGTTGAACTGGCGCTTGCTGGACAACTTCGACAAGTTCACCTACACCGCGCCCAGCAATCTTCCGCGCGTGCGCACCTTCCAGCGCGAATACGTCACTTCCACGCGAGTGACGATGCCGGTGTTCCAGCTGACCCACGTGGGCCGGCTGAGCGAAGACCAGTACTACAGCGTTTACGGCGGTGCCCTTGAATCGATGTTCGCCGGCGTGGGTGCCGAATGGCTGTACCGCCCATGGCGCAGCAAGTTCGCCCTGGGCATCGACATCAACCACGTGCGCCAACGCGACTTCAAGCAAGACTTCGGTCTGCGCGACTACAAGGTCAACACCGGGCACGCCACGCTGTACTGGGACACGGGCTGGAACGGCGTGATGACAAGAATCAGCGTCGGCCAATACCTGGCCGGCGATCGCGGGGTCACGCTCGACATCAGCCGTCGTTTCGACAATGGCGTGATGGTTGGCGTGTACGCGACCAAGACCAATGTGTCGGCGGCGCAATTCGGCGAAGGCAGTTTCGACAAGGGGATCTACATCTCCGTGCCGTTCGATGCGTTCCTGCCGAAGTCCAGCAAGTACTCTGCGGGCTTTGCATGGTCGCCGCTGACGCGCGACGGCGGTGCGAAGCTGGGGCGGATCAACCCGCTCTACGAAATGACGTCGGTACGGGACCCGAAGGCTTTCAGCTTCGCGGCGCCGGAGAACAAACAGCCGAAGGCTGGGGACAACATTCTCAATTTCGAGAACGCGCGTTAGATAGCAGCGAGCCCATGCGCCTGAGCTGGCCTGGTGGATTAGGCCGCGCTATTCTCCCCACGCATCGCCGCTTCGGACATAGACATGGAAGCGTTAGATGGCATCCGCATGCTCTGAACGATCGCCTATCTAATGATCATTGGGCCCGCCGTATAGTCACATGGCGAAGCATTGACCATGGTGGCACCTGGCATTACCCCATTGGGTTCTTAACCGTTATGCCGAAGGAGAAAGTCGCGGACCGCTCAAAATATCCATGTGCCCACCATAAGGCTAACAGCTCCGAAGAGCAGCAACCATCTAGCAAGGAAGTCTTTGATGCCTCCGAAAACATACTTTGCCAATTCCACTAGGAGGACAGTGATCTCCGCTGCTGCACTGCCCCTCTTCGGCAAAGCTCTCTGCGCTTCCGCATCTCCATCGACGTTCGATGGGCTTCGCGAGCTCGCCACAATCACCCCTTCGTACCCGATCGGGCAAATCGCGACAGATTGTGAGCACATCGAGATCTACAACAACACGCTGTACCTGCTCTTCAAGGGTTCATACAGCCTCACCGATAGTTCCTTCATCACAGTGCTGCGGTTGGGACGTGATGGAAGCCTCCGCGAGGCAGCGCGGCTCGACATCGGCATAGGCGCAGACGCGAGGGCCATGACCGCTCACGACGGCCACCTTCATGTTTTTTGCACCCAGAGCGGACGCCCGTCACTCCTGACCTATCGCCTTACTGCCGGACGCCCTGAGCTAAAGCAAGTTCACAGGCGAAACTCCAAAGGCTTTGTACAAAGTTGCCAAGTCATCAACGACCGCCTCTACGCATGCAACTGGGGTGACGGGACTGTCGAGTGCTACGAGCTTATGAACGGCGTCCCATCCGGTCCGCGAAGATTCAAAGCCGGATCGACCGGCAATTCATCCATCATCTCTTGGGAAGATACTTACTATCTTCTGGTCCACGCTAACACAAGCAATCTCGTTCGACTCGAAATACTCGCCGACGGCTCTGTATTGGATAGAGAAAAACTTACATTTGGTGGCCTCGTACTGCCCCGGTACGGCGCCGTCAACAACGGCATACTGATCGCGGGCGGGTACTCAACAATGCGCTCGAAAACGGTGGCGATTGATATATCACGCGACTCGCCTGTTAAGGTAGCGGAGTACCCCAACATGACCACTCATGTCCGTGTTGGCAAACACCTAATAGGTGCCTGCGCAGACCAGTCCACGCCTGAGAACGCCGCCATGTACGGAAAGAGCATTCGCGTTGATACAGAAACAGGCCACGTGGCTGTCATTGATGATCGAGCCCTCTTGTATCCAGTGCTTTTTCAGGACAAAGTTTATGCCTTCAGATCCGGCACCAGCACTAATCCTCGAGGCGCCCATGCCGGCGATAGCAAACTAGGTGAAAGTTTCACTGTGTTTTCCACACGGTGACTGAAGAGCTTCTGCTCCATTGCACTTTTAGGACACCTCCAGCACTTTCGCAGGCTGGGCGCGCTACTAGACTGGGCCGCACCAGCCTCAAAGGCCTCAAGCGTCACGCTGATCGATAACGGGCACAAACCGGAAGTGCGCCTGCGCTCATTGGGACGAGCACGAGCGTCTTCAAGAATTCACACCATTGCATCGCCCGATTCTGCTTAAAACTCAGAGCGCGATAGCCACTGGCTGTGTCAAATCGGAGTTGGCGCTTTCATCGTCGCGATCCACCACGGTCATTGCTACGCGATGCCGCTCCATGTGCACCCAGTCGACCACTTCCGCATGAGCGCGGTAGCCGGGCAGCATCTGCTGCAGCGTGCGCTTTAGTGCCGGGACATCACTGTTACGAAGCGCTGCGTTCAACACCTCAAGTTGACGCCAAAGCTCTTCCTGAGGCAGGCAGGCCTCATGCGCCTTCATCACACGCGGATGCGCGGTCGGCAAGGCGTTGTCACCGATCAGCAGTTCCTCGTACAGCTTTTCGCCCGGCCGCAGGCCAGTGACGTGAAGCTCGATATCGCCGTCGGGCGAAGCGTCGTCCCGCACCGTTCGCCCCGACAGTTCCACCAGCCGGCGCGCCAGATCGATGATGCGCACGGGTTCTCCCATGTCGAGCACGAACACGTCGCCGCCTTCGGCCATCGCGCTCGCCTGGATCACCAGTTGCGCGGCCTCGGGGATGGTCATGAAGTAACGGGTGATATCCGCGTGCGTGAGCGTGATGGGCCCGCCCGCTTCGATCTGCCGGCGGAACAGCGGAACCACCGAGCCACTGGAGCCCAGCACGTTACCGAAACGAACCATCGAGAAGCAGGTGCTGGATTTTTGTTGCGCGAGTCCCTGCAACGTCATTTCGGCCAATCGCTTGCTGGCACCCATGATGTTGGTCGGCCGCACGGCCTTGTCGGTGCTGATCAGCACGAAACGCCGAACCTTGCACTCCATGGCGACCTGAGCAGCCGTGAGCGTGCCCATTGCGTTGTTGCGCACGCCTTCAACGGGGTTGTGCTCGACCAACGGCACATGCTTGTAGGCCGCCGCGTGATAGACCGTATCGGGGTGCCACGCGCGCATCACCTCGCGCAAGCGCGCCGCGTCGCACACCGAAGCCAGCAGCGGAACCACGTGAATGTGAGGCGCCAACGCTTCGAGCTCCTGATGGATCCCGTAGAGCGCGTATTCATTCATCTCCACCAGCAGCAGCGTCTTCGGCGAAAGCTGCACGATCTGCCGGCACAACTCACTGCCAATGGACCCACCAGCCCCGGTGACCAGCACGACTTGATGACGGATGTTCCTGTGCAGCAAATCGCCCATTGGCGCGACAGGATCGCGTCCCAAAAGGTCCTCGATGTCGACCTCGAGCAGATCGTGAATCTGCACTCTTCCGTTGGCCAAATCGGCCAAAGCCGGCAGCGTCCGCACGTGCAAATACAAGGGCAACAACTGGTTCAGGATCTCGGCTCGGCGCGCACGGCTTGCTGAAGGCATTGCCAACAAGACATCGGTAATACCCAATCTTGCGGCGTTGTCCTTGAGCCAATCCGGCGATTCGATGCGCAGGCCATGGAGCGTGTTGCCCTGGAGGCGCTCGTCGTCGTCGACGAAGCATCGAACCATCATCTCGCGGCTTTGGGTCAATGCGGCTGCCAATTGAAGCCCTGCACCGCCAGCGCCATAGATCACAACTTGCGGCAGCGCCTTGCGATCGATCGCGCTCATGTACATGCCACCCAGCCAGTAGCGCGCGAACATGCGGGAACAGGCAACCGCCAGAAACAGCAGCAAGGGCATCAGGAAGCCCACAGTGCGCGGCACACCACTCACACCGATCACAGAAAACAGGAGCCCGTAGCCAACGCCAAACAAGGCGCAGGCTCGCACGACAGCCATGAATGCGGCAGGCCCTGCGTATCTGAAGATGGCGCGGTATAGCCCGGAAGCGACGAAGAGCGGAAGCGCACCCGCGATCGCCACGACGACGGCCACCCATTGGATTCCGCGCAAGGTTATCCACTGCTCGTAACGAAGACTGAACGCCACCCAGACGCACAGCACGCATAGCGTGGCATCGACAGCCAAGGCCAGCAGGCGTTTGGCAGGCCGAGGCATCGCAAGCAAGGGTGCCGCAAGACGGTTGAGCAGAGTTCTCACCTGAGTGAATAATTGTTTTTGGCGGATAACAATTTTCCACGACGACCGTCTGATTGCCTCCCTCATTCAGGGTATCAAGTTACCCTGAAATGTGTTTTTGTGTTTCTTTCGTCAGACTATTCCTACGCTACTGCCCGTATCGGTTACAGGCCAAGCCCGATGCCTCACGCAGCGTCCTTGTATTTGTATTCGGTATAGCGGTAGCCACCGTACTTGTAGCCATAACTGCCGTAGTGCCGACGCGAAAGATCCATGCCGTTGAAGACCACGCCGCTGACCCGCTGGCCTGCATGGGCCAGGCGCTTCACGCTTTCGTTGAGTTCGCCAATCTGCGTGAGGTTGTCGCGTGCCACCAACAGGATCGCGCCCGCGTGTGCAGCAACTGCCGCCGCATCGGCCGCCACCAGCACGGGTGGACTGTCGATCACCACGAGGTCGTAGCGGGCCGACATGGCTTCCAGAAACTCCCTCAACGTCGACGACAGCATCATGCTTGCCGGATTGAACGGGTAGTTGCCCGTAGTAAGAACGTCGAGGTTGGGAGTGACCTGGCTGTGAATTGCCTGCTCGCTCGTCATGTCACCTGAGAGGATGTCGGCCAACCCGCCCTTGCGCGGCAAGCCGAATGCGGTGTGGAGATGGCCCTTGCGCAAGTCGGCGTCGATCAGCAACACGCGCCGGCCGGCCTCGGCCATGATGGCTGCGAAGTTGCCTGAGACGAAGCTCTTGCCCACACCTGGCGTGGCACCAGTGATGAGCACGCGGTTGTTGCCGGTCTCCATCAAGGTCAGTTGCAGAGAGATGCGTAGATTGCGCAAGCTTTCTACGGCAAGACTTTCTGGCTCGTTGACGGCCAGCACCTGGACGCCGCCTACGCCGCCTGCAATGCGCTGCCCGATTCGCTCCTGCTCAAGGGCGAGGGGCACGACGGAGTAAACGTTCAGGCCAAGGCGGTCCTCGATTTCCTGCGGGTTGTTGATGCCGCTGGCCATCTTGCTGCGCACGATGGCGAGGGCGATGCCAGCGAGCAGGCCCAGCACCAGCGACAACGCGACGATCAACGGCTTCTGTGGCTTCACGGGCCTTTTTGGCTCGGTCGCTTTATCGAGCAAGCGCACGTTGCCGACCTTGCCCTCCTTAACCAAACGCAGCTGCAATGAGCTATTGAGTAGCGACTTGTAGAGCTCGCCATTCACACGGACGTCGCGCTCCAATCGCAATGCGTCGCGCTGAACGACCGGCATCGCACTCACACGGCTGTCAATTTGATCAAGTTGCCGGCGGATCGCAGATATCTGGCCATCGATCACGCCCACCTTCGGATTTGTCGCGGTAAAGCGCGAACGCAGATCGCGCCGCAACTGATCCGCCTCGAGCAGTTGCTTTTGCAACTCCACGGTTTGGTTGAGCATCGCTTTGGCCTCCTCGTCGAAGGCAATCGTGCCGTTCTTGTTGCGGAAGCTCGCATAGGCATCTTCGGAAGCTTCGAGTTGCTTCTTGAACTCGGGAAGTTGGTCGTCCAGAAACTCCAGGGTCTTCTCAGCTTCGGCCGCCTTCCGTTCGATGTTTTGGTGCACATACTGCGCACCGATTTCGTTGAGGATTCGCCGCAAACGGTCTCGGTTGCTGTCTTCGAGCGTCACGCTGATCACGTTCGATTGCTTGCCTTGCTCGCTGAGTTGTGCCCGCTTCTGCAAGTCCTCGGTGGTCGCCAGCAGGGAGGCGCGGGAAACGATGAATTCGGCCCCCGGCTTTCCATCGAGCTTCGACACCATCAGCGTGATGGTGCCGTCGGGCGTCCCCTGGCTCAGCAGCGTGCCAACGGTTCCCGTCAGCGGAGCTGACAGATCAGGATGCGTGAGCGTGTACTGGCCCTCGGCCCCCGCGGTGATCGTGAAGGGCTGTTGGTCCTCGAGGGCAGGCGGCACGTCGAATTTGTCGATGCCGATTGCCTCAGTACCTGACACGTAGCCATCCATGCCGAAAAATCCGGGTTCCGACAGAGTCTTGGCACGTCGTGAGAGCCACTCGCCAATCAGAGGAATGCGGCGCGGTTGCGCGTTGATGTACAGGCGTGTTGCCTCCACCGCCCCCCCCATGACCATGCGCGATCGAATGATCTGAATTTCACCGGTTGCTGGTGTCTTCACGTCGAACAGGTTGGCGGTGTCCCCGAGGAAGTTCTTCGCATCCGGCGCGGAGTCTTCGACCTGGACCAGCAGATTGGATTGATAGATCGGCGTGGACAGCAGCGCGTAGGCAACGCCCAACACAACAGCAACAAGAGTAATGCCGGCCACCAGCCATTTGCGATCAATCAGGATGTCGAGGTATTCGGACAGGTGAATGACATCGTCATCATCGCGCGGCGACGTAACAACCGGAGCCGGAGACACCGGAGAAGAAGCAAGAGCAGTCATGAAAGTTTCTTGATGCGTTCGACCCACGCACTCGCGCCGTCGTCGATGAGTTTCAGGGCTCGCTCGAAGGCCGGGCGGCCCAGGCGATAGGGATCGGGGATGTCCACGCGCGCGACTTCACCGAGACGAAACAACTTGCCGCGTGTGAGCGGGTGGTTCTTGTTGACATGCAAGCGCTGCTCTTCGTCCATGACCAGGATCAAGTCGGCCTGCTGGCACATCTGGTTGGTGAGCTGACGCGCGCGGTGGTGTTCGATATCGATCCCGCGCTCGGCCATGAGCTCACGCGCCAACGGATCGGCGGAGTGGCCCACCAATGCCCCGATGCCCGCCGACTTGACGTCTACGTGCGGCAGCGCAGCGGCGATCAGCGCCTGCCCCATCGGACTGCGGCAGATGTTGCCGATGCAAATGACCAGGACCGACTTCATCGCACGTGGCCGAGCATCAGACCGGCGGCATCCGAGAGCGGCGATAGCGCAAAACGGTTCATCACAATAAGAACTCCCTTCCAAATTTCATTTTAGTTGCCAACAGTAACTACCCCTTTGGCGCGCATACAGGCTCGTTCACGAGCGTTGGGGCAGCCAATGCCGAATCCCTCGCGCCAGCACCTCGCCGATCAGCAACCCGACCCCGCTCGCCCCGATGTCGCCCCATTCGGCAAACCGGTCGGGCGTGAAGGATTGCAAGATCTCGATGAGCCCCGCGTAAGCCAGCAGCCCTGGCAATGTAATGAGCGCGCGCTCCGGCCAAGCCCGGTGCGACAGAACCGCCAGCACCACGAAGCCCAATGCATGGTTGCCCTTGTCCCATCCCGTGCTCGGCAATGCGGGCGACGCGGGCGCCAGGCAGAGCACCAACATCGCCAGCATGGCGGCCAGCAGCAGACCGCGCCACAGCGCGGTACCCGCCATCAGCCGCCCGAGCGCGGTCACGCTGATGCCTCGGCCAGCACCTGTGCAATGACCGTGCAGCTTTTGTCGATTTCAGTCGGCGTGAGCGTCGGGTGCACGAGGAACATCAGGCTTGTTTCGCCGAGCGCGCGCGCAACGGGCAAGGGTTCATTGGGGCGCCAGCCCGTGCCGTCGAAAGCCCGCTCCAGATACACCTCGGAACAGGAGCCTTGATAGCAGGGTACCCCGTGGGCCTGCACGGCATCGGCGA
>Ga0157370_10003155_pt1 | contig 19532 bp, 15 predicted proteins | sample C35metaG_FD_113463 | JGI IMG/M metagenome (GOLD analysis project Ga0157370, IMG submission 113463) | Corn rhizosphere microbial communities from Kellogg Biological Station, Michigan, USA - C3-5 metaG | ecosystem: Host-associated > Plants > Roots > Rhizosphere > Soil | place: USA: Michigan...
GCCCAACGAACGTCGAGCACGCGCGCGGGCAGGCCATGCTCGATGCAATAGCGCAGCCAACGCGTTTGGTTGTCTTGCAGCTTGTCGCCGGGGCCTTTGATTTCGATGAACTCATAGCGCCGCTCGTCGGGCCAGAAACGCACCAGATCGGGCAAGCCGGATCGGTTCTCGCGGATGTCGGCGAGCAACCGTGTGAACCAGAGCTTCAGGTGTGCCGCCGGTAGGCACTCGAGTGCGAGCGCCACGAGCTTAGGCGTGAGAAGTCCCCAGAATACGAACGGCGATTGAACGCCGGCCTTCGCTTCGAGGTGATGCAGGATCGTAGAGCGATAAGCGCCGCTATCGAGTTGCGCGAAGCAGTGCGCGAATGCTTGTGCGCGGCGCGCGCGGAAATCGGGTGCATGCAGATCGGCCGGCCCGCGCTGAAACGGATGGAAGAACGCGCCTGGTACTGGGGCAAATATCGCTTCCCAGCACAGCAGGCCGAACAGCGAATTGATGAGTCCGTTTTCGACGTAGAACACGGGTGCCGCATCGCTACTGAGATGATCGCGCGCAACGTATTCGACGGCGCACGGCGCCTCGGGGTAGGGCAAGACGATCGTCTCGCGCTCGATGGCGCGTTCGCGGGGGCGGCGTTCGGCTGGCTGTCCGATCGCTTTCCGCAACCGGGGCAGCATGCGGGCGATGCGTTGGCATTCGGCTTCGCTTTCCGGCTCGCGCAACGCCTGCGAAGCCAATGCCAATGCTTGCGCGAAACGCCCGTCGCGCTCGAGCACTCGCATGCGGCGATGCCGCGCGCCAGGCCAAGCGCTGCGGGCGTAGGCCTCGAGCGCGGTCGGCCACAGGCCGATGCGTTCGGCGTGGTTGCCGATCCGATACATTAGCTTGGCGCGCCGCGTTTCGAGCCAGGGGTTGTCGATGTCGACGGCGGCCGCCGCGGCGAGCAGTGCTTCGATGTCCGCTGTCTCGACGAGCGTATCTAGCGCGGCGTGGCAAGCATGCAACTGGAGATAGGCGTCGATGTCCGCCCGCCGGCGAAACGCGCGCGCCGACGCGGGAAACGGCACGGATTCGTATTGGTAGACGCCTAGATCGGCCAGCACGAACGCCGACCAATCCTGATGCAGATTGCCGAAGAACATGAGCCGCAGCCGCTCGCAAAGCGGATCGATCGTCGTGCGTAGGGCACTGTCGCTTGCATTGACGTCCCATTGGCCGTAGCGCAAAGGTTCGGGATAGTGGGGGCGCATTGCATCGAGCCATGCCGCTTTGCGGACGTGCTTATGGGCCGCGGCCACCGGAAAAATACGCAACAGCTCGGGTCGCGTGCTGAGCGAGAAGAGCTCGTCGATCGTCAACGGTGTGTCCGAATCGAGCCATTCGAGCTCGGCCAACGGTGCCGCCGCTTTAACCGGACACCCGATTTCTTCGTAGACGAGCCGGCTCGCCCGAAACAGCGGCCCTTGCCGCATCAGCATGCGAACGAGTAGCGCGCGCGAGGGCAACGGCAAATGGCGGAAGGCATGCACGAAGCCGCGTTCGCCTGCATCGAGCAGATCGTCGTAGCGCTCGGCGATCCACGCCAGCGCGCGCTCGAAGTTCTGCAAGTAGTAGGGCGAAAGAACAGGGGGCGACACGACGGTTCTGCGGAGCTGTATAAATATACAGGGATGATAGCAAATCTGGCCGGGGAGGCAGTGATAGATTCTCGTTCGACGGCGCCCCGATTTCACGCGGGCGGCGATAATAGCCGCCGATGCGTGCCATGCGAATCTAGCGGCCGCTCTTACTCATTTCATCGGGATTTTATGGACTCATCGTCGCGCATCGTCCGCTTTATCCGTAACCGCCCGAGAATTTTTATCGCCGTAGTGCTCGGTTTGATTGCCTACCTCATCGAACCCTGGACGCTGCGCCCCATTCAACGGGCGTTGTTGGGTTGGGATGCGGGCATGTGGCTTTACCTCGTCATGATTTGGACGTTGATGGCAAGAGCGAGCCCGGCAGACGTGCAGCGCGTGGCCGAGCGCGAAAACGAAGGGGCGACGATGGTGCTGGTTGCCGTGACCGTAGCCGCAGTCGCGAGTGTGGTGGCCATCGTGCTCGAGTTATCGGCCGCAAAGGGGATCAGTGCACATCAGGCCGACGTCAATTACGCGTTGACGGGCGCTACGATGATCGGTGCATGGTTACTGATTCCGACTATGTTCACGTTGCAATATGCGCGTTACTACCACCAAGCGGGCGAGAACGAGGTGTCGCTCAAGTTTCCCGACCAAAACGAGTCGCTCGACTACTGGGATTTCTTATATTTTTCGTTCACGATTGCGGTGGCCTCGCAGACCTCCGACGTTTCGTTATGCTCGGGGCGAGCGAGGCGGACCGCGCTGGCGCAGTCGATTTTGTCGTTCTTTTTCAATGCGGCGGTGCTGGGCCTATCGGTGAATATTGCGGCGGGGCTGTTGGGGTCCTGACGCGAAGCGGGACGTGCCTCGTTGGCGACGTCCCGTTCTTTAACCGCAACGACCGCCGATCATCGACTTCGCGACCGGCAGGCTCGCCGCGCACTCACCGCGCACTTACCGCGCACTTACCGCGCACTTACCGCATACGCGGCGTTTCGCGACCACGCAGATCGAACACCAGCACTTCCGCCTGCTTTCCATCGGTGAGCGTCAGTGAAGTCTCGCTGCGCAGTTTGACGCCGTCGCCCGCACTCAACCGAATACCGTTGAGCGTGATTTCGCCCTGTGCCACGTGCACATAGGCGTAGCGCTCGCTTGCGAGCGTAAGCGACGCTGCTTCGTCGCCATCGAGCCGCGCAGCATAGACGCGCGCGTCTTGGCGCAAGGTCAGCGACTCATCGGCGCCGTCCGGTGAGAGCATCAAGCGCAGCTTGCCCTGTTTCTCCTCCGAGCCGACGTGCATCTGCTGATAGCGCGGCGGCGCGCCGAGCGCCGATTCCGAAGGCACAATCCATATCTGCAGGAAATGCACCGGGTCGTTGGGCGACGGATTGAACTCGCTGTGGGCGACGCCGCTTCCGGCGCTCATCAACTGCACGTCGCCGGGAACGATCGTCGAACCGGTGCCCATCGAATCGCGATGTTCGAGCGCGCCCTCGAGCACGTACGAGAAAATCTCCATATCGCGGTGCGGATGGCGGCCAAAGCCCTGGCCGGCGGCTACGCGATCGTCGTTGATAACGAGTAGGTCCGAAAAGCCTGCCTGCTCCGGGTCGAAGTAGTGGGCGAAAGAAAACGTGTGGCGCGAGCTGAGCCATCCGTGCTCCGCGACACCGCGATCGGCAGCGTGCCTGATTTCAACCATGATCGTTGCTCCGAAACGTTAGGACGCCTACGAATGAAGTACTGCAGGCATCGACGGATACTGAGTCTAGGCCTACGAAGCAACCGTAGGAAGCCACACGGGACGCACTCACCGTCTCATAGATAGGACAATCGTCGAACGCGTTCTAGGAGGGCCCACGCCGGCTCGGCGGTCGGGGACGGCGCCTCCTCGATGCAACGCAGATCGATCATTTCGCCGCGCGACGGCTACGCCGATCGTCCGTGCGTTGTCGCCGCGCAAGCGCTCCGGAACAGCGAGCGTAGAAATCCGCGCACGCGCGCCGCGCGCGATCGCCCACTTCGTCAGGTCAGGCAGCGTGCGGGGCGGAGTGGGTGTCGGCAGGGCCGTCTTGATCGGCTGTGAATTGCAAAGCGGCCACGGTTTGGCCCGCCTCTCGCCACGCGTCGAGACCGCCCTTGAGCGGCAAGACGTCGACAAAGCCTGCTTCGACGAGTTTTTTCGCCATCCAGGCCGCCGATACTTCATTCGGACACGAACAATAGATGACGATTTTCTGATCGAGGCGATAATCCGCAACGATTTCATCGAGCCGCCGCTCATCGGCGAAACGTGCGCCGGGGATCACGTAAGGATCGAGCCGTCGTTTCTCGTCCGACCGAATGTCGAGAATGACCGGCGCAGGCTCGCCTCGCACCATTTCATTGAGTTCGGCGACGGCGATACGCGCGTCGATCAGCTTTTTCGTGAAGGCGCGCCGGCGCATCCAACGGTAGGCGGCATAGGCGGCAAGCAGTGCCGCGGCGACAATCAAACTAGCATGGCCCAAGCGCCCGATCGCATCGAACAGCCAGTCGATTTGGCGCGAGACGATGACGCCGATGGCCAAGCCCAGCGTTGCCCAAATCGCGGCGCCGATTGCGTCGTGCGCGACGAAGGTGCGATAGCGCGTGCCGACGGCGCCCGCCATCGGCACCGAAAGCAGCGACAAGCCGGGGACGAGCTTGGACACGGTGAGCACGCGCACGCCCCAGCGGCCGAAGAAGCGCTCCGTCTTCTTCACGCAGGTATCGCGCGACAGCGATAGGCGGCACAGTGTTTTGAGCGTGGCGCCGCCGTAAAAACGGCCGGCCAGGAACCACACACTGTCGCCGATGACCGAGGCGGTCACGGCGAGCGCCAGAACCGGCAGGAGATGACTGCCGATCGATTCGGGATGCAGTGCAGCCAGGGCGCCGAACAGCACGAGTGTCGGCATGGCCGGCACCGGCAGCCCCAACGATGCAGCGAGCGCATTGACAAAAACCAGGGCAGGCCCGTAGCGCACGACCAGATCGTGAAGCATCGACATTTCCTCGGGGTGGGCCGTCGCTCGAAAAGCGGCGGTATGCGCGAATTATGCCGCTTTCGATGCTCCTGTGCGTTGACGTCCATGCAACGCAGTGATGCCGGAAAAAGCGCAAAAAACTCAGAAAACGCATGACCCAATAGGCGACTAGGTGCACCGCCTACCGACCGTCGGCGGCGCAGCGATACGACAAAGCGGCTTGCTGGGTTCTGGCGAACCCAGCAAGCCGCTTTTCATTCGATTCGGAGAAAATCCGGAGCGCCTTCGCTGGCAGTGCTATTCAGGCGCCGCCTAGCGATTTCTGACGACGCCACGCATACGAGGCACCTGCTGTTACTGGCCGTTGCCGAAGTAGATCGGCTGCAAGCCGTCGCCCCTGACCGGCGCACCGGAGGCCGACGAACCGGTATGGACGCCGCCGAACGCTTGAGCGTTGCCGTTCTGAGCCACGACACGCGCTTGCGTGGCTTGGGCGTCTTGCGGGTAGTAGGGGTCGTTGCCGAGGTTGGTGCGCCCGCCGGCTTGCACGAATTGCGCGAGTTCGGCCTTGACTTGATCGCGCGTCACGGGCGTGTTCGATTGTGCGAAAACGGCGACCGGGGCGGCGAGGGCGGCAGCGATAACAACGGATTGAATGAGCGATTTCATGATATGACCTCCAAAAGTTATTTGTGCTACTTGCTAGTTGCATCGTGTTCGTTGCGAGAACCGATGACTGCAGTCTAGCGATCAGAGCATCTAGGGTTAACGCCTAATTTGATAAATCATCGTTACGGAATTGGTCATAATCGGTTTGGCGCAGGCGGCGTCACTCCTTTTTTTTTTGCGGAGCAGGGCATGCGATTGACATTACAAAGCGCTTTCTTTTGCGTGGGTGTCGCGTTGATGCACACCTTCGCCTTTGCGCATGCGCCGACTACCGTTGAACTCGGCGACCTGACTTGGACTGAGTTGCGTGATGAAATCGCGGCGGGCAAAACAACGATCATCGTGCCGATCGGCGGTACCGAGCAGAGCGGTCCGTACGTTGCACTCGGCAAGCACAACGTGCGCGTGCGGTTTCTGGCCGCACGCATTGCGCAGGGGCTCGGTGATGCGCTCGTCGCGCCGGTCATCGCCTATGTGCCGGAGGGCAGCTACGCGCCGCCCAGCTCGCATATGCGTTTTCCGGGCACCATCACCGTCCCGGACGATGTTTTCGAAAAGACGCTGGAATCCGCCGCGAACAGTTTTGCCGTGCATGGCTTTAAGAACATCGTATTTCTCGGTGATCATGGCGGCTATCAGAACGACATCAAACAAGCGGTCGCGTATCTGAATCGAACATGGGCGGGCAGCAAAGCGCGCGCCTTCGTGCCACCCGAGTACTACGAGGCCAGCTCGGACGGCTACGCGCGCATGCTGCGCGAGAAAGGCTATCGGGACAACGAGATCGGCACGCATGCCGGGCTCGCCGATACATCGCTGTTGCTGGCCGTGGCGCCTAGCATGGTGCGGCTCGATGCATTACGCCGCGCACCGAAGCTCGGCGCGGCAGACGGCATCTACGGAGGCGATCCGCGGCGCTCGAGTGCGGAGCTTGGGCAGATCGGTATCGATGCGATCGTTGCTCGCACAATCGACGCCATCCGCAAGGACACGGCAGGACGTTGAACGCTTCGATCGCCTCCGCCGACGGCTGAGGATCGGACATCGACCAGGAGAGGCTATGCGCTTCAAAGGCTATCGGGACCCGCGGCTCGCATCGATGCTCGGCGCCGCACTCGTCGGCGCATGTTTTGTGTCGGCACCACCGGTTGCTTTCGCGTCGACTGTGACAACCGTGGCGGGCATGCCGAAGGTCGTCGACGCGTCGAATCTATACGGCGAGGCGCGCGCCAATCACATGAGCGCGGCCGTGAGCGGGGCGCTCTCGCGTGTCTACGTGCCGAACCTGCGGTCGGACGATGTCTATGTGATCGACCCGTCGACGGATAAGGTGGTCGATCGATTTCCCGTGGGCCGCAGCCCGCAGCACATCGTACCGTCGTGGGATTTGCACACGCTGTGGGTGACGAACAATGCCGAGGGCCGTACCGATGGCAGCCTGACACCGATCGATCCGATGACGGCCAAGCCCGGCAAACCGATCATGGTCGACGATCCCTACAACATGTATTTCACGCCCGACGGCAAGGAGGCGATCGTCGTCGCCGAAGCGCACGCACGGCTTGATTTTCGCGATCCGCATACGATGCAACTGCACTCGAGCCTCGATGTGCCCGAATGCAAGGGCATCAATCACGCCGATTTCTCGATCGACGGAAAGTACGCCATTTTCACTTGCGAGTTCGGCGGAAAGCTCGCGAAGATCGACATGGTGCAGCGAAAGGTGATCGGCTATTTACAGTTGCAGAGCAAAGGCATGCCGCAAGACATCCGCGTGTCGCCCGACGGCAAGCTGTTTTACGTGGCCGATATGATGGCCGACGGCGTCTACGTCGTGGACGGCGATCGCTTCGAGAAGATCGGGTTCATCCCGACGGGCATCGGCACGCACGGCCTTTATCCGAGCCGCGACGGTACAAAACTCTATATCGCCAATCGCGGGTCCAACCACGTGCACGGCGGGCGGCATGGCAACGGTAGTGTCTCGGTGCTGGATTTCGCGACCCGCAAGGTAGTGGCAACGTGGCCGATTCCCGGCGGCGGCAGTCCCGATATGGGCAACGTCAGCGCCGACGGTAAGACGCTGTGGCTCTCGGGCCGCTTCGACGATGTCGTCTATGCGATCGATACGGCGTCCGGCACCATCAAGTCGATTCCGGTCGGCATGGAGCCGCACGGGCTCACCGTGTGGCCGCAGCCCGGGCGTTATTCGCTCGGGCATACGGGCAACATGCGCTGACGCGGTGCGGACCGATCAAATGTTGCGCTTGGCGGGGCGCAGCGCATAGGCGCCGTCGCCGAGCAAGAACAATACGATCAGTGCGACGGCCCAAAATGCCGGGTATTCCCAGCCGCCGCCCTTGCTTGTAAAGAGCCAGCCGTTCGCGCCGTGCACGAGCACGATGGTGCCGAGCATTTCGATGGCCAGCGGGACGGCCACCCACGACGCGTAGATACCGAAAATCAGCGCGAGGCCCCCGAAAAGTTCGAGCGCGATCGTCAAATAAGCGGCCACAGCCGGCAAACCGAGCGAGGCGAAATAGCCGACGAAGCCGGGCACGCTGAACACGAACAGTTTGAGGCCGACGTGCGCGAGAAAGAGAATGCCGAGGCTCACGCGCAGGAGCAGTGCCGCCAGCGGTGCGGTTTTGTCGTGGATCATGGTGGTCTACCGTAACGAATAGGATGGGTGAAGCGATCGGGCCCGACGGGGCGCTGCTGGCGTATGCGCACACACGGCCATGAGTTCAATACGATACGGTCGTCGGTAGTCGCGATCAACTCGGCTATGATTGATCCATCATTTACTGTGGGTTGACGATCGGATGGATACGCTCACGAGCATGCGCGTGTTTCGCCTTGCGGTCGAGTTAAAGAGCTTTGCCGCAGCGGCGCGCCGGCTCGATATGTCGCCGGCGATGGCGAGCAAGCATGTCATGCATCTCGAACGGCGCCTGGGCACGTTGCTGCTCAATCGAACGAGTCGGCACCTCAGCTTGACGGAATCGGGTGCAACGTACTTCGAGCACGTGCGCCAACTGCTCGATGATCTCGACGACGTCGAATCGGCGGTGAGCCAATCGACGGCTGCACCGCACGGCACATTGAAGCTGAGCGTGCCGGTGTGGATGGCCAATCCCGATTTTGTCAGCGTGCTCAACGATTACCAGCGGCGCTATCCGAAGGTGCGCCTCGACGTGGATTTGTCGGGCCGGTTCGTCAATCTCGTCGAAGAGGGCTTCGACCTTGCGCTGCGCGTCACGAATCCGCTTGCGCTGGGGCCGGCGTTCATCGCGCGGCCGATCGCCCCTGTCACCTTCCACCTCGTCGCATCTCCCGATTACCTGCGTAAAGCCGGCGTGCCCGCCGATGCCCGCGCGCTGTCGGAGCACGCTATGCTCGGCTATTGGATGCTGCCGGCCAACGATACCTTGGAAGTCGAAGGACCGCGCGGTGTGGAGACGCTCAAGTTCGAGTCGTCTTTGCAAACGAACAACGAATCGCTGCTGCGGCTCGCCGCTCTCGAAGGAATGGGGCTGGCGTTCTTGCCTAAGGTGTTGATTGCACGCGATTTGGAGGCAGGCGCACTGCAGGCCGTGCTGACCGATTATCGCTTCTTTGGCACCAAGCTCTATGGCGTTTATCGCCATCGCCAGTACTTGTCGCCAAAGGTTAGGACGTTCATCGATTTCATCCGAGACGACTCACGCTTGCAATGACGGGATCGGCGTCGCTTGCATCGCGGTGAGTACGCACAACACGTGGGCCCGTTTTTACGATTTACTTTTTCTTTTTCCTTCTTTCGTTGATTTCTCTGCCGCGCACTATTAATGTTGGCTCGGCGCGAAGTCTACCGTCGACGCCTACGTTTCACTCGGCGGTGTGTCTTTATATCGGCAACATATAAACGGGGGCGCGATGGAGACCTCATCTGCGGGGAAGGGGTGCCTGGGTCGGGCGATGACGGCCCGCCTGCTTGTCGGCGCCGGTCTTTTCGCCACGGCGGGCGGCGCCTACGCCGAGGGCTCGGTGGTGCTCTACGGCATCGTCGACGATGCGTTGACGTACGTTACCAACGAGGGCGGCAAGCATGCTTGGGCGCAAACGAGCGGTGTCGGACAGTCCAATCGCTGGGGATTGCGCGGCATCGAAGCGCTCGGCGACGGATGGCGCGCCGTCTTTCGCATCGAAAGCGGGTTTACGATCAACGACGGCCGCTTCTCGCAAGGCGGGCTCGAATTCGGGCGGCAAGCATTCGTCGGCTTGGCGAACGATCGATTCGGAACGTTAACGTTCGGTCGCCAATACGATTTCATGTCGACGAACCTGACACAGTTCGCCGCGGGCACGCTGACCCCATCTGTCTTCGGCTTTCATTTAGGCGATCTCGATCGGCTCGGCGCGGAGCGCCTCGACAACACGGTTCGCTACGTCACGCCCGATATCGGCGGCTTTCAATTCGGCGCACTTTATTCGTTCGGCGGACGGCCTGGCAATTTCGTCGCGAACAGCGCGCTAGCTTTCGGCGCAACGTATCAGCATGGGCCGTTTCGCGCCGGCGCTGCGTATCTAGCTGTCCATAATTTCACCGCGGCGTTCGGAATCGGCACGACCGTGCTGGGTGCCTCGCTCGTCGGCACGGGACCCCAGGGTTTACTGTCGCCGTTCAAGGCGTTCGACAAGCTGACCGTTTCGGGTGTCGGCGCAGGCTATCAATGGGGGCCGGCGTTCGTTCATGGACTGTTTACCGTGGTCGATTTCAGCCAGAACGGCGCAGGCGCTTCGCTGCGCACGGCCGAGGGTGGCGTGAAGTACTCAGTGAATAATGCGTTATCGTTGGCAGGCAGCTATGCCTACACGAAGCTTGGCCAAGCGCATTGGAATCAAATCGTGAGTGGTATCGATTACTCGCTATCGAAACGGACGGATATCTACTGCAATGCGGTCATATTGCGCGCAAGTCACGGCGTGCGCGCACAACTGTTCTCCCTCCCCGCGTCCAGTTCGAACTCGCAAACGGTCGTTTCGATCGGCATGAGGCATCTTTTCTAGCCAAAATCGATGTGCGTTTCACGGATTTAGCTGATCTCTCCCCACGTGGAAATGCTCGTGAAACCGCTCGACCAGCCTCGCATAGACAGAGGCAAACAGAGGCGGGTTTTTGTCGATAGGGTTTGTTTGACTTGTGTCAATGTTCGAGGCCGTTATTCTTCGTAAAAAAGAGCCTAGAAGAAAACTTACTTCACCCGCGGTGCCCCGACCCTGACCTAGGGGTGGCCGTGTCATTTATTCGCTCGTTTTGTCGAGCGCATGCCCGGGTACTAAGCGCGTCCGAACACTGACCGGCCCGGCAATCGATCAACGAATGTTTGCGACGTCGTGCGTCGCCGATCCGATTCGTGCAGCCGTCAGAGGCTGCGCGCGGGAGCGTGCACGCGTCGATCTCGCGCCGAGCGGTCTGCGCGCTCGGATGCGCGGGTTTTAGGGGAATAGCAGTGCGAGCACTATTCGAACGTGTGAGGCAGGTCTGTCGCGATTGGTTCGCGCAGGGATTCGCACTCGGCGTGCTGGCGCTCGCGTTGGCTGCAACGCTCATGGTTTACTCGATTTGCCAGCAATTCGTCGAGCGCGAGGCGCGCTTGCGCTTCGACAACGACTCGCGCAGCGTCGAGCAGCAAATCGCCGTGCGCGTGCGGCTGTATACCGATGTTCTCGTGACGATGCGCGCGCTTTTCGGCGAAGACGCCAATGTGTCGCGTGCCGAATTTCGCGATTTCGTTCAAGGGCTCGATTTACAGGGGCGGTATCCCGGCTTCCAGACGCTCAATTACGCCGCGTACGTGCGTGCGCCCGATTTGAAGGCGTTCGAGGACGCGCAGCGCAACGATGTCGTTTTACAGCAGGCCGGTATCGCCTTTTCGGTTCATCCGCCCGGTACCCGCGAGGGTTACGACGTGCTCACGTACCTGGAGCCGCTCGAACTCAATCGTGAGGCTGTCGGTCTCGACATGGATGCGCTGCCGGCACGGCACGCCGCGCTCGACATGTTGCGCGACTCGGGCCAGCCGCTCAGCAGCGGGCGGTTGATCATGGACGATCGCGGCGCGCGGTTCGTCGGGCTTGCGATGCGCATGCCGGTCTATCACAAGGCCATGCCGACGGCGACCGTCGAGCAGCGTCGCCGGGCCTATGTCGGGTCGGTCGGTGCCGGCATTCGCGTCAACGACATGATGGACGGCCTGCTGAGTGCGGAGACGCTGCGCATCATCAAGTTCAAGATTTACGACGGAGGCAGCTCGCGTGCCCCGGCGCTGCCCGTGTCGAATGCGGGGCTGCTTTACGACAGCATCAACGGCGCAGCAAGTGCATCGCCCGCGATACGCCTCGGTCGTTCGCGGTTCGCCACGCATGCGGCCGCTGCCATCGCGCCGTTCGCACCGCGAGCGGCGCGCGCGGTCAAGCCGGCCGTGCTGCAGCGGCGTGCCGAGCAGCCCTTCGCGGGCCGCCGCTGGACGATTCAATTCTCTGCGGACATGGAGGCGCTCAGCGGCACGCAACGTGTCTTGCCCGAGCTCGCCCTCGTGTCCGGGTTGGTTATCAGCGCACTGCTCGCGGGCTTGGCTTATGCCTTATCGAGCTCACGCACACGCGCGATGAAGCTGGCCGGCGACATTACCCACGACCTGCGCGAGAGCGAAGCGGCGCGCGCCGAAGCACAACGAATCGCGCATCTCGGTGATTGGCGCGTCGACACCCGTAAAGGCGAGGCACGTTTATCGAGGGAAATGGCCCGCCTCATCGGATCGCGGCCGCAAACGCAGAGCCTAACGCTCAAAGCGCTGCTACGCGTTGTGGATCTGCCCGATCGCCGAGCGTTGGTCGAGCGGGCGAGAAGCACGCTCGCGACGCGCGATGCGTTCGAACTCGAGTGTCGCTATCGGTCTCGGCACGGGCGGCGCGGTTGGTTGCGCGTTATCGGTCATGCCTACGGGGCGGCGGGAGCGGGCGCGTTGCGTGGCACGGCGCTCGAAATTACGAAGCAAAAATCGATCGAGCGGGCGAGGGATCTGGAGCACGCATTCACGTTGTACCTTGCCACTGCGGGCAACGAGTTCGACGTCTGTCGGCATTTGATCGAATCGATCGTGCAGGGCATGGATTGGGATGCGGGCGCATTTCGCCCGACACCTGCCGGTGTCAAGCAATTGCTCTGCGGCACGTCCGCCGCGGCCGACGGCGATCTCGAGACGCGGCTGCTGATGCGCGCGCCGAACCTGGCAAGCGAGGACGACGCACCCGCCGCCCCGCATTGGAGTGCGCAGCGTAGCGGGGCGGCGCGCTCGAACCACGCGCGGTGGGCCATGGAGGCCGGCATGGCGACGACGTTCTCGTTCGCGCTGCGCTTGGGCTCGGTCGTCGTCGGCGTAGCCGAGTTCTACTCGCGCGAGCGCCGTCATGTAGAGCCGCAGGCGCTCGTCATGGCGCGCTCGATCGTCAGTCAGATGAGCCACTTTTTGCAGCGCCGCCAAGCGGAAGACAATCTGCATTTCTTGGCGACGCACGATGCGTTGACGGGCCTGCCCAATCGCTTGATGTTCCGCGAGCATTTGGACGAACTGCTCGCTCGAGCCCGAGCCGACGCCTCCGCGCTGCACGTGCTCTTTATCGATCTCGATCGCTTCAAGGACGTCAACGATTCCCTCGGGCACAACGTCGGCGATTTGCTGTTGCGCGACGTCGTCGCGCGCTTGCACGATACGTTGTCGCAAGCTGACATGATCGCGCGGCTCGGGGGCGACGAGTTCGTCGTGCTCGTGAAGCAGCCGAGCGACGGCCTGACCGTGGTCATGGAGACGATCGATGCGATTCAAGCGGCGCTCACGCAGCCGTTCGTGATCGGTGGGTCGCAATTGGAAGTCAGCGCGAGTATCGGCGTAAGTTCGTTCCCCGGCGACGGCGACGACGGCCAGACGCTGCTCAAGCATGCCGACATGGCGATGTACGGTGCCAAGCAGCGCGGCAAGAACACGTATCAGATGTACGTGCGGCAGATGAGCATGTCGCTGCACCGGCGCGTTGAGATGGAGACGCAGTTGCGGCACGCCGTCGACAATCAGGAATTCACGCTCGTTTATCAGCCGCGCATCGATTTGCGTTCGAATCATTGCACGGGGGTCGAGGCGCTACTGCGCTGGAACAACCCGGTGCTCGGCTCGGTGGCGCCCACCGATTTCATTCCGGTTGCCGAGGACACGGGCGCGATCGTGCCGATCGGCGCGTGGGTTCAACGCGAAGCGTGCCGGCAGGCGGCAGCGTGGCGGGCGCGGGGACTGAGCCCGATTCAGGTGGCCGTCAATTTATCGGCGCGCCAGTTCGCCGATCCGCGCTTGCATGAAAGCATCTTGGATGCGCTCGAAGATGCGGGGCTGCCGGGTGAATTGCTCGAGCTCGAGCTGACCGAGAGCATGGTGATGCGCCACCCCGAGCAGGCGGCACGCTGGCTCGCGGCGATCAAGCGCACGGGCGTGCGGCTGTCCATCGACGATTTCGGCACCGGCTATTCCTCCCTGGCCTATTTGAATCGATTCCCGATCGATACGATCAAGATCGATCGATCGTTCATTCGCAATGTGCCCGACAGCCACAGCGACACCCAAATCACGAGTGCCGTCATCGCGCTCGGGCATAGCCTGGGGCTCGCGGTGATCGCCGAAGGCGCCGAGACGCAAAAGCAAATCGATTTTCTGCGCAAAGAAGGCTGTGACGAAGTACAGGGCTACTTCTTCAGCCGTCCCATTCCCCCCGCCGACGTGGAGAGTTTCCTCGGTCGCGCGGCGGAGCCCGGTCTCGCGCTCCCGACGAGACCGTCACCCAACGGGGCGCAGGCCAGTCCGGCCGATCGCTCCCACTTTGTTTGAAGGAATAGCATCATGCAGACCACTCAGCGGGGTATTGCGGCGATGTGCCAAGCGATCGACGCGCTTGATTTCAGCCGTATCAAAGCGAAGCTCATGCATCGGCAAGATGGTGTGATCGCGCTACGCCAGATCGAAAGCGCGGAAGCCGGGTATCGGCAATTTCTGAAGCTTGCGGCGAAACATCCCGATGCGCCGCTCGTGCCGAGCAAGGAAGTGGACGAGTTTTGGCATATGCATATTCTTGACACGCAGCGCTATAGCGCCGACTGCGAGCGGATTTTTGGCTACATGATCCATCACGACCCGTATAGCGGGATCGACGGAGCGGCGGACGAAGCACGGCATCTCGCGCTTGCAGCGGCCAGCGACGCGCTGAACACTGGCGAGCTCGCCAAAGCAGGGGGCGGGGCGTACTGCATTAAGTCGGCGGCGAAAAGCGATGCGACGGCGTACTGCATCAAATCCGCAGCGAAAAATGATGCGGCGGCGTATTGCATTAAGTCTGCAGTGAAAAGCGAAGGAGGGGCGTACTGCATCAAGGCAGCGCGACAGGGCGATGCGGCGGCGTACTGTATCAAGGCCGCGGGGAAAGGCGATGCAGCGGCGTATTGCATCAAGCCCGAAGCCCGGGCGGCTGCTGCAATGACCATGCAACACGCCCGATAGATCGAGCGCTCGGGGCGGGGCGGGCCGGCTCCCCCCGAGCGGCAACGATGCGGCGTAACAACTCAGGCGCGGCCCCTGTCCTCGGCTTTTTCCCGTGCCAGACGCGCGATCGCTTCCATCGCCAGATCGAATTCGGTGGTCTTGTCGAAGAAGTAGTCGGCTCCGGCCGCGATGCTTGCCTCCCGGAACACGGGCGACGCGTAGTTTGTCAGCACGATCGTCACGATCGGATCCGTGCGGCCGCGCAACGCATGGAGCAGGTCCATGCCGTTGCTGTCGACCAAGCGCAAGTCGAGCACGACCGCTTCCGCCTCGGTGTCGGCGATGCCTTGCAGCGCCGTCTCGACGTCCTCGGCTTCACCCACGATGCAAGCGGCGCCGTCGGGTCCGATATGCCGGGCAAGACGATCGCGCACGAGCGTCGACTCGTCGACGACGAAAACCCTGAGCGGATGGGGGGTGCTCGATTTCATGAACACAGTATCGTCAGCACGTCAGCAAATAAATATCGGCTCGGTAGGAATGTCGTGTAGGCGATTCGGAAGGCGCATGTAGGGGGACGCCTACGCGAACCCGGCTGCCCCTTGCAGGGCGGTTCGGCGGCAGGCAAGGGGACACTACAGTAATAAGCCGTTACAAATCTTCGCTGTCTTCGAACAGCTTGTGCTGAATTGCGTAGCGGACCAGGGCCGCTTCATGCGGCATCTGCATTTTTTCGAGAATGCGTGTCTTGTAGGTGCTCACCGTTTTTGCGCTGACGCACAGCTGATGCGCAATCTCGCTAATCGTCTGCCCGGCCGCGATCCGCCGGAAGACATCGAATTCGCGGTCCGATAGCCGCTGGTGCGGCAGCATGTCGGTGGGCTCATTCAGGCTCTGCGCGAGGCGCTCGGCCATCGATAAGCTCACATAGACGCCGCCGGTCGAAATTTTCGTCAGCGCCGAGACGAGTTCCTTGCTCGCACTTTCCTTCGTCAAGTAACCCGATGCCCCGGCTTTGAATGCCCGCACGGCATATTGCTGTTCAGCGTGCATAGTCAGCACGAGCACCCGTAGGGTGGGCAGTTCGTCCTTGATCTGCTTGACGAGCTCGATGCCGTTGCGGCCCGGCATCGACAAGTCGAGCACGAGCACATCGGCGGGCGTGCTGCGTACCAGCGAGATCGTGCTGGGGCCATCGTTGGCTTCCCCTACCACGTCGAACCCGCTCGTTCCCTCGAGAATATGGCGCAGGCCATCGCGTACGAGCGCATGGTCGTCGGCCAGCAGTACTTTTGTCATGGCAAAGCCTCTTCCTGTTGTATTGCGGCCAGCGGAACGCGTACGGTTAGCGTGAAGCCCCGCTTGTACGCCGTTTCGATCGAGACCGAACCGCCCAAGATATGCACGCGTTCGCGTATCCCTAATAGCCCGAAGGATTTCTCCCCGTGTCCTTCTGTCGTTTGCGCGTCCGACGCCCCCTTCCCGTTGTCGGCGATGCGCAGCAGGCATTGGTCGTCGTCGCGCACGAGCGTGACCGACACGCGCGATGCTTCCGCGTGTTTGGCCACGTTCGTGAGCGCTTCCTGGATGATACGAAAGACCGTGGTTGCGCCGTTGCGCGAGAACGATGCGTCGCCCGGTTCGATGCGGCGCTCGATGTCGATGCCGTAGCGCGTCATGTAATCGTTGAGCAACCAGTCGATTGCGGGCAGTAAGCCGAGGTCGTCGAGCATCACCGGGCGCAAGTCCGCCGCGATACGCCGCACCGAGCCGACGGTCGAATCGATGAGGCGACGCATACCGCTCAATTGCGAGAGCACGAGCGGGGGCGCAGACGGTTCTTCGGCGAGCGAGTGTTCGACCGACGATAAATCCATCTTCAATGCGGTCAACTGCTGGCCGAGATCGTCGTGCAACTCGCGGGCGATGCGCGTCTTTTCGTCTTCTCGAACGTTCTGCAGGTTGGCCGACAACTCGCGCAACTCTTGCTGGGAGGCTCTGAGAGCGTCTTCCGCTTGAACGCGTTCGGTGATGTCGCGCAACATGACCGTGTAAAGCCTGCCTTGGCCGTCGTTGACCTGAGCGATCGATGCTTCGATCGGAAACTCTTCGCCGTCGGCGCGCAGACCAACCAGCACTCGTTGCTGCCGCCCCATCTTGCGTTGCGTCACGCCCGTCTCTCCAAAGCGCTCGACATGCTTGCGATGCATCGCGCGAAAGCGCGCGGGAATGAAGCGGTCGATCGGTGCGCCGATGGCATCCATCGCCGAACAGCGAAACACCCGCTCCGCCGCGGGGTTGAACATGACGATGCGCTGTTGCTCATCGAGCGAGATGATCGCTTCGCCCGACGAGTGGAAGATCGCCATCATGCGCGCCTCGTTGACCGTCGAGCGTGCGCGTGCCATCCCCGCTTCTGCAAGCGTCGTACCGCGTTTGCGCATAAAGACGAACACCGCGGCACCCGTGATCAGCGCGGCGGCAAAACCGGCCGAGAGAATCGCACTGCTGCTGAAATCGGCCGATGCCGCGAGCGAAGGATCGCTCGTCGCGTAGGTCAACGACAGTGCCTCGCCGCCGAAATGCAGCGTTTCCATGCGCTGAAAGCGCAGCGGGCGGTCGTTTTGTTCCGAAAGAAGGGCGCCCGGGGGATACAGCGCGACCGCCGGCTGGCCGGCGGAAACCCGAAACTCCACGCGCGGCTCCTGCGCGGCGATACTCGCAAAGAGGTATTCGGTGTCGAGGCGCGCGATCACGAATCCAAGTAGCGCCGCGCGGCGGGCGGGTTCGAGCGCAGGCGGGGGTGTCGCCCGGTAGACCGGGAGATAAAGGTCGACCCGTGCGCGCATCTGGCTATCCGCCGGCTCTGACGCGCTTGCACCACCGCGCGGCAACGTCCGGATCGCGATCGCAACGTCCCCGCTAGTGGCGGCGCGCAGCAGCGCCGCGCGCGTTGCGCCGCTGCCCCCAATTTGCCCGCCGTCCGCGGTATCGCCGCGCGGCGGCCACATCAGAATGGTCTGTGCGAGCGGCGCCTCGCGCGCGCCGGCGCTTGAACTGTCCGCATCGTCCGCGAGGGCGGCGGGCGTTGCATCGGCATAACCGAGCGTGCGTACGCAAGGCGGGCTGTCGTCCAAGTCGAGCCGGGAGACGTACCGATCCCAAGCGTCGTGCGAGGGTCTGGCGTCGCCGGCCGAGTGAGCCTGAGCGACGACGAACCCGCTGGCGCCGCGTAGCAACTGCGTGCACAGCACCAACTCGCGCCGGACGTCGGAAGTGATATGGGCCGCACGCGAATCGAAGTTCGCTTGAGCGACTTGCAGCAAATGATCGCGCACGATCAGTGCTGAGACGAGCGCCGCCACGAGAAAGATTGCGCCGGTGAGTGCCGCGGCCAGCAACGGGCCGCGCAGCGGCACGCCACTGGTCGTGCGGCTGTCGGGCGAGGCGGGCGAAGGCGAATTTGCTACTGCGGGCATGCGCATCCTGCGGATGATCTAGTTCCCGCGCCGGCTGAAACAGGCGCGGGGCCGAACGTCAAGCCGATGATCGCGTGACACCTATTCTGCCTGCTTGCGACGAATTGTCCTAGATTAGTGCGCGGCTGCCAATGGCGTGCGAGTGCCGGCTGCGCCGTCGCGGGTCAACCAAAGGATAGATCACGGAATAGGGAGAGGCAGGCGTAATGCCGTTTAGCGCGCCGTCGCCAGGTGCGCGTTGACCTTGACGGGCAATGTCTTATCGTCGAATCGGGGCTGCGGCACGAAATGGTCGATGACGCCCGGCTCGAAAATCAAGCAATAAGTCGATCCGCCGTATTGAAAGAATCCCAATTCATCGCCTTTGGCAACGTGCTGCGCCGGCATCGCCTCGATGACGCACGAGGAGACTTCCGCCATGCCGACGAACACGCAAGCGACCGTACCGAGCGCTTGATCGTCGCAGTCGATGACGATTACCGCGCGAGCGGCGACGGCTGTCGTATAGTCTTGCGAGTCGTTCAGGCCGCCCGGGTCCTCGCCTTCGGCTTCGAGGTCGGAATAGTAGGTCCCATCGATCAAATAGGCCTTGACGACGGTGCCGCTGACCGGCGCGTGCCAGCGATGGTAATTGAACGCGCTGAGAAACGCTTGATAGACGGAGCCGCCGACGAAACGCTGTGCGATCTCGCGTTGGCTCGCCGTAAAGATTTCCTGCAGCGAATACGGCTGCGACTTGATCCAAAATCGGTCGTGCAATCGCGTGCCGTTGCGAATCGCATACGGTGACGCCTCGCAAGCGCTGACGATGACCTTCGCGTCATCCGAGGGCATGCACATCGGCCAGTCGAGCACGGCATTCAGTGGGCAGTGCACGAGGCTCGATTCGCTGAACGGCGGTGCGTACGTCATCAAATAATCGATGACGCTCATCAATTCGTCGACGTTCGTATAGCCAAGTTCGTAGCCTGCGTGCCGTGCCCCATCGACTTGCGCTCCCATTCGCCTTGTACCTGCGAAGCGAGAGCAATTCGCCTGCCCGACGCCCGTGCGCCGGGGGCCGGGGGCCGTTCGGTCTCGTTCGTGTCGAGCAGCGCGTCTACGAAGCGCAGGAATGACGACAGCGAGCCGGCAACGCTTTGGTACTTCTCGCGGCCAATCTGGCCATCCAGCGTCACA
>Ga0157370_10003156_pt1 | contig 19526 bp, 23 predicted proteins | sample C35metaG_FD_113463 | JGI IMG/M metagenome (GOLD analysis project Ga0157370, IMG submission 113463) | Corn rhizosphere microbial communities from Kellogg Biological Station, Michigan, USA - C3-5 metaG | ecosystem: Host-associated > Plants > Roots > Rhizosphere > Soil | place: USA: Michigan...
GAGTCCGAGCGTGTGCTCGGCAAGGCCATCGAGCACGAATACAACCTGGCTGACCTGCTGCGTCGGCACGATGTGAACTACGAAACGCTGATGTCGCTGGACGGCGGGAAGTACCGCGCCAGCTCGGCCTTGAGCGAAACCGAGATCGAGCAGATCGAGATCTCGGCCAAGTACTCCGGCTACATCGAACGTCAGCATGACGAAGTGGAGCGCGCCGCTCACTTCGAGAACCTGCGCTTGCCGGCTGATTTCGACTACGGACAGGTCAAAGCGCTGAGCTTTGAAGTGCGCCAGAAGCTGGACAAGCACCGGCCAGAAACCTTGGGGCTTGCCTCGCGCATCTCCGGCGTGACGCCCGCAGCCATCTCGCTCCTGATGATCCATCTGCGCAAGGGCGGCCACAAAGCCTTCGCCCGTGACGCCGCCACGGAAGCAGCCACCGAGCCGCAGTCCGCCGAATGAGCGCGCCGATCGATACGCTGCGCACTGGCGCGGCAGCGCTCGGCGTCGCCCTGTCCGACCGGCAGGGCGAGCAGTTGCTGGCCTACGGCACGCTGATGCTCAAGTGGAACAAGGTCTACAACCTGACGGCGGTGCGCGATCCGGCAGGCGTGATGACGCACCATCTGCTCGACAGCCTCGCGGTGATCGCACCGCTGCAGCGCCAATATCCGGAGCAGGGCAGGTTGCTCGATGTGGGTTCGGGTGCTGGCTTGCCCGGCGTGATCATCGCGATCATGCGTCCGGACATCGACGTGAGTTGCCTGGACGCGGTCGCCAAGAAAGCCGCCTTCGTCCAACAGGTGGCAGCTGAACTGGAGTTGCCCAATCTCCGTGGATTGCATGCGCGAGTCGAATTGCTGGAAGGTAGCTACAACGTCATCAGCTCGCGCGCCTTCGCTTCGCTGCCGGATTTCTTCAATGGCTCGAAGCATCTGCTGGCAGCGGATGGTGTCTGGCTTGCCATGAAGGGCAAGATGCCCAGCGACGAGCTTGCCGTTCTGCCGCCAGAAGTGGCTGTGTTTCACGTGGAACAACTGACGGTTCCGGGCCTCGATGCCGAGCGCTGCATCGTCTGGGCACGCGAAGAGCCCGTCTGATCCCGTAAAAGATGCGCCGCCGCCGGCAAAAGCCGCTGGCCGAACGGCCCTCCGCGCGCCGGCCTCGCTTAGACTCGACGCCTCCCCTTGGCTCTCTTCTTCGAGGCAAATTCCATGTTTGGCATCGCTGACTACGGCGCTTTTGTCGCCGCCATCATCCTGTTCCTCCTGATTCCCGGTCCGGGCAATCTCGCGCTGATCACCTCGACCAGCAAAGGCGGAATTCGCGGTGGGTTGGCCGCGACCACGGGCGTGATCGTCGGCGATCAATGCCTTTTGTGGGCTGCGGTGGCTGGCGTGTCGGCGGTTCTGGCTGCTTATCCGGCCGCGTTCAAGGCGGTGCAATGGCTGGGCGCTGCCTACCTGGCGTGGCTCGGCTTCAAGATGCTGCTCGCCAAGCCGGGTTCGGCGCCGATCCTCAACATCAAGCCGGGCCACTTTTTCCGCCAGGCATTCATGATCACCTTGCTGAACCCGAAGGCCATCGTGTTCTATATGGCGTTCTTCCCGCTGTTCGTCGATCCGGCGCGGCATCAAGGTCTGATCACTTTCGGTGCGATGGCAGTGACGATCGCGGCATTGACCTTCCTCTACGGCCTGACCTCGACGCTGCTCACGCACTTCCTGGCCGAGCGCATCCGGGCCAATCGCCGCATTTCCGGCACGCTCGAAAAGCTGGCCGGCGTTTTCCTGATCGCCTTTGGCGTCAAGCTCGCGATCTCGCGCTGACCGATCTTCTGAACTGACATGGCCAAGATTTTCTGTATTGCCAACCAAAAGGGCGGCGTCGGCAAGACCACCACCACCGTCAACCTCGCGGCCGGACTGGCCAAGGTGGGGCAGCGGGTGCTGATGATCGACCTCGATCCCCAGGGCAATGCGACCATGGGTTCAGGCATCGACAAGCGCGAGCTGGAGCTGACCGTGTACGACGTGCTGCTCGAATCGGCTTCCGTTGCCGAGGCGCGCGTCAAGGCCGACAAGCTGGTGGAAGGCGGTTGCGGCTACGACGTGCTGGGCGCCAACCGCGAACTGGCCGGCGCCGAAGTGGAAATGGTGGCGCTCGACCGCCGCGAAAAGCGCCTTCGCACCGCGCTCGCCGCCGTCGGCGCCGAGTATGACTTCGTGCTGATCGACTGCCCGCCGAGCCTGAGCCTGCTCACGCTCAACGGGCTGTGTGCCGCCCACGGCGTGATCGTGCCGATGCAGTGCGAGTACTTCGCGCTCGAAGGGCTGACCGACCTGGTCAACACCATCAAGCAGGTGCATGCCAACCTCAACAAGAACCTGCAGATCATCGGCCTGCTGCGCGTGATGTTCGATCCGCGCATCACGCTGCAGCAGCAGGTGAGCGAGCAGCTGAAGTCCCACTTCGGCGACAAGGTGTTCGACACGGTGATCCCGCGCAATGTGCGACTTGCCGAGGCGCCGAGCTACGGCCTGCCGGGCGTGGTGTTCGATCCGGCGGCCCGAGGCAGCCAGGCTTTTATCGCCTTTGCGCAGGAGCTGGTCGAGAAGCTGCCGCCCGCGAGCGCTTTCGCTTCCGGTGCTGTCGCGCCGCCGATTGCCCCGGTCGATCGCATCGCGCCTGATCTCGCCATTCCCGAAGACGTGCTGGCCCCCGCGCCCGTATCCGACTCCGCCCCCGAAAAGAGCCTCTGACACCTGCCCCGAATCGGCATGGTGCTATCAAGTTCGTAGCAAATGACAGTTTCCCGCATCCTGTTGCTGCCGGGTTGGCAGAACAGTGGCCCCGGCCATTGGCAGACCATTTGGGAGTCGATCCATGGCGATCGCCGCGTCGATCAGCATGAATGGATGCGACCGCTGCGCGGCGACTGGTCCGCACGGCTCGAGGAAGAAGTGCTGGCGGCTCCCGGTCCGGTGGCTTTCGCCGCGCACAGCCTCGGCTGCATCCTCGTCGCCGCCTGGGCCGCGCATTCGCGCAACACGCACAAGGTGCGCGGCGCATTGCTGGTGGCGCCCGGCGACCTGGAGCGCGACGATTTGCGCCAGCTGATTCCCGGCTGGGCACCGATCGTGCGCCAGCCGCTGCCGTTCCCGGCGGTGCTGATCGCCGCCAACGACGACCCTTACTGTGAGGCTTCGCGCTCGCAGCAACTGGCCCAGGACTGGGGCGCACGCTTCGTCGACGCCGGCAAGGGCGGTCACCTGAACGCCGAATCCGGCTTGGGCGACTGGCCCGAGGGCCGGCAACTCCTGAACGACATTTCGAAAGACAAGAACTGATGGCGACCAAGAAACCCAAGGGCCTCGGCCGCGGACTCGAAGCGCTGCTCGGCCCGACGGCCGCGCCCGCTGCCGACCATGGCAATTCGGGAACGGACGAGGGCGCCGCGCCGCCGAACCCGACCACGCTGATGCTCGACCAGATGGTGGCCGGCGTCTACCAGCCGCGCACCCGCATGGACGAAGGTGCGCTCTACGAGCTGGCCGAGAGCATCAAGGTGCAGGGCATCATGCAGCCGATCCTGGTGCGCCGGCTCGATGCCGAATCGGCGGCCGCCAAGAACGCCGAATACGAAATCATCGCGGGCGAACGGCGCTTCCGCGCCGCCAAGCTCGCGGGCCTGGACAGCGTGCCAGTGCTGGTGCGCGACGTGCCCAACGAGGCTGCGGCAGCCATGTCGCTGATCGAGAACATCCAGCGCGAAGACTTGAACCCGCTTGAAGAGGCCCAAGGCCTGCAACGTCTGGTCGCCGAGTTTGGGCTCACTCACGAAATGGCGGCCCAGGCCGTCGGCCGCTCGCGCAGCGCAGCCAGCAACCTGCTGCGCCTGCTGAACCTGGCTGAACCCGCGCAGCAGATGCTGATGGCCGGCGACATCGACATGGGCCACGCCCGCGCGCTGCTCTCGCTGGATCGCGGCACGCAGATCACCGCAGCCAACCAGATTGCCGCCAAGAAGATGTCCGTGCGCGAGGCCGAGGCGCTGGTGAAGAAGCTCGCGGCCGAGTTCACCTTGACGCCGTCCCGTCGCGGCAACGCCGGGGAGAAGTCGCGTGACCTGCAGCGCGTGGAAGAAGAGCTGGCCGACCTGCTCACCGCCGAGGTCGAGGTTCGCATCAAGAAGCGCACGAAACGCGGCGAAAGCGGCGAGCTGGCGATCCATTTCGGCTCGATCGAAGCGCTCAACGGATTGATCGATCGCATCCGCCGAACGGCCTAGTTTTGAAATCGGGGCGTGTCGTTCGTCCGATTGATAACTGCAATCCTTTACGCGTATCCTCCTGCTGGATTTGTTAACCAATGTCTCTGAAATACGAGGGAGCCTGCTCATGAAGTTCACCAAATTTCCGCTTGCGGCCATTGCCGTGGGCGCTCTTCTCCTGACCGGTTGCGCGACCACCGACATGCAAATGGGCAGCCAGTCGGCCAAGACCATGGCCACCGGCAGCGCCGCGGGCTCCTCCACCGCCGGCGAGAGCAGCCAGCTCGAGCGCTGCGAATCGCCGCTCGGCACGGTCTCGCTGATCGAGAACCAGAGCGCGGGCTGGTACACCATCCTCACCGGCGAATACCGCCTGCCGCCTACTGCAAATCTGTTGCGTTTGCTGGTGCAGCAGTCGAACTGCTTCATCGTGGTCGAGCGCGGTGCGGCCGGCATGAACGCCATGACGCGCGAGCGCGCACTGCAGCAGTCGGGTGAAATGCGCGGCGGCAGCAACTTCGGCCGCGGCCAGATGGTCGCCTCCGACTACGGCCTGTCCCCCGAGATCGTGTTCAGCAACAGCGATGCCGGCGGCATCGGCGGCGCGCTCGGCGGCCTCGTGGGCGGCGGCCGTGGCCGCGCGCTCGCAGCCATCGGCGGCAGCATGCAGACCAAGGAAGCCAGCGCGCTCCTGACCCTCATCGACAACCGCTCGGGCGTGCAGGTCGCAGCCTCCGAAGGCAGCGCCTCCAAGACCGACTTCGGCGCCTTCGGTGGACTGGCCGGCCGCAGCGGCGCGGGCGGCCTCGGCGGCTACACCAACACGGCGCAGGGCAAGGTGATTGCCGCTGCTTTCATGGACGCCTTCAACCAGATGGTTCGTTCGCTGCGCAACTACAAGGCGCAGACCGTGCGCGGCCAGGGCCTCGGCGGTGGCGGTCGTCTGGGCGTGGATGGCGGTGCTGCACCGTCACAGACCTATGTGCCGCCGGAACAGGCACCGGCACGCCGCCGCAAGTAAGCAAGAAACGCTGGCCTTCGGGCCATGAAAAAGCCCGGGGCTCTTGCGAGCCGCCGGGCTTTTTACATGCGATCGGGATCGATCAGAGGCTGAAGATCTTGCCGGGATTCATGATGTTCTTCGGATCGAGCGCACGCTTGATCGTGCGCATCATGTCGATCGCGCCGACACCCGCCTCGGTGACGAGGAAGTCCATCTTGTGCAGCCCCACGCCGTGCTCGCCGGTGCAGGTGCCTTCGAGCGCCAGCGCGCGGGTCACCAGCTTGTGGTTGAGCTCCTCGGCCTTTACGCGCTCTTCGGGAATGTTCGGGTCCAGCAGATAACCGAAGTGGAAATTGCCGTCGCCCACGTGGCCGACGAGGAAGTAGGGGATGCCGCTCGCATCCGCTTCGGCCACCGAGTCGAGCAGGCAATCGGCCAGGCGCGAGATCGGCACGCAGGTGTCGGTGGAAATCACGCGGCAGCCCGGGCGCGACTGCACCGCCGCGAAGTAGCTGTTGTGCCGCGCGGTCCAGAGCCGCGTGCGTTCTTCCGGCGTGCTGGCCCATTCGAAGGCGTTGCCGCCGTGGCCGCTCGCGAGCTCCTGCACCGTCTCGGCCTGTTCCTTCACGCCGGCGGGCGAACCGTGGAATTCCATCAGCAGCATCGGCTCTTCGCGCAGGTCGAGCTTGGCGTAGGCGTTCACCATGCGCACTGTGTTCACGTCGATCAGTTCCACGCGCGCGATCGGCACGCCGAGCTGGATCGTCTCGATGGTGGTGCGCACCGCGGCCTCGATGCTCGGGAACGAGCAGATCGCGGCCGACACGGCTTCGGGCAGCGGGTAGATGCGCAGCGTGACTTCGGTGACCACGCCCAGCGTGCCTTCGCTGCCGACCATGAGGCGCGTGAGGTCGTAGCCCGCCGACGACTTCTTCGCGCGCGTGCCGGTGCGGATGACTTCACCCGCGGCCGTCACCACTTCGAGCGCCAGCACGTTCTCGCGCATGGTGCCGTAGCGCACCGCGTTCGTGCCGCTCGCGCGCGTGGCCGTCATGCCGCCGATGGAGGCGTCCGCGCCCGGATCGATGGGGAAGAACAGGCCCGTGCTCTTGATCTCTTCGTTGAGCTGCTTGCGCGTGACGCCGGGCTGCACCGTCACCGTGAGGTCGTCGGCGTTGATCGACAGCACCTTGTTCATGCGCGACACGTCGATGCTGATGCCGCCCTGCACCGCCAGGAGGTGACCTTCGAGCGAGGAGCCGACGCCGAAGGGAATGACCGGCACGCTGTGCTCGCTCGCGAGCTTGACGGCATCGGCCACGTCCTGCGTGCTCTCGGCAAACACCACGGCCGAGGGTGGTGGCGCATCGAACGAGGACTCGTCGCGCCCGTGCTGCGTGCGCACCGCCATCGCCGTGGAACAGTTGGCGCCGAAGCGGGCCTTGAGCCCGTCGATCAGGCTGGCCGGGACGTCGCGCAGATGAAGCTCCGGCATCAGGTGCGAGGTTTGGGTCGGGGCGTTCATCGGGAGTCTCCTGACGGGTGAGGGGGATCGGTCATTTTACGGAGCGAGCACCATAATGCGCTTCGGAAAAAATGATGAACCCCACGACCCTCAGCGCCCTCGCGGCCTTCCCCTCGCAACTGGAGGCCCACTACGCAGCCATTCCCGAGGCCTTCAGGCACTGGGCGCCCCCCTCGTGGGAGGGCGTGCCCAGCGAGGCCTTCACTGCCATCGAGCAACTCTGCCATGTGCGCGACATCGAGATCGAGGGCTACCACGTGCGCTTGAGGCGCACCCTCACCGAGAACCGCCCGACGCTGGCCTCGATCGACAGCGAACCGCTTGCCATCGAACGCAACTACGGCGCTGCCGATGCAAAGCAGGTGCTGGCCGATTTCCGACTCGCACGCGTGCAGACGATGGAGATCGTCTCGGGCCTGACCGATGCGCAACTGGCTCGCACAGCCGTCTTCGAAGGCTACGGCCCGCTCACGATGCGCAGCCTCATCCACTACCTCTGCAGCCACGACCAGCAGCATCTGGCGGGTCTGCAATGGCTGGCCGGCAAGATCGACGCATCGACGGTCCCCGCATAAACAAAGGACAGAGGAGCACCCATGGGCAACCGACTTTCCCAGATCGCCACCCGCACCGGCGACGACGGCACCACAGGCCTCGGCGACAACACCCGCGTGCCCAAGGACCATCTGCGCGTGCACGCGATGGGCGACGTGGACGAACTCAACTCGCAGATCGGCGTGCTGCTGTGCGAGCCCATGCCCGAGGCCGTGCGCGAGCTGCTGGTCGATGTGCAGCATCAGCTCTTCAACCTCGGCGGCGAACTCTCGATGCCCGGTTTCACGCTGCTCAAGCCCGAAGCGCTGCTGCAGCTGGACAACGCACTGGCCGACCACAACGCCGCCTTGCCGCGCCTGGCCGAATTCATCCTGCCGGCCGGCACGCGCGCCGCCTCGCTCGCGCATGTGTGCCGCACCGTGGCGCGGCGCGCCGAGCGCGCGGTGGTGGCGCTCGGTGCCACTGCGGAACTCAACGACGCATTGCGCCAATATCTCAACCGGCTCAGCGACCTGCTCTTCGTGCTCGCGCGCGTGCTCAACCGCATGGATGGCGGAGACGACGTGTACTGGAAGAGCGAGCGCATGGCGCGTGCCGCAGCCGCCCATGCTGCTGAAGCCAACGACGAAGAAGGAAGCCCGTCATGAAGATGCCTACCCATACCTTTGTGCTCGCAGCAGCGTTCCTCTTGCTGCCGACTGCAGCCGTCCACGCGCAGAGCGCAGACAACCCACCCAAGGCAGAGCGCGCGCACACGCTCAAGCCGCCGCCGCGAAACAGCAAGGTGGTGAGCGGTGTGCAGCGTGGAACCAACGCCGCCGGGCGCGGCATCGACCGCGCGGAAGACGCGACGCGACGTGGCGTCAACAACGTGTCGGCCCGCGCCAGCCGTCCGGTGCGCAATGTGGGCGAGGCCTTCGGGCGCAAGCTGGCGCCAGGTTCGAGTGGCCGTGCCGCCCCGCCGCCTGTGGGGCCACAAGGCAGCGCGCCCTGACGGCTTGTCTTATTCAGGGCGAAGCCTGGGTCGACCTGCTGCAGGCCGTCGCCTGAGCCTCGTCAGCGCCAGCCCGCGGCCTTGAGCTGGTCCGCAAGGAGCTGCGCGACCTTCGCGTAGCCCTCTGCATTGGCGTGGATGCGGTCGGAGCGCAGCGACGCATTCGACAGCACGCTCGAATACACATTGGCGACGAGCAGCGCCTGTCCCGACTTCGCGACTTCTTCGTAGAACGGCGCGTCGCTGAGCGAGCCGACGAACGCGCGCATCGCGTCGGGCGCAGGCGTGGCCAGCAGCGCGACATGCGGCGTATGTTCGCGCGCCTCTTTCACGAGCGCCGCGATGTTGTCGCGGGTGGCCGAGGCCGACACGCCGCGCAGCATGTCGTTGCCGCCGATGCCGATCAGGATCGCGTCGTAGCTGCCCGCAGCCAGCAGCGACGGCAGGCGCTGCAATGCGCCGGCCGAGGTGTCGCCGTTGACGCCCGCGTTCTCGACCTGCCAGCCGGTGATCTCGCCCAGCTTCACGGGCCAGGACGCGTCCGGCGATGCGCCGTAGCCGAAGGTGAGGCTGTCGCCGATGGCCAGCACGCGGGCATCGGATTTGAGCGCGGCGGCGGAGGACTTGCGCTTGCCGCAGGCGGCCAGTACAGCCGCGGCCGGCACGCCGCACATCAGGTGGAGGAGGTGTCGTCGCTTCATGGAGCGCGCAGCTTAAACGCGGGCGGCGCGCCCGCCGGCATTGACCCTTTGCTTGCTCGGAAAGTGCATAAGCCTCTCCGTTTTTGTTCGTTCCCCGACTGGGGGCCGCGGCGAAGAATCGTTGCCCTGCACGTTCATTCATCACCGGGTACTCCATGCACATGCCGCTGCTCAATCGCCATCGTTTTCTGCGCCATGTGGTCGCACTCTCCGCTGTGTTGCTGGCCACGCCCTTCGCGGCCCTTGCCGCGCCCGCTGCCGGCGAGCCGGTGTGGTTCGGCGTGAGCGGCCCGCTCACCGGGCAGAACGCGCAGTACGGCGCGCAGTGGAAGGCGGGCTTCGACCTCGCGCTCGAACACATCAACGCACAGGGCGGCATTCACGGCCGGCCGCTCGCCTACAGCTTCGAAGACAGCCAGAGCGATCCGCGCCAGTCGGTGGCCATCGCGCAGAAGCTGGTGAACGACAAGCGCGTGCTCATCGAGCTCGGCGACTTCTCGAGCCCCGCCTCGATGGCCGCCTCGCCGATCTACCAGCGCGCAGGTCTCGTGCAACTGGGCTTCACCAACTCGCACCCTGACTTCACCAAGGGCGGCGACTACATCTGGAGCCCGTCGATCAGCCAGGCCGATGCGCAGCCGCTGCTGGCCGACCTTGCGGTGAAGACGCTGGGCTTCAAGCGCATCGCGGTGCTCTACCTCAACACCGACTGGGGCCGCACCAGCAAGGACGTGCTCGTGAAGGCCGCGCAGGAGCGCGGTGCGCAGCTCGCCATCGCTGAGGGCTACCAGCCCGACGAGAAGGACTTCCGCTCGACGCTGGTACGCGTGCGCGATGCCAACCCCGACGGGCTGGTGCTGATTTCCTACTACCCCGACGGCGCGCTCATCGCGGGCCAGGTGCGCAGCGTGGGGCTCAAGCAACCGATCGCGGCCGTGGGCTCGGTGTACTCGCCGAAGTTCATCGAGCTCGGCGGTGCGGCTGTGAACGGCATCCACACCAACACCGCCTTCTTCCCCGAGGAGCCGCGCGCCGAGGTGCAGGAGTTCGTGAAAAGCTTCCGCGCCAGGTACAGCAAGGAGCCCGACGCCTTCAACGCCTACGCCTACGACGCCGTGGTGTACGCCGCCGCCGCGCTGCGCCAGGCCGGCCCGAAGGCCGACCGCAAGGCCGTGCGCGATGCGTTCTACAAGATCAAGGACGTGCCCAGCGTCATCTTCGGCAAGGCCAGCTTCGACGCGCAGACGCGCCGCGTGATCGGCGTGAAGAGCGTGAACCTGGTGGTCAAGGACGGCAAGTGGGCGCAGATCGACGAGAAGGCAGGGGCGGTGGCGCTGGCCAAATGAGCTTCACCTCGTTCTTCGACTACACGGTCAACGGCCTGATCATCGGCAACATCTATGCGTTGCTGGCGGTCGGGCTCGCGCTGATCTTCGGGGTTTCGCATCTCATCAACTTCGCGCACGGCTCGGTCTACACCGTCGGCGCATACATCGGCTGGGCGAGCATCACGTACCTGCATACGCCGCTGCCCGTGACCATCGCGCTGGTGGTGCTGGGCTCGGGTGCGTTGGGCATGTTGATCGAGCGCGTGGGGCTGCGGCCGCTGCAGGGCGCGGCGCGCATTGCGCCGCTGCTGGCCACCATCGGCATCAGCTTCGTGCTCGACATCCTCGTGCAGCTGGTCTTCAGCCCCGATCCGCGCTCGCTGCCCACGCAGCTGCCTGACTGGCGCCTCAAGATCGGCACCGGCACCATCGGCGCGCTCGACCTCTTGATCGCGGGCATCGGCATCGCAAGTGCGGCGGTGCTGTTCGTCTTCCTGCGTTTCACGAAGCTCGGCTGGGCCGTGCGCGCCACCGCGCAGGACCGCGATGCGGCGCAGCAGATGGGCGTGGACGTCGACCGCGTGAACCAGACCGTATTCGCCATCGCCGCCGCGCTGGGCGGGCTCTCGGGCCTGCTGGTGGGCATGTACTACAACAACATCAGCCCGGCGATGAGCTTCCAGGCGACGCTCAAGGGCGTGGTGGCCACTGTCGTCGGTGGCGTGGGCAATGTGCCGGGCGCCATCGTCGGCAGCCTGCTGCTGGGGCTGATCGAGAGCTATGGCGTGGCGATCCTCGGCACGCCCTACCGCAACCTCTTCGCGTTCGCGCTGCTGCTGGTCATCCTCGTGTGGAAGCCGAACGGCCTTTTCGGCCGCAAGCGCGCGCTGCCGCCCGAGCCGCTGACCGGCACCTTCATCGCGCCGAGCAAGCCGTGGCATGTGCCGCGCAGGTTGTTGCTCGCGCTCTTCGCCGCGGCGGTCGCGCTGCCGTTTTTCGATCCATCGCCGTATCTCCTGCAGACGCTCACCAATGCGTGGCTCTATGCCGCGCTCGCGCTGAGCCTCACGCTGGTCGCGGGCACCATTGGGCAGATCTCGCTCGGCCATGCGGGGCTGCTGGCCATCGGCGCGTATGCGTCGTCGCTGCTGGTGCTCGACCTGCACCTGCCGGTGGGCACGGGCATCGTGCTCGCGGGCATCCTCACTTCGCTGATCGGCACCGCGCTGATCTTTCCGGCGTTCCGCTTGCGCGGCCACTACGTGTCGATCGCCACGCTGGGCATCGGCGAGATCGTGGCGCTCACCATCCTCAACTGGGAAAGCCTCACGCGCGGGCCCATCGGCGTCTCGGGCATTCCGCCGCTCTCGCTGTTCGGTCGCGATGCGTCGTCGAACGAAGCGATCTACTGGGCGTCGTTCGGCGCGATGGTGCTGCTGGCCCTGCTGCAGTGGCGCCTGTTGCGCTCGCACCTGGGTCGCACCTTCCGCGCCGTGCGCGAGGGCGAGGTGGCCGCCCGCGCCTACGGCGTGAGCCCCGATCGTTACAAGGCGCTGGCCTTCGGCTTCGGCGGCTTCGCGGCGGGCGTGAGCGGCGCCTTCACCGCGCACATGTACTCGTACATCAACCACGAGACCTTCGGCTCGCAGATCTCGATCCTCGCGCTCACGATGGTGATCCTCGGCGGGCTCGGAAACATCAGCGGCGCATTGCTCGGCGCGGTCGCGCTCGTGAGCCTGCCGGAGCTGTTCCGCGTGACGGCCGAGTACCGGATGCTGATCTACGGCGGTGCGCTGCTTCTTTTGATCCGCTTTCGCCCGCAAGGTCTGCTGGGCACTGTCTGAAAGACCAAACACCATGAGCCACTTGAACGACTACCTCGCCGAGAAGCGCGCTGCCGTGCTGGCACGCAATGCCGCCGTCGAAGCGGGCACCGCGCAGCCCGTGCAACTCAAGGCGAGCGTGAAGGCCGAGGGCCGCAGCGGCGTGCGGCGCCTGCGCATCCGCGAGCACCAGGTCATCAGCGACAGCCCGCCCGATTTCGCGGGCTACAACCTGGGCCCCAGTTCGCCCGAGCTGCAGCTCGGCGTGCTTGGCACCTGCGTCACGCACATCTTCCTGATCCAGGCAGCAGAACGGCAGGTGCCGCTCGAAAGCCTCGAGGTCGAAGTGACCGGCCTCATCGATCCGCGCGGCGGCAAGCCCGGCTACGAGAAGACGCCGATCTGGCCGCACGAGATCGGCTACACGGTGCACATCGATTCGCCCGCGAGCCGCGAAGAGATCGACGCGTTGTTCGAAGCGGTGGAGCGCAACTGCCCGATCCTCAACCTGCTGCGCAATCCGCAGACGATTCGCGCCGAGGTGAAGCTCGTCAATTCCAAGGCGGAAGCGGCGAACGCGCCACGGGAAGCGGGCGATGCCATCGCTGCTTGAGATCCAGGGCCTCACGCGCCGCTTCGGCGGGTTGACTGCGGTGAACGCGGTCGACCTGCAGGTGGGCGAGGGCGAGCTGCTGAGCGTGATCGGGCCGAACGGAGCAGGGAAGACCACGCTCTTCAATCTCGTGACCGGCCTCGACCGCCCCGATGGCGGGCTGGTGCTGTTCGACGGACAGGACATCACCGGCCTGCCTGCGCAGCAGCTCGCACAACGTGGCCTCGCGCGCACCTTCCAGCATGGCCGCGTGTTCGCGAATCTCTCGGTGCTCGATAACGTGCTGGTCGGCGCGCACACGCGCCTGCGCGCCGTGAAACCGCGCGTCGGCGGCGTGCCGGGCCTGGGTGCGCTGGCCGAACTGGCCCTCGCGCTGGTGCAGCCTTCCGCCGTGCGGCGCGAAGAAGAGGCGCTGCGCCAGGACGCGCTCGAGATCATCGCGCTCTTCGGCGAACGGCTCGCACCGCGCATCGACCATCCCGCGTACAGCCTCTCGTATGCCAATCGCCGCCGCGTCGAGATCGCACGTGCGCTCGCACTCAAGCCGCGTCTGTTGCTGCTCGACGAACCCACGGCCGGCATGAACGAGAGCGAAACGGCGGAAATGCTGGAGATCATTCGCGGCCTCAAGTCGCGCGGCCAGACGATCCTTTTGATTGAGCACAAGCTGGACCTCGTGATGCAGTTGTCGGACCGCGTGGCCGTGCTGGATGACGGTCACAAGATCGCCGAAGGCCTGCCCGACGAAGTGCGCAACGACCCCGCAGTGATCGAGGCGTACCTGGGCCATCGCCACGTCGGAGAGACACAGGCGGTGCCCGCATGATCGCCACCGTCGCCCGCACGGGGCTTCCTCCTTCGTCGCTCTGGGGCGAAGGCCGCGACGAAGGATTGCCTGAGCGCGCCACGGCGCCGCTTGCATCCATCGACACGAAGCAGCCGCTGCTCCAGCTTCGCAAGGTCAACAGCTTCTACGGCCCGGTGCAGGCGCACTTCGACCTCGACATCGAAGTGCGCAAGGGCCAGATCGTGAGCCTGCTCGGCGGCAACGCAAGCGGCAAGTCGACCACGATGAAGATCGTGCTCGGCCTGCTCAAGCCGCGCTCGGGCGAAGTCAACTTCAATGGCGAATCGATGCTCGGCCTCGGCACGCCGCAGATCATCCGCAAGGGCATCGGCTCGGTGCCCGAGGCGCGCCGGCTGTTCCCCGCGATGAGCGTGCGCGAGAACCTCTTGATGGGCGCCTACGCGCGCAGCGACCGCAAGGCCGTGGCCGAAGACTTGGAGCGCATGCTCGAGCTGTTCCCGCGCGTGGCCGAGCGCATCGAGTTCCAGGCCGGCACGCTCTCGGGCGGCGAGCAGCAGATGGTGGCGATGGCACGCGCGCTCATGGGCCGGCCGCAGCTCATCTGCATGGACGAGCCGACGATGGGCCTGTCGCCGCTGTATGTCGACAAGGTGCTCGAGCTCATCGCGCGCATCAACGGCCAGGGCGTCTCGGTCTTCATGGTCGAGCAGAACGCGAGCCTCGCGCTGCAGATCGCGCATCACGGCTACGTGCTGCAGACCGGGCGCATCGTGCTCTCGGGGCCGGCGCGCGAGCTGCTGGCCGATGCGCGCATTCGCGATGCCTACCTCGGCGGCGAGGGCGCTGCCCGCACCGCCTCCTGAACCAACGAACGCACACACGAACGCAAAAGGGAGACCACACGCCATGACCTTGAAACTCGACCATATCGTGATCGCGGTGCACGACCTCGAACGCACCATCGCCGACTACGGCGCGCTGGGTTTCCACGTGGTGCGCGGCGGCGCCCATCCGGGCCGCGCCACGCACAACGCGCTGGTGGTGTTCGAGGACGGCAGCTACCTCGAGCTGATCGCCTGGCGCGAACCGTCGCCCACCGAGCGCTGGTGGCAGTTGCTGCAGCGGCACGGCGAAGGCATCGTCGATTTCGCGCTGCTGCCGCGCAACACCGCAGCCACCGTGGCCGATGCGAAGGCGCGCGGCCTTGCGCTCGACGGCCCGCTCGATGGCGGCCGCGTGCGCCCCGACGGCGAGCGCCTGCGGTGGCAGACGGCGCGTGCGCCTTCGGCCGACCTGCCTTTCCTGTGCGGCGATCTCACGCCGCGCCATCTGCGCGTGCCCGAAGGCGAGGTGCGGGTGCATGCCAACGGCGTGCTCGGCGTGGCAAGCCTCGCGGTCGCGGTGCGCGATCTCGACGCCACGCTGGCACGCTACCGCGCGCTGCTGGGCCCCGTGCCCGACGACGCCGCCACTCACATCGGCGAGCCCGTGGCCGTGCCCGGCAGCAATGTGCGGGTGGCGGTCGTTGCGCTGGGCGGCAGCGTGCTGGTGCTGTCGTCGCCGCGCGAGAACGCGGCCGTTGAGAAGGAGGGAGGCGATGCGCTTGCGCAGCGGCTCGTGGCGCGCGGCGAAGGGCCGTATGCGGTGGTGTTGCACACAGAGTCGCCGAAGTCGACCGGCGTGCTCGACCTGGCGGGCACCCACGGTGCGTTGATCGAGCTCGACCTCCCGCCGGTGGATCTCCACGTGAAGCACGGCACGCGCGGCCACCGGGTCAACAGCATGGTCGGAGGCTGACGGCCCTGGCGATGGCGGCGCTCGCCAGCGTCGCTGGCTAGCGCTGGAGATCGAGCAGCAACTCGAGGCGCTCCACGCCCGCCCAGGTCTCGCTCTTGAAGGCCTGGTGGTATGCGTCGATCGCCTCCGTGGAGCACTCGGCCACCCGTCGCGCCTTGTCATGCGATGCCGAGCGCATGTAGTAGATGAGGAAATCGCCTTGTGCGGTGGATTCGAGAAAGACCGATTCGACGGTGACGCTTTCCGCGCCCAGGGTTCGCAGCGCCTCGTCACGATGGCCGGCGATGTGCGATGCCCACTCGCGCACGCGCACCAGCGAATCGGACTTGAGGCGCACGCGCACGCAGACCGGGATTTCTGAAGAAGAGGACATGGCGCGAGGCTAGCTCAAATGCGCCTTGCGCAGCGTCGCCTGCATCTTCTTCTGCAGCGCAGGCCCGCCTTTCTCGAGCGTCGCCGCGGGCGCACCGCTTTCCTTGGTCGCCGGCGTGTACTTGCGCCCCCAGATACCGATCTGCGTCACCACCGGCAGCAGGTCGATGCCCATCGGCGTGAGGCTGTAGATGGCCTTCTGCTTGTGGGTCGGATCGTCGGCCTTGCTCAGCACGCCGTGCTCGACGAGCTTGCCCAGGCGCTCGGTCAGGATGTTCGAGGAGATGCCTTCCTCGGACTGCAGGAATTCCCTGAAATGCCGCTTGCCGGCAAACATCATGTCGCGAACGATCAACAGGCTCCAGCGGTCGCCGAAGACTTCGAGCGCGAGGTTGATCGGGCAGAGCGATTTCTGTGCGGTGGCCATGGTGACTTCCGGTGCGATTGAAAAACTGCTTGCATTTTTGCATCAGTTTCAGAATACTGCGAACCGATTGCATTTCAAGAGCAGTTGTTCCAACCGATCCCAAGGAGAGCCACCATGCGAAAGCTCATATTGCAGATGCAGATGTCCGTCGATGGCTATGTCTCGCCTGCCAACGGCAACCTCGACTGGCAGGTCTGGGGTTGGGGTGATCGCTGGGCCTGGGACGACAAGTTGAAGGCGTACTTCAATACCGTCTTCGAAGGCGTAGACACGATCCTGCTGAGCCGCAAGATCGTGGAGGAGGGCTACCTCGACCACTGGGGTCGCGCGGCGAAGAACTATCCGGCCAACCCGCAGTTCGCCTTCGCGCAGAAGGTGGTCGATGCGCGAAAGGTCGTGCTCACCGGCAAGCTGAAAGCATCGCGCTGGGAGCGAACCGTCATCGCGCGCGGCGGCCTGGCCGAAGAGGTGAATGCGCTCAAGCGCGAGGAGGGCAAGGACATCCTCGTCATCGGCGGTGTCGGCTTCGCGTCTTCGCTCGTGACCGAAGGGCTGGTCGACGAGTTCCAATTCTTCGTGAATCCCACGGCCGTGGGTGGTGGGCGCTCGGTGTTTCACGACCAGCGCAAAGGGCATGCCTTGCGTTTGCTCGGATCGACGGGCTATGAATGCGGCATCGTGGTCAACCGCTACGCGCCGCAGTAGTGAAGGACAACGCGCCGCCCCGATACCAGCGCTTACCTGATTTCACCTGACGACGACCTGAAGTGCGCGGGGCAGACACAACGGCGGCACACAATGGACTCGTCATCAACGCATGAAGGAGTTCCAGATGAACATCAATTCCAAGAGCATGGCCGTCGCTGCTGCGGCGCTCGCGATGTGCATGGCAGCGGGAAGCGCCTTCGCGCAAGACCGCCGCTTTGACGGACGGCCCGGCGACGATCGCAACGGACGCGCCGAGCAGAGGCACGACGACCGTCGGGGCGATCGCAATTACGATCGCCGTGGTCCCCATCGCGACTACCGCGGCAACCAGGACTTCCGCGATGGCCGCCAGTTCGATCGTCGCGGCTTTCCGCAGCCGCACGCCGAATGGCGCCGAGGTGGCCGCGTGCCGGCCGAGTACCGTGGCCGCAACTATGTGGTGAACGACTACCGTGCCTATCGCCTGCAGCCGCCGCCCCGCGGGTACCAATGGGTCGGCGTCGGCGGCGACTACGTGCTCGCCGCCATTGCCACCGGCCTGATCGCGCAGATCATCGCGGGCCAGTAACCCGCCCGATCAAGCCCCCATACGAAACCGCCACAGGTGACTGTGGCGGTTTTTCTTGTGGGGGACGCTTGTCAGGCCAGCGCGGTGGATGCCGACTGGGCGCACACGTTGCGCCCGGTGATGGTGAGGCGCAAGCCGCCACCGTGCCATTCGAGCCAGTTGAGGCTCACATACGCGTCGATGTCGTTGTCGTCGATGCGGTCGGCCTGGCGGCTCTGCAGGAGCTCCACCGTGGCGGGCAATGCCCGTTTCAACCGTTCTCGTCGCTCCGCTGCATCGGCCGCCTTTTGGGCGGCCCTGGTTTGCTGTTGCTGCTGCTGCGGGGTCGATGCCATTGCTGATCCGTTCCGGAAGCCAAGGAATTAACCCGAATGTACGCCCCTTGTGTGAAGCCGCACGCTTTCTTTTGAACCCCGCCGTTTTCGCAGTACCTGCCACGCAACAGCGCCCCGGACGGCCTTGCGGCGACGGCTAGATTTCGTAGTGGGAAGCCTTGGCTTCGTCGCCCAATGCCTTCTCGACGATGGCACGTGTCAGGGTCGGTGCGAACGACTCGATGAAGGCGTAGACGTATTTGCGCAGGTAGTTGCCGCGGCGCACCGCGAGCTTGGTGAGGTTGATGCCGAACAGCCGCCCCGCATCGATCGCGCGCAGTTGCGTATCGCGCTCCGCCTCGTAGGCCACGCCGGCCACGATACCCACGCCCAGGCCCAGTGTCACGTAGGTCTTGATCACATCGGCATCCATCGCGGCGAGCACGATGTTGGGCTGCAGCCCGCGCGCCTCGAACGCCTCGTCGATGCGCGAGCGGCCGGTGAAGCCCGTGTCGTAGGTGATCAGCGGATAGCGCGTGAGGGCCTCCAGCGACAGCGGTGCATCGAGCAGCGGATGGCCCGGTGGCACGATCACCGAATGCGTCCAGCGGTAGCAGGGCAGGGCGACCAGTTGCGGGTAGTCGCCGAGCGCTTCGGTGGCGATGCCCACGTCGGCCTCGCCGTCGATCAGCATCTGTGCGATCTGCTTGGGGGAGCCCTGGTGCAGGTGCAGTTTCACGTTCGGGAACTGCGCGCGAAATTCCTGCACCGCCACCGGCATCGCATAGCGCGCCTGCGAGTGCGTGGCCGCGATGGAGAGCAGCCCGCTTTGCTGCGCGACGAACTCCTGCCCCGCGTGCCGCAGGTTGCTGCTCTCCAGCAGCATGCGCTCGATGATCGGCAGCACATGCCCGCCCGGCTCGGTCAGGCCCGTGAGCCGCTTGCCGGCGCGCACGAAGAGCTCGATGCCGAGCTCCTCCTCGAGTTCGCGGATCTGCCGGCTCACGCCGGGCTGCGAGGTGTGAAGGGTATGAGCGACTTCGGTCAGGTTGAAGCCGCAACGAACGGCCTCGCGTACCGAGCGCAGTTGTTGGAAGTTCATCTGGCGCCGAGGTGTCATCAGGACCCCGGGGTGGGGACCGACCGGCGATTCTCGGCAGAAGCGCTTATGCATGGAACGATGCGTTTGTTGGTTTCACATGAGCAAAACATCTATGAAAGGGCTTCACTCCTCGGTATTTGATATTTCGCACGACTGTGCTAAAGTTCGTCGCATGGACGCCAAGACCCAGAAAAGCGAACTCACCCGCGCCGCCATCGTCGGCGCTGCGCTGGACCTCGCCCTGGCCGAAGGCCTGGAGGCGATCTCGCTGCAAGCCGTCGCGAGCCGCCTGGGGCTCTCCAAGAGTGGCGTGTTCTCCCGCGTGGGCTCGCGCGAGGCGCTGCAGAAGGCGGTCATCGAGGAGTACGGCCGCGGCTTCCTGGCCGACGTGTTCGTGCCCGCCATGCAGAAGCCCAAGGGCCTTGCGCGCCTGAACGACATCGTGGCCCGCTGGATCGCCCGCACCCGCGACGTCGAGGCCCAGACCGGCTGCCTCTACGTGGCTGGCGCCTTCGAGTTCGACGACCGCGAGGGCGAGTTGCGCGACGTGCTCCTCGAGGAGATCACGCGTTGGCGCGCGGCTCTTCGCCGCACGGTGACGCTCGCCATCGAGGC